>MRWG01001180.1_pt1 | contig 18327 bp, 13 predicted proteins | sample 1013341 | NCBI WGS metagenome assembly MRWG01 (sample SAMN06117577, study PRJNA244670) | biofilm metagenome | biome: Water; feature: Cathode Biofilm; material: Biofilm; isolation source: microbial consortium enriched at the cathode of a solar microbial fuel cell | place: USA: District of Columbia ... | reverse complement strand
CGCTGAAGAACTGCAGCGGCTCGCCACCGAAGCTGCCGAATCGCGCACGAAACTCGAAACCGTTGAAAGCCAGCTCACCGAAGTGACCGCTGCCCGCGACGCGGCGAACGAAGAGATCGAATCACTTCGAGCCGCTGAATCGACGCTTCAGGAAGAGCTCGCCGCGGCCAAAGCGACTGCGGGCGCCGCGAGCAACGATGAAGCGGTCGCCGAACTCCAGAAGCAGGTCGAGAAACGCCAGCAGGCCCTCGAAGCGCTCGCTGAGAAGCTCCGCGCCGCGCAGGAGGAAATCGAAGGCCTGCACGAAAAACTCGCCAATACGAGCGCCGGCGGCGGCGCATCGCCCGCCAACGACGTGCGATTCGAGATCCGCCGCGATCGACTCCGTCGGATGCGACGCGCGCTGCGTCAACGGGCCGGCAAGCTCTCGCAGGCCAAGGAAGCGATCGACGCCAAGCAGAAGGAAGTCGAACGCATTCTTCAGCAGCGTCAGACCATTGTCGCCGCCCGTACGGAATTGCAGGATCGAGAGAAGAAGCTGGCGTCCAAAGCTGGCAAGTCACGCGGCCTGGCGGCGCTATTCCTCGGCGTCATCGCCGTGCTCGGCCTTGGCGTGATGAGTTGGGCCGTGGTCGATCGAATTTTCCCGGCGACGTACGCCGCCAGCGCGACCCTGGCTGCGGACGATTCGGCCGGCGCGCTCAACGCGGAACAACAAGAGGCCTGGATGGCCTACGTCGAACAATTGGCGAACGACCCACGCCTGATGGAAGTGGCGTCGAATCGAATGCGCCGTCGTGGCATGATTGATCTTGGTTCGGCCGGCGCCCTTTCCGCTCGCCTGGCGCAAGACCTTGACCTCTCATCGTCATCGCCGGGCCAACTCACGCTGACACTCAAGGGTGAAGGCGCTGATCGAACACAGCGCCTGCTCGACACGTTCGTCGCGTCCATGGTCAGCGTCGCCAATGATGCGCGCGATCGACGAATGGACGGCGCCAGCACCATCGTCGCGGTCGGCGCGACCGTGGATGGTGAACCCATTCAAGACCCGCGGCTGATCTACGCAGGCATCGGCTGGGGCGCTTCGACCGGCATTCTCTTCTTCCTGTCAATCGCGTTGCTTGTGCGACTCACCATCGCCAAGCGAAAGTTTGAGCAGGAAAACGCGCAAATGCTTGCTGTCGGTGGACCCAACTACGCCTCGTAACGGCGTCGGCAGTAAACACCCGCACGCTACCGCGCGAAAAAAAAGCCCGGCTTTAACGCCGGGCTCGGGAAAGACATCAATGTCGAGGATGCTCAGAGGCTCATCAGAAGCGGTGTGGCCTTCTCCGAACGCGCCGTCGGCGGCACAATGGCCAGCGGGGCGCCCAGTTCGATTTCGGACGTAATCGGCGTTCCACTCAGCTTGCCGCTGTGGGCAAACTTGGTGATGGGCCGATCGATCTCGCCAGCATCGTTCACAATCACGAGCGTGTACTCGCCTTCGATCTCCGGGAGATCGCTGGTGACGAGATAGGCCGTGCGAGACTCGGGGTCGATGAGGATCGCGGCTCGAGCGCGAGCGCTCTCATCCGTCGGCTGGAACGACACCTTCAGAGAAGCCGGGTGGAGCAGTCGGTCCGTGAAGTCACGGCCGAGGTCCTGAATCATCATCTGGGTGAGATCGCGATCGCGGAAGTCCTGCAGAGCCGCGTCAAACGTGTCCCGCATGTAGAAGCCAACGGCAATCAGCACGATGGTGGCGGTCGCGAAGCCGATGCACGCCGCCCGCCAAAGCGGGGAGACGGCGCGCCGGATGGACCATTCGTTGGATCCGATCCTGGCGATCACGCCGCTGGCTCGCGCCGGCGCCATCGCGGACATCGCCTCACGAACGGCGAACAGCACACGGTCGCGAAGCGAAGCCGGCGGCTCAACGTTCGGGAGCGTGCGCTCCAGATCCGTCAGCCGACGCTGCTCACGCCGAAGCTCTTCCTTGAGCGCCGGTGATGCGCCTTCAAACGCTTCCTCGAAAACTCGACGCTCCTCTGCGTCAAGCAATCCGAGGGCGTCAAGCGTCGCCATCTCGAAAAGATTTTCCTCGTTCATGTCACTGGCTCCTCGCCAACCCTTTCCCGCAGCCGGACCAGCGCTCGGCTCAGCGTCGATTTGATCGTGCCGAGCGGCTTGTCCAGTTCAATGCCTATTTGCCGAAGCGTTTGTCCTCCCAGATACGCTCGCGTGACGACCGTTTTCTGAAGCTCCGGCAATTGATCGATTCGCTCCATGAGCGCTGAGTAGCGCTCGTCCGTCTCCATATCGGACGCCGGATGGATTTCCTCCCCTGCCGGCATCCATTTTTCCTCAAGCGCGACTTTCGCTTTCACACGAGCACGCGCTCTTCGGAGCCGGTCCACCAGGTACCGGCGAGAAATCAGCACGACCCAGGTTGAAAGGGCCGCACGGCTTGAGTCATACCGCCCGGAAGTCCTCCAGAGGCGGACGAAGATGTCCTGCACCGCGTCTTCTGCGTCAGACGACGTCGGCATCATTTGGTACGCGAGCCGATACACCAGACCGCCAAAGCGGTCGTATAACTCGTTGATGGCGGTCTCATCATCGAGCGACACCGCCTTCATCAGGTCTTCATCGGATTCGTACGTTCGAGCTGGCACGGCTGGTTCTCGCGCGGGCTCCTTCCACTAGGACGATTCCCGAGCGCCGGTCCGTCAGCAACCCGGTTCTTTCTCCCCGAAACTTCGAGTGCTGACATTCTACGCGGCAATCTGGTCACGGATCCCAAAATCGCACTCTTATTCGGGTTTTGTTCGGAAAAAACTTCACTATTTCTGGCGGTGCGTGTCTCGGGGCGCAGGCCCCACGAATTTATGCGAAGATACCTTGTGATTTACGGTCGATGAATGCTATGATTCATGGAACGGCCCTCCGAACGCCTCGGAGATGGGATGGTGGACACAATGCGCACTCGGAAGTCGCAGACGAACGAATTCGCGCAGTTCGAATACAGCCCGCACCGGACTGTCACCCATCGTCCAGCTTTTTCAATTCTCGATCTTCTTGTTTCGATCGCCGTGATGAGTGTGCTGCTTGGCTTGCTTGCGCCAAGCTTGTCACTGGTCACGGAAGCCGCGCGCCGTGTGAAGTGTCAGAAGAAGATGTCTGACCTTGGCCTTGCGCTCACGATGTATGCAGACGATCACCGGGACGTGTTACCGCCCAGCGCAGTCGCTGACGATGTGTACAGCGTCGAAACTGCATCGGATGCAGACATCATTCAGTCGTCAACGCTGATGCAGCTTGCGCATCGCGGCAACGATGACCCGAACAACTTCGACGGTTTGGGCCGACTCGTCGCCAGCGAGTATCTGTCTGATCCCGCATCGCTGTATTGCCCCAGCCACCGAGGCGAGCATCCCATCGAGGAGTATGCCTCTTCCTGGGTGGAGCTTGGCGATCAGATCGTCATCAACTACCACTATCGCCTGCTGTCCGATACGGACATGCTGTCGCGCCTCGACCCTCGCATGACCATCGTGACGGATGGCATGCGCTCCGTAGCTGACTACAGCCATAAGAGCGGCAACAACATGCTCAAGGCGGACATGAGCGTGGAGTGGTACACCGACGAGAAGGACTACATCGCGTCCCTGCTCCCCGTGTCTGAACTGGATCCTGGCGCCGGCATTCCGGTCAACGCGTCATGGACCGTGCTCGACACCGGTGAAGCGCCGGAGACGCCGTCGCCCACGCCGAACCTGCCGACCGGCAACCACATCGTCGGCTGGGATTAATCGCCCGCAGATTCGAATACAACCACGTGGTGCGAAGTGAATCGCGATCGTTGCGCATTCAGTCTGGCGCCACGTCGCCACGTCGATCCCATATAGTCTGGCGCTTCCAATTCATTTCAAGGATGTGCCGACATGATCAAGCTCAATCTCGTTCACAGCGCCGCCATCGTCACATCGATCGCCGCCATCACGTGTGGAGCTGACGCCCAATTGACGCCGGACAGAACCTATTACGGCATCAACCGCCCGATCCCGATGCACGTCGAAGCTCCGGCGGACGCGGAGGGTCCGGTGTCCATCCACCTGCTGGCGCCGGGACCCAATGGCAGTTCAGACGCGACGATCGTCGCCCAGCAGGAAGTCGAAGCCGGGGGCGTCGATCTCGCGGGTCTCTTCCCCATCCTGTGGACGAGCGGATCGCCACGCGTCATGTACGCACAACTCGTGGTCAACCACGAGGGCGTCGGTCCCGCTGTGGTCCTGCAGCCCATGCTGACGCCCCAGCGCGCCCGCGCCGTCGGACGAAGCGTGCAGTTCGATTCCAATTCCAACCGCGTGTATTCCGGCCTTCGCGCTTACACCGACAAGCACATGGTCTTTGACACAACCGAAGGTGAGATCGAAGTCGCGCTCCGCCCGGATCAGGCGCCCAATACGGCGTGGAGCATTCGCGCGCTCGTTGACGGCGGGTATTACACCGACATTATTGTTCACCGAATCGTCCCGTTGAATCAGAGCGGTCACCCATTCGTGATTCAATTCGGCGACCCCACCGGCACCGGCGTCGGCGGCCCCGGATACTTCCTGGATCTTGAAGACAGCCGACTCGACCACACCTTCGGCGTGATGTCGATGGCCCGAGCCACGGACCCCGACACCAACGGCTCGCAGGTGTTCATCTGCCTGAGCCGCGAGGGCACGAGCTTCCTCGACCCCGGTTACGTCTCGTTCGGCCAGACCGTGCGAGGCGCTGACACCATCATCAAGCTCGAGAACACGCCGCTCGAAGGCCCGAACAGCCAGAAGCCGAAGGTCCCGCCTGTCATCAATCGCGCATGGCTCGTGCCAGCGCCGCCCTACGGAACTGGCCCTGCGCCCGTGACTCGTCCCGCACGTGTTGACGGATCGCGCTGATCAACCGTGCAGTTCGCGCCACTTGCTGACCGCTTCCGGCTCGCGCGGATACAGCGGCGCCAGCGCCAGCGGATCAACCGGTGTCGCTGACCACGCCAGTGACAGGCACGCATCGGAAGTGAACGCCGGCGCAACAACCTGAATACCCGCATCGTGCGCCGCGTCGCGAATCGACTCCGGCGCGTGCGTATCAGCGATCAATGTGTCGATTCGTCGATTCGTGACTTCATCCACAAACTGAGCATGATCGACGACTGCGCCCTTCTTCGCGGCGTCCAACTGCTGATCCACCGGTGCATTGGTGTCAATCCAGGCCACCCATGCCGTGCCGCGTTTTCCAGCCATGGCCACTGCGATTCGCTCGCTTTGGCCGCGCTCCTGAAACGCGCGCACTGCGACCATCGCACTGGGGACCGGCGCGCACGCGCATCCGGTCGTCGCCGCGATCATCTTTGCCGCCGTGATCGCAACGCGCAAACCGGTGAACCCGCCGGGGCCGCAGGACACCACAACAACATCCAGCGATTTCGGACTCCGCGCGGCGTTGGTCATCGCCTGTTCGATGGTTCGCATCAGCGCATCGTCATGACGCTTGGCTGGCACGATCCGCTCGCGCGCTAACACCTCGATGTGGCCAGACGCTTCGCGCAGACCAACACTGACCCCGCCTTCGCCCGAGGATGGATTGCTGTTCTCGATCGCTAACGCGCATGGATCTGGAACGTCGCTCACGCCCGGCAGTCTACCCGCCCTGCTCCTGAATCATCGCGTTCACGCGCTCCAGCCGATCTGCGTGAATGGATCGGTCAGGCTCAAGCTCCACCAACGCCGCGAGATGGCGCTGCGCCCGGAGAAGATCACGATCGAGCAGCGCGGCTCGCGCCGCCAGTTCTCGCAGGCTGGCGTCAAACGGCGCGATTTGCGTCGCGCGCTCCGCTTTGGTTGACGCCAGCTCAATTGCGCGCTCTTCCAGGTAAAGCCGCGCCAGCGCGGAAGCAAACGTCGGCGATGTCTGCTCGCGCACGTCCAGATATTCCAGATGGGGCGCCGCGCGATCGCGAAGGTCGGGGTCCTCGGCGCCGAGATACACCTTGGCGAGCAAGCGGTGCGGCGCCGGGTCAACCGGTCGCGCATTCGCGTACCGCTCCAAGAGATCCGTCATGGCCAGCGTCGGCTCGCCATCGGTCTCGCGAAGCGCAAAGCCAACGCTCAACTCCAGCAGATCCGGATGCTCGCCGTGGCGCATCAGCCACTCATCAACCAAAGGCTCCGTCGGCGCAATCAGCGGCGGTGAATATGTTCGACGCTCCAGCCCGGCTCCACCGGCAAGCATGGACGCCTCGACCGCAAACGCCTCAAGCGATTCACGCAGCGCCATGCGCATCGCGTCATCGCGCAGCGTTTCTTCAAGGAGCAGCGCATCAAGGCTCGGCCTCGTCGCCATCCCCCACGTCGCGGCGTCCTCCCACGCCCACGCCGTGAAGTCCCGGATGAATTCATCACGCTCGATGCCCAGCACGCTCGGCATTGCCTCGCGCTCGCGAACACCATCCGCATAGAGATCCATCAGTTTGAGCGGCGCCTCTTCGCCAAACCGCTCAACGATGTACTCATACATCCAGTGGCCTTGCGCGTACGCCTGCGCTCGGTCCGTCGGCTTCTTCGGCCGAACGAAGGCGATGTTGATCTCATCCATGTCGAACAACTGATCCGTCGTCAACGCGCTGACGAGCAACTGGCACGTCGAGTAATCCCGCGGCGCCCCTTCCAGATACACCGCCGCCGCTTCGGTAAACCAGTGCGGAATGCGATTCTTCGTGCGCGACAGCGTGACCGTGTGCACATACTCGTGCCGAATCACCCGCACCCAGTCATACTCGCCGGTGTGATTAGGGCCGATCTTCGGCGCTTCCATCGCGATCACCGGCCCCGTCGCCGCGGCAATCGTGTGAATCGCGGGCATGCCCGTGATGCGAACACCAAACCAACGGTGATCCGGCATCAGTTCGATCGTGGTCTTGCGGCTCGGCTCATGATCGAGCGCGCCGGCCACAATGCTGTGGATCTCCTCCAGCGGCGCCAGCATCTCCTCGGCCATGACACGATCGACACCCGGTCGGAATCGAACAATGAAATGATCGCTCTCGACCGTCTCGTACGTCAGCAATTCCTGGATCAGCGCGAGACTGTTGCGGGCGCGCACCTGGAATGGGTCAAGCTCCGCGACGCGCGTCAGCGCTTCGAGCGCCTCCTGATCGCGCCCCGCCTGCAATTCCAGCAAGCCCCGCTCGACCAACGGCGGCGGCCAGTTCGGCTGCAGAGCCGCCGCTTCCTCCAGGTACCGCGCCGACTGCTCATACTGACGCGCCTCCGACAGCGCCCGCCCGACTTCGTACAACGCCAAAGGTGAACCCGGCGACAACGCCGCAAATTGTGCGAGACGCTCATCGGCGCCGGCAAAGTCATACCGAACCGCCTGAGCCGCGGCCCGCATGGCGAGCCCGGCGCGATACGTCGGGAACCGCCCCAGCGTGTCGTCCAGCGCTTCGGCGGCGCCATCGGGATCATTCTGTCGCAGCCGCGCTCGTGCAGTCACAATCGCGCCCAACGGCGAGCCGAGTTCAGGCGCATTCGGAAAATCACTGGCCAGCTCATCGAGCTTTGCCGCGATTTGCGATGCGCCATCCATATTGAAACCATCAACGGCGATCTGTCCGAGCAACTCCCACGCCGCCGCTGAACGCGGGTTCATCGACAGCGCCTGCATCACCGCGGCTCGCGCTTCGCGGCTGTTGTCTTTGTCATACAGCAGCTCGGCTTCAACGAGATACGCTGGCCAGTACAGGCGATCGAGCTCATCGCGAGCCCGCGCCAGGAGCGACATCATTTCCTGATAGTTCGACGCGGGTTCGCCTCGCAGTCGAGCACGAATCATGAACGCGCGCACGCCTTCGACCAGATCCTCCGCTTCGGTCGTTTGATTCCGAAGCAGCGCATTGGCAATGGGATCGATGGCAGCGTCCGCTTCTTCAAAACGCCCTAGCTGCTCGAGCGCTGCGGCGCGAATGCGCTGCGCCCGAATGCTCGATGCGCCGGCGAGCAATTCAATGGCTTCTTCCAGCTCACCGCGTTGAAGCATCGCGTCCGCCCGATCTTCAACCGGCACTTCATCATGCGCAAAGGCGCGATCATCCCACACGCCGGCATCGAGGGCCGCCTTGGCGCGGAGCGCAGGCGAACTCAAGTCGCGAGGCGCCCAGACGCCATGAAACACGCGGCGTTCCTGCTTCTCATCCGCATCGAAGTACGGCGCATCAATCGCTCGCTGCACGCCCTCGGCCAAGGGCGGCGCCGGCAATGAGCCACTCCCGCCGCGCGGATCCTCCTGAACGGTCTGCGCCAGCGCAGCCATTCCCGTGAAGGCGAGCAGAGTCGCGCCCACCACAAACGTCGATCGATTGCGCAGGAGTCGCATCATTCGCCGCGAAACTCCTTGATCTGCACATCCCAGCCCGCATCATCTTCGGGCGGCTCAATGTTGAATGGATCCTCGCGGATCTCCGCATTGCGGCGAAGATTGACCAACTGCACAAACGATTCATCGCCGGTTCGGTTCAACGTCTTCGCGAGTCGAGGCAACAGTGTCTCTTGGTCGTACCACAATCGAATTTCACGGAACTCGTCGTCGTCCCGCATGGATTCGTGCGGCGTCAATTTCAATTGCCACGTATCCGCGACGAACTCTTTCACCGCGCCAGACTCGTTCTCAAGCCCTGTGAACGGGTTGACCAGTTCCGCCTTGTATCGCGCCAGGACGTCCGCAGCGCGTTGCCCAATCGGAATCGGCAACGGACCTTCACCAAGGCGCAACGGATCAATGTTTTCACCCGGCGGTGCGATCTGCCGCGCGATGTACTGCTTCTCATTCGGACGGCGCTCGATCAGCCACTCGCCATCGAAGATCCACTGCTGTTCATCCGTGTCGCGCCGCTGATTCACATACAAGTCGTCAAAGTGAATCGCGAAAATTCGGTCGCCACTGGCGATGTCTCGTTCGAAATACAGCCGACCTCGGCGCGTCTGCTCATCACCCTGCAGCAGCATGCGGCGGGTGTAGCTGATGCCCGCCTGCAACGTGTTGAGATCCTGATCCGCAGTCTCGAGCGAGGTGAGCAATTCTTCAGCGGAGGCGATGTCATCCGGCGCCTGGGCCGGGGCCAGCGGCGCAACCGCCGCCAGAAGAATCGCGAATCCCGATGTCAATCCGATGAGCGTCCGTGCTTTCATGCTGTCACTCTATCACCCGGAGTTGGTGGATTTCCCCATTTCCTTACCGTCAATGGGCCCTGCCGATTGCAACAGGACACGTCAGGGGGCGGTATTCATGGGAGCGGCTATGGTTTTCGTATCAGCCCATCCTCGCATTCGGAGGCCATTCATCATTTGGTCTCAGCCGCGACTCAACAAAGGACAGCGATTCCATGAGAAGCACACCTTCGCGTTCCCGCCTTCAAATGCTCGTCACAACCACGCTGGTGTCCGCATCAGCGGCGATCGCGGCGGATCGCACCGAGTCCGGCCAGACGCTCGTGGTGCCCGATGACCACGCCGCGCTCGGCACGGTCTATTACGTGCACGCCGGCAAAGACGCCCAGATGACCTTCACGTCCGATGCCCCGCTCGAGCACATCAAAGGCACGAGCAATCAGGCCATTGGCTACGCCGTCGCGCCGGAGAATGGCGCATCCGTCGCCGCGTTGCTCAAGGGCGAGTTCAGGATTCCGATCGAGTCCATCGACACCGGCATTCCGATGCGTGATGAGCACCTTCAGGGCAGCCGCTGGCTGAATGCCGAAGAGCATCCTGATCTGGTCTTCGTGTTGGAAGGCGCCGAAAACATCGACCGCGCCGATATGGACGCGCCCGAAGGCGTCGATGTCTGGAATGTCGAACTCACCGGAACGATGAGCTTCCGCGGCATGACGCACGACTTCCGCACCGATGCGCGCATCACCACGATGAAGGAAAGCCCCGTCACGCAACGCCGCGCGCCGGGCGACCTGCTCATCATCCGCTCAGAGTTCCCGATCGACCTTCGCAAGTACGGCCTGAACGACCCCGGCATGAGCGCGGGCAAAGTCGCCGAGACGGTCGAAGTGGACGTCTTCCTGCTGATGTCAACAGTCTCCCCCGACGAACTCCGCCGACGGTAATTCCGACGGAGACTAGGATTTCAACGGCGCCGTGGTCTAAGGCGCAGCCTTAGGCCACGACCAGCGACGTGAAACACCTTCATCGGTGGCACGGGCGTCCCGCCCGTGTGACGGAGCAACAGCGAACGAACTCAGTCCACCCGACTCAAGAACGTCCGCAGGATCCCCGCCGCCGCGATCGCATCGCGGCGGTTTTTCTTTTGACCTCGCGTCATTCCCGTTTGCGCCATCGACCAGTCCGCATCAGCGCTCGTCAAACGCTCATCCTCAAAGTGAATCGTTTGCGAGACACGATCCTCAAGCCGCGCCGCAAAGTCGCGAACGAGCTTCGCCCGCGGCCCCTCCGTTCCATCCATATTGAACGGCAACCCGATCACCAGCGCGCCGGCGCCTTGCTCATCGATCGCGGCGACGATCGCTTCAATCAACCGATCCCCCGGCTGCAGCGGCAACTCAAGCACATCCAGCGGCGTCGCGATGCGCGTCTCATCATCGCCGACCGCCAGTCCGGTCCGCTTATCGCCAAGATCAATCGCGAGATATCGCACGTTCAAAATCTACGAGAACACATTCACCGGTGGGACGGGCGTCTCGCCTGTCCGTTGCGTTCAATTCACAAACATCACTGAACCATGCCCACAAAGACGTGGGCATGGCACCCGGCGCATTGTCTCATTTATGACACGCTCACAACGCCGCGCGATCCCTTCGCCACGCCGGACTCATCCCGCGCCGCGCCGATCGGAGTTGTCTTCACCGACTCACCCGGCAACGGGCAGAATCGCGAACCGGCCATCTGCACACGTCGGTTGCGATCGATCGAACTCGGCAGCAGCGGCTGAATGGCCACCACCACAGCAAGCACGATGGCGTTCATCGCCAGCATCTGCCACCACGCCGTCCATTCCATGAACACCATGACGGCCGTCAGCACGATCAAAGCGATCGACAGCGGAATCAGCGAGTTCCACGCCAGTTTCATGACCTGATCCCAGCGAACACGCGGAATCGTCCATCGCACCAGCATCATCAACGAGATCGACAGGAACACCTTGCCAAAGAACACGAAGATCTTCAGCAGCACGGCGCCAATGCCGGTCGCTTCCGGGCTGAGCCACGGAATGAACGGCAGGTGATAGCCGCCGAAGAACAGCAGCATCAGGAACGCCGAACTCGTGATCAGGTGCGCATATTCCGCAAGCAGGAACATGCCGAACCGCATCGATGAATATTCCGTGTGATAGCCGCCGACGAGCTCCTGCTCCGCCTCAGCATTATCAAACGGAGCCCGGTTCGCCTCCGCCAGAATGCAGATGAAGAACAAGATCGCCGCCAACGGCTGCGACACCACGTACCACCCACCGGCGACCTGCTGCTCAATCAATCGTTGTGGCTGCACCGCGCCTGAAAGCAGCAGCACCGCGAGGATCGAAGCGCTCAGCGGAATCTCGTACGAAATCATCCCCGCCGTCGCGCGCAACCCGCCAAAGAACGAGTACTTGTTGTTGGACGCCCAGCCGCCAAGCGTCACGCCGTACACGCCCAAGGACGCGACCGCGATCAGGAAGATCACGCCGACGTTCACATCCGCGCCTGCCACCGTCACCGCTTCGCCGCCCATTGGCCCGATCAGCGGCAGATTGAACTCGGGCATATTCCACACGCCGCCCCAGGGGATGATGACCCACCCGATCAACGCCGGGATGATGATCAGCATCGGCGCGAGTGTGAACAGGAAGAAGTCCGCACCCTTGGGCTTGTAATCCTCTTTCACGAGCAGCTTGATGCCGTCGGCCAGCGGCTGGAGCAAACCCCACTTGCCGCAACGGTTCGGACCCACCCGGTCCTGAATCCATGCCGACAGCTTCCGCTCCAGCAGAATCAGATAGGCCACGCCGATCAGATTCACGTGCAGCACGATCAGAATGACATGCACGCTCACGAAGAGCTGCGGCGTCAGGATCGAATCGAGAAAGTCGCTCATAGATCAGTCAGTGTAATGGGATGAGCCGCTGGGGACGAGGGGTGCAGGCATCGAGGCAAATCGTACAAGTGTCCGAAGCGCTTTATCCCACTCGAACCCTTGATGCATCGTTGCCTCGATCCCTCCCCTCCGGTCCCCGGTCTCTGGTCCCCGGTCCCTTCCCTCTCCGCTACAGTCCCCGCCATGAGCGAGGCAACGACAAACGCGGCGAAGTCCATGGACGACATCATGGCCCTGTGCAAGCGCCGGGGCTTCATCTTCCAGGCCTCCGAGATCTACGGCGGCGTCAATGGCTTCTGGGATTACGGCCCACTCGGCGCCCAACTCAAGAAGAACCTCAAAGATGCCTGGTGGCAGGACACGGTCCTCACCCCGCCCGACGGTCCGGACGGCAAGCCTGTTTCCATCGTCGGCCTCGACTCCTGCATCATTCAGAACCCGAAGGTCTGGGAGGCCAGCGGCCACGTCGGTGGCTTCAACGATCCGATGGTGGACGACAAGGAAACGAAGCAGCGCTTCCGCGCTGACCATCTGTGGGGGTTCTTCATCCTCCCCGCCTCGGACGGCTCCGCCGACGAGTTCCGATTGGTCTTCGAACGTGCGGCTGACGACCCAAGCTTTGCGCCGCTTTTCACCTGTGTCGCCGGCGCCAGTGGCGAAGCTCGAGATTTCCTGACGAGCAACCGCAAGAAGCTCTTCAAACAGCTCAAACTCAAGGTCACCAGCGAGCCGTCGGAATCCGATGAGCACGCCGTGATGACGCTTGAGAAGGATGGCCAGCGGTACATCGGTGGATTAGCGCCCGTGTCGTCTGAAGCGTTGTCGCAATCACACGCGTCGATTCCTTCGCCGTTCACGCACAGCGCCGGGCAACTCACGCCGCCGCGCGCCTTCAATCTCATGTTCAAGACATTCCTTGGCGCCACCGCGACCGAGGACGACATCGCGTATCTGCGCCCCGAAACCGCGCAGGGCATCTTCATCAATTACAAGAACGTGCTCGACACGACGCGCGTCAAAATGCCGTTCGGCATCGCGCAACTGGGCAAGGCGTTTCGCAATGAGGTCACGCCGCGCAACTTCACATTCCGCTCGCGCGAGTTCGAGCAGATGGAGATCGAGTTCTTCTGCCATCCTGACACCACGCGCGAGTGGTACGCCTTCTGGCGCGACACGCGCATGGCGTGGTGGCGCTCGCTCGGCCTCACGGGCGACAACCTGCTCCTGCGCGAACACGACGCAGACGAACTCGCGCACTACGCCAAGACCGGCGCCGGCACGAGCGACATCGAATACCGCTTCCCCTTCACCGCGCCGGGCTTCGGCGAACTCGAAGGCGTCGCGGACCGCTCCAACTTCGACCTCACACAACACGCCGAACACGCCCGCGCCAAGCTCGAGTACTTCGATCAGGAGCGCAACGAGCGCTACCTCCCCCACGTCATCGAGCCTTCCGCCGGCGCCGATCGCGGCGTGCTCGCCCTCCTCTGCGAAGCCTTCACGCCCGACCCCGAACGCGCCAGCAAGGTCTATATGAGGTTCCACCCGCGCATCGCGCCGATCAAAGCCGCGGTCTTCCCGCTGGTGAACAAGGACGGCATGCCCGAGATCGGCGAGAAGCTGCACAAGGAGCTGCGCGCCCGCTTCGGCATGGTCGATTTCGATCCCAAGCAGTCCATCGGCAAGCGCTACGCCCGCATGGACGAAGCCGGCTGCCCGTACTGCTTCACGATCGACTCCGACACACTCAGTGACCAAACCGTCACCGTGCGCCACCGCGACACACTCGAGCAGGATCGTGTCGCGCTCGACAAGGTTGGGAATTGGCTGGCGGAGAAACTGACGAGTTAACGCGACGTCGTCATCCAGTCAGATATTTACAAGTCGCAAATGTGATGCAACCTTGGCATTGAGCCGCACTTCCAAATCGACTGACGAAAAAATTTACAATTAGAGTGGGAACGCCGTTGTGATTTGAATAGTTTCTGGTTGAACCAATCAGGAGCAACACTGGTGTTCTACACAATCAAGCGGGCCGTACGATTCGCCATGGCCATGGCGGCCATTTCAGGTGCCAACGCATTGGCAGACGATTCGCCATTGGCTGCCGAGGCGATCATCAAATCTCCGGCGCCTGCCATTCCGAACCCAACAAAGCCGCCGGCAGGCGGCGTTGGCGGGATGCTCGGCCATTCTCCGAATGCGCCGTTGCCCGAGGGCCTGACGCCGAACTTAAGTGTGCTCAGTGTGCAACTTGTCAATTCGAACAACGTCGCCTTGGTGTCCATCCCAGCAGGCGAACCGTTCTGGATTCGGGTTCAATTCCAATACGACAATCCGACTTGTGACTTGTACCAAATCGGTCGCACTGTCAACGGACCCATTCAACAACTTGCGCCCGAGATTGACTGGGGATGCGGTTTCAGCGGCAGCACCAATTGGGTTCATATCTGGGGTGGATGGGTGCTTCACAATGAAGGTGTCTATAGCGCGACGATTGAACTGGACGCCACGGATGCGATCGCGGAATCCAACGAATCTGATAACACCGGAAACCTTTCGATCGTTGTGACCGGCGGGCAGACTGATCAATGGGAGATTGTCCAGGCGGATCTGGGCCGCGCGGCGCTCAGTGAAGGAACGGACGTCATCGTTGGCACGATGGACGATGCGCTGGACTACCTGCATCCGTGGCTCGACGGATTGGATTCACTCGGGCGACCGAGGCTCATCGCCGCAAATCAGAACTCGATGGGCGTCGATGGCGGCCCAATCAACGCGGGGCACGCGACGGCGGTCATGGGTGTTGTACTCGCACGAGGGCTCAATGGCGGAGATATCACCGGGTTGGCGCCCGATGCGCGATACGTCTCGGCAGAGTTCATCAATCGCGCAAGCATTCCCGGCCTTCAGGTGCTCGATGTCCGAGAGGCGGCTGGGTTTCTGGTGGACCATGACGTCGACGTCATCAATATGAGCTGGTCGTGGTGGGCTGGCTCCAATACGAGTTCCCAGAGCGGCGAAGGCTCCATCACCAACCTCATGGCGGATTACCTGAGCTACGGCCTCAACATCGTCTGTGTGCCCGCCGTCAATCAATTGGGGTTCCCGACGCCGACTGCGCCAGGCGCGGCGAGAAACGTCATCACCGTCGGAGGATTGGATCAATCGCTTACACGAGTCTGGGAGCCGCAGGATGATGGCCCAACGCTGGACGGACGCGCCAAACCTGAATTGGTTGGAAATGATTCCGCCGATGCGGTCGCGCCCACGTCGTTCTGGCGAGACGGGTTCTTGGCGGTGTCCGGCTTCGGCGGCACATCGTTCGCGGCGCCATTCGTCACCGGCGCAGCGGCTCAAATGATTGGGTATGCGAAAGAGCACGGCGTCTCTCGCGACCATCGCGTTATCAAGGCGATCATCACGAATTCAGGAGACCCAGTGCTCCGCGTGGATGGCTCACCCTGGATCGGCAACACCATGGCGGGGCTGGACAACGAGCAAGGCACAGGCCTGCTCTCGATCGCCCGCATTGTCGATATGTACGTCGCAGGCGAACAAGAAGCAGGAAACGTGACATTTCCCGGATTCGATCTGAACTCAATTCAGGGCTCAGTTGCGGATGGTGAAGGAATGGGAATCGCCGAATACGCATTCGGAAGGCTCCTTGAGCCAGCCGAAATACGGATCACCTTGGCGACGTCGCGCCCGACGTTTTGGAATGACGGCAATGGGAACGGAACGATTGATGAATCTGACTTCTTTTTTACATCGTCCGATGCGCCGATGGAGCAATTCGAGTTGGACTTGTTTCGAGACGATGTGCTCGTACTGAGTTCAACATCCGTCATTGACAGCGTGAAGCATGTCCGACTGGCTCAGGCGATGCCCGGTCGGTACGTGCTGCGCGTCAATCGAGTTGGGCAGCCGGGAATTGGTGCCGAATCGGAGCCGTACGCGTTGGCGTGGTGGTCTGATGGTCAGTTTGCTGGTCTTGGCGACCTCAACGGCGATGGCGTCGTCAACGGCACGGACCTTGCAATCCTGCTCTCGGTGTGGAACACATCCGGCTCAGGGACCGGTGCAGATCTCAATGGTGACGGCATGGTGAATGGCGCTGATCTTGCCGCGCTCTTGAGTGTCTGGAACTGAATTCCGTCCCAAACCGGATCAAGGCGCATTCGCGATTCGCCGCTTCACGAATCTGTTTGGCTTGGGCGTTGTCCCGTTTGCCGATACGTCGTCCGCAGTTCTGCATAGTGCACCGGATCCACACCCGGAATATCCGGCGCCTCCACCCCCGCCTTGTGCTGCCGGTGCAGTTCCTCGAGAAACGGCACGCACCAGCCGCAGCCGGTCCCCGCGCCGAGACACTCCGACAACTGTGAAGGCGCGGCGGGATCCTCCCGCTTCAAATACGCGCGGAGTTTCCGCAGACTGACGCGATAGCACATGCAGACATGGTCTTCAGGATGCACGGAGTGCATCCTAGGCACTAGGGACCAGGAGCCATGCGCCAGTCCCAGTTTCGTGCATTCTGTTTCTCTACTGGGGCATGGCCACTGGCTCCTGAGGCCTGCTGTATCCTGTCCCCTATGCCGCGACTTGAATACCACACCGCCGGCGAATCCCACGGCCCCGCCGTGCTGTGCATGATTCAGGGTCTGCCCGCCGGCCTCGCCCTCGATGACGACTTCATCAACGCGGAGCTGCGCCGCCGCCAGGGCGGCTACGGTCGCGGCGGACGCCAGAAGATCGAAACCGATCGTGCGGAGTACCTCAGCGGCGTTCGCCTCGGCAAGACCACCGGCGCCCCGCTCACCGTCCAGATCATCAACAAGGACTCGCGCCTGGATGATCTGGAGCGCACGCCGCCGCTCTATCGACCGCGGCCCGGCCATGCCGACCTCGCCGGAAGCGTGAAGTGGCTCACGACCGATTGCCGCGCCACGCTCGAACGCGCCAGCGCCCGCGAAACCGCGGCCCGCACCGCCGCCGGCGTCATCGCGCGCTGTTTGCTGAAAGAGGTTGGCATCGACGTGTTCGGTTTTGTGCGATCCATTCACGCCGCGCGGTGGGAAGGCACGGTGACGCCGGACAACTGGCAATCCATGAAGGACGCGCGCGACGCCAGCGATGTCTATTGCCCGGATGAAACAACATCCGAGCGCATGCGCGCCTCAATCCGCAAAGCGAAAGTCGATCAAGACACCGTCGGAGGCCTCGTCGAAGCGCACGTCTTAAACCTCCCCATCGGCCTGGGCACATGCGTGGACTGGCGCGACAAGCTCGATGCGCGTCTCGCCTTCGCAACGATGGGCATTCAGGCATTCAAGAGTGTCGAGATCGGCATGGGCCGCGACGTCGCCTGCAAGCGCGGCAGTGAAGTGCACGACCCGATCCAGTTCGACACATCCAAACAGGACTCGCCTAGTCTCGGTTTCGAGCGCAACACCAACAACGCCGGCGGGCTCGAAGGCGGCATGACCAACGGCCAGCCCATTATCGTGCGAGGCGCGATGAAGCCCATCTCCACACTCATGAAGGGCCTGCCCAGCGTCAACCTGAATACGAAGGACGCCGAGCAGAGCCAGTATGAGCGCAGCGATGTGTGCGCGGTGCCCGCCGCGAGCGTGGTGCTGGAGAACGTCGTCGCGTTCGAAATTGCGCGAGCCGTCATGGACAAATTCGGCGGCGACACGATGATCGAACTTCGCCAGCGGTTTGACGAGTTCCTCGACCTCGCGCGCTCACTGCCCCTTGAGCCACCGATCAAAACGATTGCCTAATCAAAGCCCCGAGCGCGAGCGAGGGGTTTCTGTTGCCTATTCGCGCCAGTTATGCCGGACATACGTCCCGCGCCGCTTCCTCACGGGCGCGGTTCGGATCGCTCCCCTCATCGAAATTCGCGTCAACGCATTGCTCGGCGGGTGAGGGTCAGGACTCGGGGTGGCATGCCCACGCGTGCATGGGCATGTGTTCGTCAACGAATCCACAACCATGCTCACGCACGCGTGAGCATGCCACCCGATGTGCAGTACAATGGGAAACGCTGCGCCCGTAGCTCAACTGGATAGAGCATCGGTCTTCGGAACCGAGGGTTGGGGGTTCGAATCCCTCCGGGCGTGCTTGAATTCGACGAAAGTCGGTGGTGAACACCGGTGGCACGGGCGTCTCGCCCGTGTGCGCAGCCTCCATT
>MRWG01001179.1_pt1 | contig 18359 bp, 11 predicted proteins | sample 1013341 | NCBI WGS metagenome assembly MRWG01 (sample SAMN06117577, study PRJNA244670) | biofilm metagenome | biome: Water; feature: Cathode Biofilm; material: Biofilm; isolation source: microbial consortium enriched at the cathode of a solar microbial fuel cell | place: USA: District of Columbia ... | reverse complement strand
GCCCGGCCATGGCCGCCCGCTCCGCGATAGCAGGAGCTTCACGGACGGCCATGGCCTAATCCGAAGCCTCGTTCCATAGGTGCTACGGCATGGAGTTCAGCCTCTACAACTCGGTCGTGGCGGAGAACACGTCGGGCATGGGCATGACGGCCGACGACGTCGCGGGCGCGATCCATGTCTCGACGAACAGCTTCATCGGCACGACCGAGACGATCACGACGGACAATGGTTCGATCAACGGCGGCGGCGATCCCGGCCTTGAAGCGCTGGCGGACAATGGCGGGACGATCCAGACGCGGAACGCGATGTCGGGCAGCGCGCTGATCGACGCGGGCGACGACGCCTCGGTGCCAGGCGGGCTGACGGAAGACGCGAACGGCAACGCGCGCATCCAGGGCGCGGCGGTCGATATCGGCGCGACGGAATTCACGGCGGTGGCGGAAACGCCGAGCCTGATCGTGACGATCGCCGGCGACACGGTCGACGCTTTCGACGGCGAGACCAGCCTGCGTGAGGCGGTGGCGTTCGCCAATTCGAACGCCGACGCGAGCACGATTACGTTCGACGCGAACCTGACGGGGATGACGCTGACGCTGACGGGCGGCGAACTGACGCTGACCGAGGAGACGACGGTCGACGGCGATTTGAACGCGGACGACGCGGCGGACGTGACGATCAGCGGCAATGACGCGAGCCGCATCTTCTTCGTCGATCCCGGCGTCACGGCGACCCTGAACTCGCTGACGCTGACGGGCGGCAGTGCTTCGGGCAAGGGCGGGGCGATCTATTCCCACTTCGGCTCCACCCTGACGATCGCCGACACGACGCTGAACGGGAGCTACGCCTATGGCGGCGGCGCGATCTACGGCTACGGCGCCGCGCTGACGATCACGGACAGCCTGCTGACCGGCAATATGGCCGCGCTCGACAATGGCGGCGCGATCCACGCCCGCTATGGCACGGCGTCGATCACCAATACGACCATCGACGGCAACACGGCGGACAGCCTGGGCGGCGGTATCTTCGCCTATGAGGCGGCGGTGACGATCGTCAACTCTACGATCACCGGCAATCAGGCGGCAGTGAACCTCGGGACATCCGTCTATGGCGGCGGGCTCGCCGGCCACAACGGCATGGAGTTCAGCCTGTACAACACAGTCGTAGCCGAGAACACGTCGGGCACGGGCATGACGGCGAACGACGTCGGCGGCACGGTCGACACGTCGACGAACAGTTTCTTCGGCACGACGGTCACGATTACGAACGACACGAACTCGATCAACGGCGGCGGCGATCCGGGGCTGGCGGCGCTTGCCGACAATGGCGGGACGACCCAGACGCGGAACGCGGAGGCGGGCAGCGCGCTGATCGACGCGGGCGACGACGCCTCGGTGCCGATGGGCCTGACGGAAGACGCGAACGGCAATGCGCGCATCGTCGGCGCCGCGGTCGACATCGGCGCGACGGAATCCGCGAACCCGCCGCCGGTCGTCGATCTGGACGGTCCAGGCGGCGACGCGGACTTCGAGGCGGCCTACACGGAAGACGTGAGCAGCCCGGTCGCGATCGCCGACGTCGATGCGACGATCACCGACGCGGTCGATACGGATGCGGACAGCCTGACCGTCACGATCGCCGACTTCCTCGCGGGCGACGTGCTGGCGGCGACGCCTTCGGGCGGCATCCTGGCCGGCGACATCGTCTACGACGGTCTCGGCACGCTGACGATCGATCCGGCGGCGAACCAGTCGCTCGCGGACTTCGAGGCGGTGCTGCGGTCCGTCGTCTTCTCGACGACCTCGGACGCGCCCGGAACGAGCCGGACGATCAACGTGGTCGCCAACAACACCGGCGGCGATTCGAACACGGCCGTCTCGACGATCGCGATCACGCCCACGAACGACGCGCCCGTGGTCGCGAACCTGGACGGCGATACGGCGACCTTCGTCGAAGCGACGCCCGATCCGGTCGCGCTCGATGCAGGCGGCGACGCGACGGCGATCGAGCCGGACGGGGCCGGCTTCAACGGCGGCAGCCTGACCGTCTCGCTCGGCGCGACGGCGCTGGCGGAAGACACGCTGCTGATCGACGCGCCGACCGAGGCCGGCGGCATGGGCGGCGGCTTCGGCGCCGGCACGAACGCGCCGGCGATGGACACGATCACCATCAACAACGGCACGGTGTTCGCGTCCGGGCAGGCCTTCGGCGCCTATGCGACGACGGGGGCGGGCTCGGGCCTGAACGGCGAAGATCTGGTCATCACGTTCACCACCGCCACGGCGACCAATACGAACGTGGCCGCGCTGCTGCGGGAGATCGCCTACCAGAACGCCGCCGAACGCACGATGGACCCGACGAGCCGCACGGCGACGGTGACGTTGAGCGACGGCGCGGCGGATTCCAACGTCTCCACGGTCACGATCGACATCACGCCGATCAACCGGATGGTCGACGGCACGCCCGACCCGGACAGCCTGGAAGGCGGCGCCGGCGACGACGTCGTTAACGGCCTGGGGCAAGCGGATACCCTGTTCGGCTATTTCGGCGACGATACGCTGAATGGCGGCGACGGCGATGACGTGCTGGAAGGCGGGCCCGGCAGCGACCTTCTTAATGGCGGCGACGGGTCGGACACGGCGAGCTACGCTTCGACCACGGTCGGCGTCGACGTGCGCATCTTCAGCTCGACCACGGGGAACGGCGCCGCGGGCGACGTGATCTCGAGCATCGAGAACGTGACGGGCGGATCCGCCAACGACTACATCGTCGGCGACGTCTTCTCGAACGTCCTGAAGGGCGGCGCCGGCGACGACCAGTTGCGCGGCGGCGGCAGCGCGGACACGCTCGAAGGCGGGGCCGGGGCCGATATTCTCGACGGCGGCAACGGGTCCGACACGGCCTCATACGCCGACTCGACGGCGGGCGTGAACGTCCGGCTCTATGGCGGCGGCATCGCGGCGAACAACGACGCGGCGGGCGACGTCCTCTCGAACATTGAGAACCTGGCCGGCAGCTCTGCGAACGACTATCTCGCGGGCGACGGACAGGACAACGTGCTGACCGGCAATGCGGGCAACGACCAGCTGCGCGGCGGCACCGGCGACGACACGCTCATCGGCGGGGCCGGGGCCGACATTCTCGATGGCGGGTCGGGGTCCGATACGGCCTCCTACGCTTCCGCGACGACCGGCGTGAACGTCCGGCTCTACGGCGGCGGCATCGCGTCGAACGGCGACGCGGCGGGCGACGTCCTGTCCAACCTGGAAAACCTGACCGGCGGGTCGGCCAACGACTATCTCGCCGGCGACGGGCTCGACAACGTGCTGACAGGGAATGACGGCAACGACCAGCTGCGCGGCGGCACCGGCGACGACATCCTCGTCGGCGGAAGCGGCGCGGATGTGCTGGTCGGCGGCAGCGGGACGGATACGGCCTCCTACGCGACCGACACGGCCGGCGTCGACGTGCGGCTGTTCGACCTGAGCGCGTCGGGCGGCGAGGCGGCCGGAGATACGATCTCCGGCATCGAGAACGTGATCGGCGGCGCGGGCAACGACTACCTCGTCGGCGATATCTTCGCCAATGCGCTGACCGGCGGCGACGGCAACGACCAGCTGCGCGGCGGCACCGGCGACGACGAGCTGCGTGGCGAAGCCGCCGACGACGTTCTGTTCGGGCATAGCGGTTTCGACCGCATCTTCGGCGGCGACGGGGACGACCTCATTGAGGGCGGCTCCAGCGGCGACGCGATGGACGGCGGCGCCGGGACCGACACGCTGAACTATTCGGCCTCCTCGGCGGGCGTCACCGTTTCGCTCGGCGCAGGCACGGCTTCCGGCGGCGACGCGGCGGGCGACGGCTTCGCGAACTTCGAGAACCTGTTCGGCAGCGCGAACGCCGACGTGCTGACCGGCGACGGCGGCGCGAACTTCCTGCGCGGCCGGGACGGCGCGGACGTGCTGAGCGGCGGCGGCGGCGACGACAGGCTCGATGGCGGCCTTGGGGCGGACACGCTGACCGGCGGCGCGGGGGCGGACGGCTTCCGCTTCTCCGGCGCGCTCGGCACAGTCGACGACGTGACGGACTTCTCGATCGCGGACGGGGATTTCTTCCTGCTGCGCGACAACGTCTTCACGAACCTGGCGACCGCTGCGGCGCCCGGCGGGGCGGCGCTCGGCGCGGCGGAGTTCACGATCGGCGCGGCGGCAACGACGGCGGACCACCGCATCGTCTACGACGACACGACCGGCGCGCTCTCCTACGACGCGGACGGATCGGGCGTCGGGGCCGCCGTTCAGTTCGCGACGCTGGCGACGGGCCTTGCGCTCACAAGCGACGACGTCCTCGTGATCTGATCGGAATTCCGGGAAAACCGGTCGACAGGCGCGGCCGCCCGGCGGATGATGCGATCCGCCGGGACAGGGGAGGGCGCCGCGGATGTCCGGGATCACATGTATTCGTCGGGCCGACTGGGCCGTCGTCTGGCGGCCCGCGCGTGATCGTTCATCAGGGGGCGGGCACCGCTACCAGCGCGGGGTCGATATCGCTTTCGACGCGGACGGCGTGCGCTATGTCGGCCCGAGTTACACGGGTCCCGTGGCGGAAGAGGTGGACGGCAAGGACCGCTGCGTCATGCCGGGCCTGGTCAGCGTGCACAGCCACCCGACCAACCAGCCAATCACGCGGGGCGTGCGGGAGGAGCTCGGCAATCCGAAGCTCTACAACAGCGCGCTCTATGACCGCACCGGCCTCTGGGCGCCGGACGACGCCGGCATGCTGGCGAGCGGGGAAGCGGCGCTCGGCGAACTTGCGCTGTCCGGCGTCACCACCGTCATCGACTATGCCGGCCGCGCGCCCGAAGGCTGGCTCGACGTGCTCGCGAAGAGCGGGCTCCGAACCTATGCCGCGCCCGCCTTCCGCGACGCCGAATGGGTCGTCGTCAACGAAAGCAAGCTCGAATACGACTGGGACGAGGCGCGTGGCCGGGCGGCGATGGAGCGCGCGTTCGGCCTGGCCGAGGCGGCGAGCGACCATCCGTCGGGCCGCCTGACCGGCGTCATCGCGCCGGCGCAGGTCGATACCTGTACGGCGAAGACCTTGCAGGAAAGCCGGCGGTTCGCCGAGGCGAAGGGTTGGATGTGGCAGACCCACGCCGCGCAGAGCCTGACCGAATTCCATGAGATGACCCAGCGCCATGGCATGACGCCGATCGCCTGGCTCGCGAGCCTCGGCGTCCTGGACGACCGCGCGACGCTCGCCCATTGCATCTTCGCCGACGCCCACCCTTGGACGCGCTGGCCGGCCAAGCAGGACCTGGCGATCCTCGCGAAGACGGGGGCGACGGTCGCGCACTGCCCGGTCGTCTTCTCGCGCTACGGTCAGACAATGCAGAGCCTCGGCCGCTATATCGCAGCCGGAGTGCATGTCGGCCTCGGCACCGACACCGCGCCGCACAACATGCTTGAGGAGATGCGTCAGGCGCTGATCCTCAGCCGCTGCGCCTCGGGCGAGCTTTACGACATTCAGACGACCGATGTTTTCAATGCCGCGACCATCGGCGGCGCGCGCGCCTATGGCCGCGACGACATCGGCCGCATCGCCGTCGGCGCGAAGGCGGACCTCGTGCTGCTCGACCTTTCGAACCGCTACATGCGGCCGGCGCGCGACCCGATCCGCAGCCTGATCTACACCGCCGCCGACCGCGCGGTTCGCGACGTCTATGTCGACGGCGCCCGCGTCGTCGCGGATGGCGAAGTCGTCACCATGGACATCCCCGACGCGCTCGACCGGCTCGACGCCGCCCAGGCCGCCGCCGAAGCCGCCGTGCCGGCGCGGGACGCTGGCGGCCGCGCCGGCCGCGACATTTCCCCGCTCGTATTCCCAGAGGACTGATCTTATTCATGTTCGACTTTGACGGCGCCGCCGGATGAGCGGCCCGGAAACCGACGCCCCGGGGCTGCCCCGGCTCGCCCGCCACGACTGGTTCTACGTCGGCGGCGAATACGTCGACGACGGCGCCTTCATGGCGGGCCAGATGTACGTCGAGCGCTTCACGCCGGCGGCGAAATCGAAGCCCGTGCCGGTCGTCATGATCCATGGCGGCGTGCAGACTGGCACGAACTTCCTCGCGACCGCCGACGGCCGGCCCGGCTGGGTCTACGACTTCGTCGGCGCGGGCTATGAGGTGCTGCTGGTCGACCAGCCGGAACGCGGCCGGTCGGGCCACCGGCTGACGGACGGCGCGCCGGCGCCGCAGTTCCGCTACACGGCGGACCGCACCTCCGACTATTTCACCGACCCCGCGCCAGCCGCGCTCTGGCCGCAGGCGGCGCGGCATACGCAATGGCCCGGAACCGGCCGCAAGGGCGACCCCGTCTTCGACCGCTTCTATGCGAGCCAGGTCGGACAATTGGCCGACCGCACGGAGATCGAGCGTCTCGCCCGCGACGGCGTCGTCGCCCTTTTGGACGAGATCGGCGACGCAATCCTCTGCACCCACTCCCAGTCCGGCCCGTTCGGCTGGCTGATCGCCGACGCCCGGCCGGAGCGCGTCAAGGCGATCCTCTCGATCGAGCCCAACGGCCCGCCCTTCAAGGACGTCGAATTCCTGGGCGCGCCCGACTGGTTCCGCTATGGCGAGGCCTGGGCGCGCGAATGGGGCCTGACCCGCCTGCCGCTCACGTTCGATCCGCCGGCCGCCACGCCCGCCGATCTGGAGCCGACCTTGCAGCCGGCGGCCGGCCCGGACCTTGCGCCCGGCATTCTGCCTGCCGGTCCGAAGCGCCGCCTGGCCAATCTTTCGGGCGTGCCGATCCTGATCCTGACGGGGGAGGCCTCCTACCACGCGCCCTACGACCACGTGACCAGCGCCTTCCTGGACTGGGCCCAAGTCCCGCACGACTTCCGTCGTCTGGAGGACCTGGGTCTCCCCGGCAACAGCCACATGATCATGATGGAATCCAACAGCAGCGCGGTCGCGGCCGTGCTGACGGACTGGTTGGCGGCGCGGGGTCTTTAGTCCGCGGTTCCCGGCGCCGGCGTACGTTCGTGCTCCGCCGCCTCCTCCGCCTGTTTCGGGCGGCGGTTGAAGAGGCGTTCGATCAGGACGAAGAACATCGGCACGAACATCGGGGCGAGGACGGTCGCGGCGATCATGCCGCCGACGATGCCGGAGCCGATCGACTGCCGGGCGCCCGCGCCCGCGCCCGTGCTGAGCGCGAGCGGCAAGGCGCCGAAGATGAAGGCCAGCGCCGTCATGACGATCGGGCGGAAGCGCATGCGCGCCGCCGACATCGCGGCATCGTAGGCGGATTTGCCATTGCGCCGCTCCATCATCGCGAACTCGACGATCAGGATGGAGTTCTTCGCCGATAAGCCGATCAGGACCAGGAGACCGATCTGGAAGTAGAGGTCGGCCTGCGCGTTCCTGAGCATGACCGCCAGCACCGCGCCGAGCGCAGCGAACGGGACGACGGTCAGGACCGCGATCGGCATCGACCAGCGTTCGTACTGGGCGGCCAGGATCAGGAAGACCATGATCAGGCCGGCGATGAAGGCGATCTGGGCCGTTTCGGCCGACTGGGTCTCCTGGAAGGCCTGGCCGATCCAGGACAGGGTCGAATCGTCGCCGAGCGTCTCCGCCGCGACTTCCTGGAGCGCCTGGAGCGCCTGGCCGGAACTGTAGCCCGGTCCCGGTTCGCCCAGGATTTTGGCGCCCGGGAAGACGTTGAAGCGCTCCGCGACGTCGGCGCCCAGAACGCGCTCGACCTTCAGCAGCGAAGTCAGCGGGACGAGGGGACCCGAGTCGGACGACACATAGACCTTGCGCAGGTCGTCCGGCCGGTCCCGATAGTCGGATTCGGATTGCAGGTTCACCCGGTAGTTCCGGCCGAACAGCGTGAAATCGTTGACGTAGAGCGCGCCGAACGTGCTCTGCATCGTGTCGTAGATGCGATCGATCGGCACGCCGAGCGCCTTCGCCTTCTCGCGGTCGAGGTCGATCCGGTAGCGGGGCACGTCAGTCGTGAGCGTCGTCCGGACCGCGGAAAGCTCGGGCCGAGCATTGGCGGCGGCGGTGAAGCGGTCGACGATCTGCTTCAGGGTCTGCGGGGCCGCGCCGGCGCGGTTCTGTACATAGGCCTCGAAGCCGCCTGTCAGCGAGATGCCGAGGATCGGCGGCGGGTTGAAGGCGAAGGCCTGCGCCTCCTCGACGCCCGCGCCGATGCCGGTGATCTTGCCGGCCATGGCGACCGAATCCTGCCCAGGCCCGGTCCGCTCCGACCAGTCGGTCAGCTGGACGAAGGAGATGCCGGAGTTGGAGCGGACGGCGCGCACGATCAGGTCGAAGCCGGCGAAGCTGGTCACCTTCTCGATCTCCGGCAGCGCCAGGATCTTTTCGTTGAGCTCGTCGCGCGCAGCCGCCGTGCGGCCGACGGCCGATGCGGGCGGCAGGCTGAAGACGACGAACACATAGCCTTGGTCCTCGCCCGGCAGCAGCGTGCTCGGCAGGCGTTGGAAGAGATACATAGTGCCGCCGATGACGCAGGCGAACAGCACCAATCCGACGACGGCGTATCGCAGGAAGAAGGCGACCGCGTTGCGGAAGCCCGCCGAGACGCGCTCGAACCCGGCGTTGAACCAGCGGAACGGCCGCAGCGGCGGCTTGTCGTCGTGCTTCAGCATGAGCGCGCAGAGCGCGGGGCTGAGCGTCAATGCGACGAAGCCCGAGATCGCGACGGAGATCGCGATGGTGACGGCGAATTGCCGGTAGAGCTGGCCGGTCAGACCGCCGAGGAATGCGACGGGCACGAAAACGGCGATCAGCGATAGCGTGACGGCGACGATCGGCCCGGCCACCTCCTGCATCGCCTTGATCGAGGCCTGGCGGGCGGAGAGGCGCTCTTCCCGCATCACCCGCTCGATGTTCTCGATGACGATGATGGCGTCGTCGACGACAATGCCGATCGCCAGCACCATGCCGAACAAGGTGAGCAGGTTGATCGAGAAACCGAGCAGCAGCATGCCGGCGAACGTGCCGATCAGCGAGACTGGGATCGCGATCAGCGGAATCAGCGAGGCGCGGATCTTCTGCAGGAAGAGGAAGATGACGAGCACGACGAGGATGAGGGCCTCTAAGAAGGTGTGGCCGACCTCCTCGATCGAGACCTGGACGAATTTCGTGGTGTCGAACGGGATGTCGTGGGCCAGGCCCTTCGGAAAGCGCTCGGCCAAGCGGTCCATCGCCGCTTCGAACTGGCCGGCCGTCGCAATGGCGTTGGCGCCCGGCTGGAGGTAGATGCCGATCGGAACCGTCGGATCGCCGTTGAAGGTCGCGTTGAAGCCATAGTCCTGGGCGCCGAGTTCGACGCGTGCGACGTCCTTCAGGCGCAGCATCGATCCGTCGGGCTTGGCGCGAAGGATGATCTCCTCGAATTCCTTTTCGGATTCGAGCCGGCCCTTCGTCGTCGCCCGGTAGGTGAAGGCGACCTGGCTGTTGGTCGGCTCAGACCCAAATGCGCCGGCGGCGAACTGGCGGTTCTGTTCGCGGATCGCGGCAGCGACGTCGCCCGGCGTCAACTGGTACTGGGCGAGCTGGTCGGGCCGGAGCCATACGCGCATCGAATAGTCCTGCGCGCCGAAGAGCGAGGCGTCGCCAACGCCCGGAATGCGCTTCAACTCGTCGAGCACGTTCAGCAGCGCGTAGTTGCTGATGAAGACGGTGTCGAACTCGCGGTTCGGCGACGTCAGCGCCAGCACCTGCAGGATGGCGCTCGACCGTTTCTGCACCTGCACGCCCTGCTGCCGCACAGGCTCCGGCAGGCGGGCGAGGGCGGTCTGCACCCGATTGTTGACGTCGATCGTCGCCTGATCGGGATCAGTGCCGATCTCGAAGGTGACCGTCATGCGGACCTGGCCCGAATCGGTCGCGGTCGACGCCATGTAGATCATGTTGTCGACGCCGTTGATCTGCTGCTCCAAGGGCGCGGCGACCGTCTCCGCCAGGATTTCCGCGCCGGCGCCCGGATACGTGGCCGTGACCACGACCTCGGGCGGCACGATGCTCGGATACTGCTCGACCGGCAGCACGCGGACGGCGGCGAGGCCGGCGAGGACGATCACGACCGAGAGGACGGTCGTGAAGACCGGCCGGTCGATGAAGAAGCGGGAGATCATTGCGGACGCGGCGCGACGGCGGACGCGGCGCTGGCTGTCGGCGCCGACTCCGGCTCGCTCGCATTGACCGGTGCGCCGTCGCGCAGACCGACGAGGCCGTCGACGATCACCCGGTCGCCCGGATTGAGGCCGGAGGCGATGACGCGGCCCTCCGCGACTTCGGGCCCGAGCTCGACGCGAACCAGTTCGGCCGTGCCCTCGCCGGTGACTCGATAGAGGACATTGCCGAGCTGGGTGAGGGAGATCGCCCGCTCCGGCACGACCAGGGCGCCGTGCAGCACGGCCGTCTGAAGCTCGATGCGGACGAACTGGCCAGGGCGGATCTCGCGATCCGGATTGGCGAAGACGGCGCGCGCTTTGACCGTGCCGGTTTCGGGGTCGACGGCGGTATCGGCGAAGTCCACCTCGCCCCCCCGGCGATAGGTTTCGCCCGACGGCAGGACCATGCGGGCCTGGACGGTGCCCGCGGCCGCGCGGCCGGCAAGCGCCGCGTCGGCGTATTGGCGGGCGATCGCCTCGTCGGCGGGCAGCGCGAACATCACCTGGATCGGGTCGAGCTGCGTGATCGTCGTCAGCCGGTCGTCCGGCTGGACCAAGCTGCCGACGGGCAGGGCCTCCAGGCTGGAAAGGCCGGAGATCGGCGCCTTGATCTCCGTGTAGCCAAGCTCGATGCGCGCCTGGGAGAGCTCGCTTCGGGCGGCGGCGACGTCGGCGCGGGCGAGTTCGACTTCGGACTGCGCTTCGTCGCGGGTGCGCGCCGTGATGGTGCGCGACTCCCAAAGGCGGCGCATGCGCGACCACTCGCGTTCCGCCTTGTTCAGGTTGGCCTGGGCGCGCTGGAGCGTCGCGGCGGCCCGGTTCGCGGAGAGCTTCAGCGTCTGGGGCTGAATGCTGAACAGCGCGGCGCCTTCCTGGACGAACGCGCCTTCCGTATAGAGCCGGGCCTCCAGCACGCCTTCGACGCGGGCGCGCACCTCGACGGTGCGCAGGCCCTCGACCCGGCCGGCGAACTCCTCGAGCACGGCGACGGAGCGGGGCGAAATCGTCTCGGCGACGACCTTTGCGGGGGGACGGCCTCCGCCGCCGGCTGGCGCGGCCGGAGATTCGTCGCATGCGGCCAACGCGCCGCACAGCAGCGCCGCCGCGGCGAAGCGGCCAGCGAAATGAAGGGGACGCATGCGCTATTCCTCTTGCGGCCGGATCAGGCGCCGCAATGTTGCCTTGACGCATACATACATGAACGTATGCTTTCGTCAACGCTGCCTGTTGCGGCGCACAATGGGAATGTTGTGGGAATATTGAATGGTCCGAAGATCGAAGGAAGACGCGCTCGCGACCCGTGACGGCATCCTCGACGCCGCGGAAGCATTGTTCGTCGAAGCCGGCGTGGACGCCATTTCGTTGGAGCAGATCGCGCGGGAAGCCGGCGTGACGCGTGGCGCAATATATTGGCATTTCAAGAATAAAGAGGACATTCTTAACGCGTTGATTGATCGTGCGGCGTTCCCGCTCGAACTGCTGCGCGACGCCGGCGCGCGGGCGGAAACCGGCAGCGATGCGATCGACGAGCTCAAGCGCTGCACGGAAAAGTGCTTTACCCGGATCGTCGAGGACGCCCGGTATCGCCGGGTCTGCCGCATGCTGCTGCATGGCTGCGTCCGCCTGGGCGAGCGGCACACCTTCGTCGCCGAGGAGGCGCGGGTGCGCGACGAGATCGGCCAGTCCGTCCGAAAGTTGATGGAGGCGGCGGCGCGCCAGCAAAAGCTGGCGCCGGGCCTGTCGCCGGCGACGGCAAGCTGGCTGTTCACGGCCTTCGTGCGCGGCGTCCATGCGGAATGGCTGCTGGCGCCGGCGGAGTTCGATCTTGCCGCGGAAGCGGGCGCGGCGCTCGACGCCTTTTTCGGCGGCATCGCGAACCGGTCCGCCGGCGGCTGAACGGCCTCTCTGGACAACGGCGCGCAACCGGCCATATCCCTGGAAACCCTCCGGCAAGGGATGCATCCGCATGGATACCGCTCAGATCGCGCTGCCGAAGTTCGCCTTCGACAACTCCTACGCCCGCAATCTCGAAGGATTCTTCGTGCCCTGGCAGGCGGCGGAAGCGCCGGCGCCGAAACTGCTATTGCTCAATCGGTCGCTGGCCGAGGAGCTCGGCCTCGACCCGGACGCGCTCGACGGCGAAACGGGCGCCGCGATCTTCGCGGGCAATCTGGCGCCGGAAGGCGCCACGCCGCTCGCCCAGGCCTATGCCGGCCACCAGTTCGGCGGGTTTTCGCCACAGCTCGGCGACGGACGGGCCTTGCTTCTGGGCGAAGTGATCGATCGCGCCGGACGGCGCCGGGACATTCAGTTGAAGGGCTCCGGCCGCACGCCCTTCTCCCGGGGCGGCGATGGCAAGGCCGCGGTCGGCCCGGTCTTGCGCGAATATCTGATCGGCGAGGCGATGCATGCGCTCGGCGTGCCGACCACCCGCGCGCTCGCCGCGGTCCTGACGGGCGAGTTCGTCCGCCGCGAGACGGCGCTGCCGGGCGCCGTCCTGACCCGCGTCGCCGCCAGCCACATTCGCGTCGGCACGTTCCAGTTCTTCGCCGCCCGGAGCGACATGGAGAAGGTGCGCCAACTCGCCGACTACGCCATCGCGCGGCACGATCCGCATCTCGCCGAGGCGGCCAATCCCTATCTCGCCTTCCTCGACGCGGTGATCGGACGCCAGGCGGAGCTGATCGCCCAGTGGATGAACATCGGCTTCATCCATGGCGTCATGAACACGGACAACATGACCGTCTCCGGCGAGACCATCGACTACGGCCCCTGCGCCTTCGTCGACGCCTACGATCCGGCGACGGTGTTCAGCTCGATCGACCAACAGGGCCGCTATGCATTCGGCAACCAGCCGATGATCGGTCAATGGAACCTGACCCGTCTGGCGGAATGCCTGGTCGGCGTCGTCGACCCGGACAGCAAGGAGTCGGTCCGCCTGCTGACGGAGGCTCTCGAGACATATGCGAGCCGCTACCGCGCCGCCTGGCTCGCCGGCATGCGTCGGAAGCTAGGCCTCGCGACCGATGAAGCGGAGGACGAAGCGCTGGCGGAGGGCCTCTTGCAGGCCATGCTCGATGGCAAGGCCGACTTCACGCTGACCTTCCGGCGGCTCTCCGACGTGCTGCGCGGCGACGCGGAGCCGGTCCGGGCGCAGTTCGACGACCCGGCGGCGTTCGACGCCTGGGTCGAGACATGGCGCGCCCGGCTCGCCCGCGAACCGGAAGACACGGACCGGCCGGCGGCGATGGACCGGGTCAACCCGATCTACATCCCCCGCAATCACAAGGTCGAGGAGGCGCTCGCCGCCGCTTCAGAGCTGGAGGACATGGGACCGTTCCGGCGGATGCTGGACGTGCTGGCCAAGCCCTACGAGGAGCGGGCGGGGCTTGAGGAATACGCCGTTCCGGCGCCGCCGTCCGACGTCCCCTACAAAACCTTCTGCGGCACCTAGACCGTCTCCGCTTCCGGCAGCTTCGGGTGCGGCAGCAGCAGGGCGACGAGCAGCGAGACCCCTATCGGCAGCAGGGCGAGCAGGCGCAGCATCGTGTCGTATTCGCCCCAGACGTCGAGCGCCCAGCCGAGCGGCAGCGGGCCGATGCTGGCGCCGACGATCAGGATCATCTGGCCCGTGCCCTGGATCGAACCCAGATGCTTCCGGCCGAAATAGCGCGGCCAGAAATAGCCCACATAGGTCATCGTCACGGCGTTGTTAACGCCGAAGATCACGGCGAAGACCAACGCGCTTGAGACCGAGTCCGCGAACGTGATCGCGATGACGGACGCCGACTGCACCCAGAGGCCGGCAAAGAACATCCACTTCGCGCGGAAGCGGTCCAGCAGGCGGCCGACCATGGGCATGAGCAGCGCCGCCGTCACGCCGGTCACCGTGAACATGCTGGCGGCGACCTGCGGGTCGAGGCCGTGCGACTTCAGGATGCCGGTGTATTCGACGTGCAGCGACGTCATCAGGAGTGAGAGGCAGAACATCCCCGCGACGATCAGGTAGAACGCCGGCATGCGCAGCGCTTCGGCCTTGGTGTAGCCGACGACCGCGGGCGCGCTCTGCCCTTCGGCGAGGGCGGCTTCGCCGTCGGGGCGAAGGCCGACATCCTCGGGCTTGTTGTGCAGCAGCAAGAGGGCCGGCGGGATCAGGAGCGCCCAGGTGATGATCCCAAGCCAGATCCAGGCCTCCCGCCAGCCGACCTCCGCGATCAGCCATTGGGTGAAGGGCGGATGCAGCGCGATCGAGATCGGGAACCCAAGCGACATCAGGCCGAGCGCCAGGCCCCGCTTCTTGTCGAACCACTGTGCGGTCAGGTTGCCGCAGTTCATCATCAGCGAGCCCTGGCCGAGGAAACGCAGGAAGCCGAAGCCGATGGCGAGGTAGATCCAGCCCGTCGCGAAGCTGAACGCGATCGCCGCCAAGCCGAAGGCGAGGGCGATCGCCCAGATCATCGTCGCGGGGCCGTGCAGGTCGACCAGCCGGCCCATGCGCGGCAGCAGCAGCGCCGCGAACAGGGTGGCGAGGCCGTAGGCGGAGGCGATTTCCGTCCGATCCAGGTTCAGCTCCGCCTGGATCGGGTCGAAGAACAGGCCGATCAGGTGGGACTGGCCCGGCCCAGTGCCGAACATGACCAGGCCGGCGACGCCGAGGATCGTCCAGCCGTAGAAGACCCGGCCGGCATGCGACCGGACGATGGAAGCGCGCAGGCTTGAAAGCATATGTGGTCCCGACCGGGTTCCGTAATCCGTAGCGTCGGTCAGGTCGCGTTGGCGCGGCCGATGGTGACCCCGCCGCAAACGAACAGGACCTGGCCCGTGATGAAGCTCGACCGCTCGTCCAGGAAGAAGCTGGCGGCGTTGGCGATGTCCTCGGGCGTGCCGAAGCGCTGGACGGGCACGCGCTTCCGGTAGGCCTCGTAGGCGGCGGCGCCGGGACCGCCATAGACGGCGTTCAGCATGTCGGTCGCGATCGGACCGGGGCCGATGGCGTTCGAGGTGATGCCGAAGGGCGCCAGTTCCTCGGCCCAGGTCTTGGTCAGGCCGACGACGGCGGCCTTGGTCGCGGCGTAGACGGTCTGCTCCCGCGCGCCGAGCGCGGACCGGCTCGCGATGTTGACGATCCGCCCGAAGCCCGCCTGCTTCATGCTTGGCACGAGCGCCTGCACGACGTTGATATAGGAGCGGACATTGACCGCCATCAGCCGGTCGAAGGTCTCCGTGTCGACGTCTTCCACCGCATGGGTCGCGACGAGGCCGGCGCAGTTGACGACGCGCCCGATGCTGCGGCCGTCGAGCGCCCAGGCGAGGGCCTGCGCGGTCTCCGTCGGGCTCGAAAGGTCGGTCTTGCGGAATTCGCCGAGCGAGGGATCTTCCGGGTCGAGCACGTCGAGCATCACAACCTTGTAGCCGTCGTCCTTCAGGCGGCTGGCGATGGCGCGGCCGATATTGCGGGATGCGCCGGTGACGATGACGTGGTCGGACATGGGCGGGGCTCTCCTCCGGACGATTTTTTGGTTGTCGGGCGTCAGGATAGGCGGCGATGGCGATGGAGCGCCAGTGCGAGTGCCGCGCCGCCAATCGAACAGACGGCCATCAGCAGGAAGGCCGCGCCATAGTCGCCGTCCCGGTCGAACAGGCGCGCGCCGGCGAGCGCGCCTAGGCCGCCGGCGATGTGGTGGGTCATGGTGACGACGCCCGACAGCATGCCGAGATTGCGGGCGCCGAAGAGGTCGCGGACGAACAAGACCGTCAGCGGCGCGGTCACCCAATAGGTCACGCCGTAGGCCATCGCGAAGACCGCGATCGCGGCAGGCGCGTCGGTCGCCAGGATCAGGCCGAAAATCGCGAGCCTGAGGGCGAAGCAGGCCGCCGTCGGCCAGGCGGGGCCGGCGCGATCCGACCAGAGGCCGGTCAGCAGCACGCCGACCAGGCCGGCGAGGCCCATGAAGGCCAGCAGGTTGCCGGCGAACAGCGGCCCGATGCCCTGGTCGAGCGCGAAGGCGACGACATGGGCGGAGACGAAGAAGTCCTGCAGTCCGCAGATGGCATAGGCGCCGAGCAGGATCCAGAAGCGCCTGGTCCGCGCCGCCGCCACGAGGCCGTCGCCGACAATGGAGGCCGCCGTCGCATCCGGCGGAGGCGCCGCAGTCCGGCGGCGGTTGAGGCCCAGCAGCAGGATGGGCGCCGCCGCCAGGTTGATCACGGCAAGCCACAGGAAAACCTGCCGCCAGCCGGCCTCCGCCATCACCACCGACAGGCCGGAGAGGATGGCGAGCTGGCCGAGGCCCATGCCCGCGATGGCGATCGAATTGGCGAGCCCGGCGCGGCCGCCGAACTGCCGGGTCAGCATGACGCCGACCGGCGTGATCGAGACGGCGCCGTTGCCGACGGCGAAGACCACGCCATAGCAGAGGAGCGCCTGCCAGGGCGTCTCGACGACCGCCATGCCGCCGACGCCGGCCGCGCTGATCGCCATGCCGGCGACGAGGATCCAGACCGGGCTGCCCCGGTCGGCGAGCCGGCCGACGGCGACCATCGTCAGCGAGGTCGTTACCATGAAGACCGCGATCAGGACGCCGACAAAGGTGCGGTCCCAGATCAGCGCCTCCGCCATCGGCTTCAGGACGAGCCCGATCGCATGCCGGCCGCCGCCGCCGACGAACAGCACGAGGAAGGCGAGCGCCAGGACGGCGGCGCCCGGGCCGCGGAGGGAGGCGAGCTTGGACATGGCGCCTGTCGAGACCGGGTTCGATGGCGCGATCTTGCTCCAACGCGCGCGGCAGGCCTAGGCTTGCGTCATTCCACGGATTTTCAGGCTAGAAGGGGCGCGCGCCATGGACCTCGGCACGGACAAGATCATCGCCGAACAGGAAGGCGGGATCGGTTGGATCACCATCAACAATCCGGCCCGGCGGAACGCCATGTCGCTGGAGATGTGGGAGGCGCTCGGCAAGGCGGTCGCGGCCTACGGGGCCGATCCGTCGGTACGCGTCGTCGTGATGAAGGGGGCGGGCGACAAGGCGTTCATGTCGGGCGCGGACATCTCGCAGTTCGAGAAGGTGCGCCACAACGCCGAGAGCGCAGCCATCTACAAGGAACGCTCCGACGGCGCGCGGAAGGCGCTCGCGGAACTGGAGAAGCCGCTGATCGCCATGATCCGGGGCTATTGCCTGGGCGGCGGTCTCGGCACGGCGCTCGCGACGGACTTCCGGGTGGCTTCCAGCGATTCCCAGTTCGGCATCCCGGCGGCGAAGATGAACATCGTCTACGCCTTCTCAAACGTGAAATCCCTGGTGAACCTGGTCGGCCCCAGCATGGCGAAGCAGATCCTGTTCACCGCGAAGCGCTACACGGCTGAAGAGGCCCTGCGCATGGGCCTGATCGAGGATGTCGTGGCGCCGGAGGACCTGGAGGCGACGGTGCGGGACTATGCGACGACCATCGCCGAGAACGCGCCGATGTCGATCCGCGCCGCCAAGCTGACCGTGCGGCAGGTTCTGTCCGACGAAAGTCGCCGCGATCTCGCGATGCTGGAGCGGCTCGCCGACGAGGCCTCGAACAGCGAGGACTTCGCCGAAGGCCGCCGCGCCTTCATGGAAAAGCGGAAGCCGGTCTTCGTCGGACGCTAGAGCCGGAAACGCGTCCCCGGCGCCGGCGGGTCGTTCGGCGGCCCGGCGAAGCACTGCGCCTTCGCCATCCACTCGGTCGCGACCGGCCCCGAGACGTCCAGGTTCACGTCCTGGATGTTCCGGGTCTGGGCGACGACCTGGCAGAAGTCGGTCGCCGGACCCTCGATGCGGTCGGGCCCGCCCGCGCGTTCCTGGTTCCATTCCCAGATGTCGCCGCTGTGCGGCGCGGTCAGGCGGACATAGGGCGCCGGTCCCGGCGGCTCGACGCCGCGATTGGCGAAGGTCCAGCCATAGGTGATGACCCCTAGGTGAGCGATGGCGCGGATGTAGTCCTTGTCGTGCCGCTCGACGCCCATCAGGTCGTAGATCGCCTGGGAGTGCGCCCAGGTTTCCATCAGCCGCGCGGTGATGCTGGACCGAGCGCTCATCGGCGGTCCCGCCCATTCGACGCGAAGCTTCGGGTCGGCTGCCGCATAGGCCTTCGCCGTCGCGACGGCGGAGTCCTTCCAGGCG
>MRWG01001177.1_pt1 | contig 18377 bp, 17 predicted proteins | sample 1013341 | NCBI WGS metagenome assembly MRWG01 (sample SAMN06117577, study PRJNA244670) | biofilm metagenome | biome: Water; feature: Cathode Biofilm; material: Biofilm; isolation source: microbial consortium enriched at the cathode of a solar microbial fuel cell | place: USA: District of Columbia ... | reverse complement strand
GATTTCCGCCTTGGCGGCGGCGTCGAGGGCGGAGAGCGGCTCGTCGAGGAGCAGCATGCGCGGGCGCGAGAGCAGGGCGCGCGCCATGGCGACCCGTTGGCGTTCGCCGCCCGACAGGCGTTGGATGCGGCGGTCCAACAGCGGGGCGATGCCCAAAAGGTCGACGATCTCGGCACGGCCGAGCCCGCCGGCGCCCTTCGCGCGCCGCTCGGCGAAGTCCAGATTGCCCGCGACGGTCAGATGCGGGAAGAGTTCGGGCGTCTGAAAGACGTAGCCGAGCCGGCGGCGGTGCGGCGCGACAAAGGTCCGGTCGTCCTGCCAGACCTCGCCGCCGAGCGACAGTCGGCCGGGGAGGCGCGTGAGGCCGGCGACGCAGCGGAGCGCCGTCGTCTTGCCGGACCCAGATGGCCCGAAGAGCGCCGTCACGCCGCGCAGCGGCGCCTGGAAGGCGAAATCGGCCGCGAAGCCGCCGAGCTGGCCCTGAAATCGCGCCGAAAGCATGTCCGGCGCGACCGTCACCCGGCCTGCTCCCGCGATCGTCTGTCAAGCAGCAGGACGCTCAGCACGACCACGAAGGCGAACGCCACCATGCCGCCCGCCAGGATATGCGCCTTCCGCCATTCGAGCGTCTCGACGAAGTCGTAGAGCGCGATCGAGGCGACCCGGGTCTCGCCCGCTAGGTCGCCGCCGATCATCAGGATCACGCCGAACTCGCCGACGGTGTGTGCGAAGCCCAGGACGGCGGCGGTGATGAAGCCCGTGCGCGCAAGCGGCATTGCGACCGAGCGGAACGCGTCGAAGGGGCTGGCCCCCAGCGTCCACGCGGCCTCCAGCGTCCCGTTCGGGATCGCCTGAAAGGCGTTCCGAACGGGCTGCACCACGAAGGGGAGGGAGTAGACGACCGAGCCGATCACCAGGCCCTCGAACGTGAAAGCGAGCGTGCGGGCGCCCCAGAGCCCGGCGATCGCGCCGCCGGGGCCGTCGGGGCCGAGCGCCAGCAGGAGGTAAAAGCCGAGCGCCGTCGGCGGCAGCACCAGCGGCATGGCGACGATCGCCGCGACGACTTCCTTCCACCGGCGCTGCGATCGTGCGAGCCACCAGGCCAGCGGCGTCGAGACGACGAGCAGCACGGCCGTCGTCACGCCGGCAAGCTTCAGCGTCAGCCAGATCGCTGGCCACAGGTCGGCGAGATCGGACATCGGACGGAAAGTCTACTCGACGATGCCGTATCCGAAACTCCGGATCGTGTCCTGCGCGGCCGGCTGCTTCAGGTAATCAAGGAAAGCCCTGGCGGCCTTTAACTCCGGGTCGATCAGGATGGCGTCCTGATCGATCGGCGGATGCATGCTTTCCGGCACGACCCACCGCGCGCCGCCGAGGTGATTGACGACCTGCGCCAGGGCAACGAAACCGACCTCCGCGGAGCCTGACCAGACGAACTGATAGGCCTGGGCGACGTTCTTGCCGAAGACGATCCGGCTTCGGACGGCGTCTTCGACGCCGAGGGAGCGGAGCGTCGCCATCGCGGCGACGCCATAAGGCGCCACGTCGGGGTCGGCGATGGCGATGCGAGCGATGTCGCCGGCCCGCAGCAGGTCCGGCCCGACCGAAACGCCGTAGTCGCGTGAGAACAGCGCGAGCCGGCCGCGGGCGTAGGTAAAGCGGCTTTCCGGAACGGCGAGACCTTCCGCCGCAAGCCGTTCCGGCCGCGCCTGATCGGCCGCGAGCAGGGCCGCGAACGGCGCGCCTGATCGAATTTGCAGATAGAGCGCGCCGGTCGAGCCCTGGCTGATCAGAATGCTGTCGCCCGTCGCCGCGTTGAAATCCGCGGCGAGGGCTTCGGCCGGTTCGCCGAAATTGGTCGCGACGGCGATCCGCGCCTCCTCGGCCCCCGCGCCCCCGGGCGCGGCGAGCAGGAGCGCGGCCGCCGCGAGAAGCCGGCGCATCAGAGCACCTTTCCGGGATTCATCAGGCCGCCCGGGTCGAGCGCCTGCTTGATCCGCCGCATCAGTTCAAGGTCGAGCCCCGGCTTGAAATAAACCAGTTCGTCGACTTTGAGCTGGCCGATGCCATGCTCGGCCGAAATCGAGCCGCCCATGTCGACGACGATCTCGTGGATCGCATGGTTGAGGTCGTGCCAGCGGGCGAGGAAGGCCTGCCGGTCCATGCCTTCGGGCTGGGTCACGTTGTAGTGGAGATTGCCGTCGCCGGCGTGGCCGAACGCGCAGGTGCGGCCGCCAGGCACCGTCGCCTGCACGGTCGGCGCGGCGCGCGCGATGAACTCCGCAATCCGGGAGACCGGCACGGCGATATCGTGCTTGATGCTGGCGCCTTCGGGAATCTGGCCTTCGACGACGCCTTCGCGCACGCGCCAGAAGGCGCGGGCCTGCCCCTCGCTTTCGGCCAGGACGGCGTCGAGCACGATGCCGTCCTCGAACGCCGCCGCCAGCGTTTCCTCGACGATCTCGCGGAGCCCGCTGTCCGCCCGCCCGGCGCTCGCACGGAAGAGCGCATAGTGCTCGTAGGGCTGATCGAACGGATCGCGGCAGCCGTGCACGTGCTTGACGGCGAGGTGAATGCCGAACCGCTCAATATACTCGAAGGCGGAGACCTGGTCGCCGGTCGCGGCGCGCAGGCGCGACAGCAACTCGATCGCCGAGGCGACGTCCTTGACGGCGACGAAGCTCGAAACTTCTTCTTTCGGCCGCGGAAACAACTTGCAGGTCGCCGCCGTAATGATGCCGAGCGTCCCTTCGCCGCCGATGAAAAGATGCTTCAGGTCGTAGCCGGTGTTGTCCTTGCGCAGGCGCTTCAGCCCGTTCCAGATGCGGCCGTCCGGCAGCACGACTTCCAGGCCCAGCACCAGGTCGCGGGCGTTGCCGTAACGCAGCGTGTTGATGCCGCCCGCGTTGGTCGAGAGATTGCCGCCGATCTGGCAGCTGCCTTCCGCGCCGAGCGACAGCGGAAACAGACGATCGGCCTCTTCCGCCGCCGCCTGTACGTTCTGGAGGATGCAGCCGGCTTCGAGCGTGATGGTGTAGTCGAGCGGATCGATTTCACGAATGCGGTTCATGCGGGCGAGCGAAAGCAGCACCGACCGGCCGTCGACGCTCGGCGTCGCGGCGCCGCAAAGCCCGGTATTGCCGCCCTGCGGCGTGATCGGGACGCCGGCGTCGGCGCACGCCCGGACGACGCCCGCGACTTCCTCGGTCGATGCCGGCTTCACGACGATCGCAGCCGCGCCGCGGAACAGCCCGCGCGGCTCGACCAGCATCGGCGCGATCGCATCGGAATCCTCGACCAGCCCGGCGTCGCCGACGATGGCGTGCAACTGGTCGCGCAAACGGTTTACGGCGGACGGGGTAGGCGCCTCGGGCATGGCAATATCGATCTCGAACGGTCCGGAAGCCTAGACGTTAGGCTTCCGGACCGGAAATGCAAATCGGCCCCGATCAGTGCGCCATCAAGGTCGGACGCGCCAGGCCGTCCAGGACGGACTGAGTGACGCCGCCCAGGACCAGTTCGCGCAGCCTGCTGTGCGTGAAGGCGCCCATGATCACCAGATCCGCGTCCATCTCGGCCGCCGCGTCGACCAGGCGGCGGGACGCGTCGCTTTCGTCAATCGCCTGGGTCTGGATGTTCACGCCGGCGCGGGCCAGACCGTCCTTGAGGCGGCCGAGCGACGCCTCGGCGACGTCGAGATCGTCGACGCTGAACGCCGTGATCTTCCCGGCGCCGCGCAGGAACGGGATTGCGCCCCAGACGGACTTCGCCGCCTCGGCGCTGTCGTTCCAGAAGATCGCGATCCGGTCGCCGACGCTCTTCACCTCCTGAAGGGGCGAGATCAGCGCGGGGCGGCCGGTCCGGAACAAGGCCGCGTCGATCGCGTCGGTCACTCCGAAATCGCTGCCGCAGGGCGCGATCGTCAGGCCATGCGTGCGGCCGACGCGCGCGACGACGTCGCCGACGCGGCCGGTGTCCTCGATCACCTGGGCGTCCGCCGCATAGGGCCATGCGTCGATGACGGCGCGCGCCGCCTTGACGTCGGCCTCGGCGTCCGCGGCGGCGGCGTCCATGATCTGCTGGACGACTTCGCCGGAGACGCCTTCGCCGATCATCGGCAGAGACTCGCGCGCATCGCGGCGGACGATCAGCGCGTCGACGGGCGCCGCGAGCTTCTCGCTGGCGAGGCCGGCCAGGCGCAAGGTGCTGGCGCCATGCTTGGCGTCGACAAGTGCGAGGATGGAGGATAGCGACATATAACGTCTCCCGTTGCTTCGCCGGATAGTTTGGCGACGCCCGGCAAGCGCTTGCTTGATTCAGATCAATGGACGCAAAGAATTTCGCGTCAGTCGTCCACGCCGCCCCAGGCGATGAAGTAGCTGTTCCTGAAACCCGGCTTGCCATACCGAAGTTCCGGCCCGTCGTCGATTTCGCGGACGGATCCGCCCGCCGCCGCCAGCACGGCATGGGCCGCAGCCGTGTCCCATTCCATCGAGCCGCCGTAGCGGGGATAGACGTCCGCCTCGCCGCGGGCGATCAGGCAGAACTTGATCGAACTGCCGGCGTCGACCTGTCGGGTGACGTCGTAGCGCGCGAGGAACCGCCTCACCTCGGTCGACTGGCCGTAGGTGCGGCTGAGCGCGACGACGATCCCCTCCGGCGGAAAAGCGCGGACGCGGATCGGCGTGCGGCCGTCGCCGGACCGTTCCATCCATGCGCCGGCGCCGACCTCGCCGGCATAGAGGTCTCCGGCCGCCGGCGCGAAGACGACGCCGAGCTTCGGCCGGCCGTTCTCGATCAGGCCGATGTTAACCGTGAACTCCGGGATTTTCTTCAGGAATTCCTTGGTGCCGTCGAGCGGATCGACCAGCCAGAACGGTCCGCCGGCGACGTCCGGCGTCCGTCCGGCGGCGACCTCTTCCTCGGCCACCACAGGAATGTCCGGCGTGAGGCGCGCGAGGCCGTCCAGGATGATCTTTTCGGCGGCCAGATCGGCCTCGGTCACCTGGCTGCGGCGCGCATCGTCCTTGGTGCTCGTTTCGATGTCGTCCTTCTCGAAGAACGGCATGATTTCGGCGCCCGCTTCCCGCGCGAGGCGGGCGACGGAGTCGAGCAGTTGGGTGTCCGGCATGGCGGGGAAAATCCTCGGTCGGCGGCGGGCTGGCGGCCGGCGTAAACCGCCAAACGCCTTGCGAGCAATTCGATTGCCGGATTACTCTTAGCGCAAGCCAGCGTCAAATCGCCGGCATAAAGGCAGGGAGGAGAACCGCCAGATGGAACGTCGTGATTTTCTGAAGGGCGCGGCGCTCGCCGGCGCCGCCGCCGCGGCGACGACGCTGCCGGCGCCTGCGATCGCGCAGGGCAAGAAAGAACTGAAGATGGTGATGACCTGGCCGAAGAACTCGCCAGGTCTCGGGACGTCCGCGCAGCGGATCGCCGACCGCATTACGCTGCTGTCGGAAGGCCGCCTGACCGTGAAGCTCTATGGCGCGGGCGAACTCGTGCCGGCCTTCGAATCCTTCGACGCCGTTTCCGCCGGCGACGCCGACCTCTATCACGGGGCCGAGTATTACTGGCAGGGCAAGTCCAAGGGCTACAACTTCATGACGGCGGTGCCCTACGGCATGACCGGCATGGAGACGCACGCCTGGATCCGCTATGGCGGCGGCCAGGAGCTGTGGGACGAACTGGCGGCGGGCTTCAACCTGAAGGCCTTCCCGGTGGCGTCGACCGGCGTGCAGATGGGCGGCTGGTTCCGCAAGGACATCAACACGATCGAGGACTTCAAGGGCCTGAAGATGCGCATGCCCGGCCTCGGCGGCGAAGTCATTCGCGAGCTGGGCGCCAATATCATCAACCTGCCCGTCGGCGAAATCTATCCGGCGCTGCAGTCCGGCGCGATCGACGCGACGGAATGGGTCGGCCCCTGGCACGATCTCGCGTTCGGCTTCTACAAGGTCACCAAGAAGTACTACTACCCGGGCTTCCATGAGCCGGGCACGGTGGCCTCCGTCGGCATCAACAAGGCCCTGTTCGACGGCCTGTCCGATTCCGACAAGGAGATGATCCGGATCGTCTGCGAAGCGGAAGCGCATACGCAGTCGGCCGAGTTCAACGCCCGCAATCAGGTGTCGCTCGACACGCTGATCGACAAGCACGGCGTCGAGCTGAAGCGGTATTCCGACGAGCTGCTCGCCAACGTGCGTAAGGTGGCGCAGGACGTCATCAGCACCGTCGGCAACTCCGATCCGCTGACCAAGAAGATCTACGACAGCTACGCCGCCTATCAGAAGGTGGCGGTCGAATGGGCGAAGGTGGCCGAGCAGGGCTTCATGAACGCCCGGACGGTCGGCTCCTAGGGCCGCGGCCGGGTCGGTCGCATCGTCGGCGCCGGGACCGGGCGGTCGCCCGATCCCGGCGTTCGGCTTTTCCGGAGGGCATGCATGCACGGCGCTGTCGCGTTCATCGACGCCTTGAACGAACGTATCGGACGATGGGTGTCCTGGCTGACGCTCTTCATGGTTCTGCTGCAATTCGTCATCGTGCTGCTGCGATATGTTTTCGGCTCCGGCTGGATCGCCGCCCAGGAGGCGGTCATCTACATGCATGCCGCCGTGTTTCTGGGCGTGGCCGGCTACACGCTGCGCCATGACGGGCATGTCCGGGTCGACATTTTCTATGGGGCGGCCGGCCCGCGGGCGCGGGCCAAGGTCGATCTCTTCGGCGCGATTGTGCTGTTGCTGCCGATGAGCGTCGGCATCTTCGTGTTGAGCCTGCCTTATGTGACGGCGGCCTGGGCGGTGCTCGAAGGTTCGCCGCAGGGCCAGAACGGCATCCCGCTGGTCTTTCTTCTGAAGTCGCTCATTCTCGTTTTCGCGGTACTCGTCGCGCTGCAGGGCATTGCGCTCGCGATCCGTTCGCTCGCGGTGCTGCGCGGCCATGTCGAGGACGCGCCGGAAACCGATCTCGGGGGGCACGGCGTATGATCCTCTACGAGATCCTGGGCCTGCTGCTCTTCGTCACCGTCTGCATCGTCTTGATGCTGGGCTTTCCGGTGGCGTTCACGCTGGGCGGCGTCTCGGTGCTGTTCGCGCTCGGCGGGGCGGCGATCGGGGCGTTCGACCTCTCGTTCCTGGGCTTCGTCTCGAACCGCATTTACGGCGTCATGACGAACGAGGTGCTGATCGCGGTGCCGCTGTTCGTCTTCATGGGCGTGATGCTCGAACGTTCGAAGGTGGCGGAGGAATTGCTGGAAGCCATGGGCGCGGCGTTCGGCCGGCTGCCCGGCGGCCTCGGCATCGCGGTCTGCGTCGTGGGCGCGCTGCTCGCCGCTTCGACCGGCATCGTCGGCGCGACGGTCGTGACCATGGGCCTGCTCTCGCTGCCGACGATGCTGAACCGCGGCTACGATCCGAAGCTTGCGACCGGCGTGATTTGCGCGTCGGGCACGCTCGGCCAGATCATTCCGCCGTCGATCGTGCTGGTCGTGCTCGGCGACCAGATCTCCAACGCCTACCAGGATGCGCAGCGTCAGCTCGGCAATTTCGCGCCGGACCCGGTTTCGGTCGGCGACCTCTTCGCCGGCGCGCTCATTCCGGGCCTGATCCTGGTCGGCCTCTACATCGCCTTCGTCATCGCCCGTGCGATCCTTACGCCGTCTGACGCCCCGCCGGTGCCGCGCGACGCGCTGACGGGCGACGGCGACGCGGTTGTGGCGCGCGCGCTGCGCGCCCTTGTGGCGCCCGTCGTGCTGATCGTCGCCGTGCTCGGCTCGATCCTGGCGGGCGTGGCGACGCCGACGGAGGCGGCGGCCGTCGGCGCCGTCGGCGCGGCGTTCCTCGGCGGCCTGCGCATGACCCATCGGTCCGGCACGATGATCTATCTGGCGGCCGGCGCGCTCGTCCTCGTGCTGGTCCTGACCGCGTTTCTGGACCTGCGACTCGGTCGCGAAACCGTCACGAGCGCGGAGCAGATCGGCATCGTGCTCGCCGCTCTCGCCTGTGTTTTCGTGCTCTGGGGCCTTTGGATCGCGTTGAAGCGCGTCGCGGCCGACGGCGTGCTGGCGGACATCTGCCAGTCGACGGCGAAGATCAGCGCCATGGTGTTCGGCATCGTCATCGGCGCCCAACTGTTCAGCCTGGTCTTCCGCGGGCTGCACGGCGACGACGTGGTGCACGAGTTCCTGAAGAGCCTGCCCGGCGGCGCCGCCGGCGCGATGTTCGCCGTGATGGCGCTGATGTTCATCATGGGCTTCTTCCTCGACTTCATCGAGATCACCTTCGTCGTGGTCCCGATCGTCGCGCCCATTCTGTTGCTGATGGACCTGAACCCGGTCTGGCTGGGCATCATGATCGCGGTCAACCTGCAGACCTCGTTCCTGACGCCGCCCTTCGGCTTCGCGCTCTTTTACTTGCGGGGCGTGGCGCCGCCCGAAGTGCTGACCGCGCAGATCTACAAGGGGATCATCCCCTTCGTGCTGCTGCAGATCATCATGCTCGGCATCCTGGCGATGTGGCCCGAACTCACGCTCTGGCTGCCGCGCCTGATCTACGGCACGGTCGCGGGAGGATAAGCTTCAGCGCCCGGCCAGGACATAACGGAACGCCCGGCCAACGCCATAGGCGATCAGCGCGGCGATGGCCGCCGCGATCGGCAAGATCCAGCCGGGCGAATCCCCGGGCTCGATCCTGCCGGACAGTATGTTGAAGGTGACCACCGCCGCGACAGAGAACAGCAGCAGCGCGCAGATGCTGCCGATCCAGTAGAGGACGATGCCAAGCCGCGCCGCCATGCCGCTGGCGCCATCGGCGTCAGTCATCCAGGAAGGCGCGCAGCAGCGCGTTGTAGCGCTCTGGCTGCTCCATGTAGGCGGCGTGGGCCGCGTCCGGCACGATTTCGAGCCGCGCGGCCGGCACGGCGCGCGCGACGGCGCGGACGTCCTCGACCGGGGCCACCGTGTCGTTCTCGGCGGCGATCGCGAGCGTCGGCTGATCGATGGTCGGCAGGATGGCCCGGTTGTCGGCCTGTTTCAGCAACGCGACCGCCCGCTCGAAGCCCGGGGAGCGGACCTCGCCCGCAATCGCCGCGATCTCGGCGAAGACCGGGCTCTTCTCTCCGACCATGCCCCTGGCGCGGCTTGCGCCGAAGGTGCGGTCATCCATCTGCCGGCGTTCGGCCAGGCCCTTCTCGAACCCCATTGTCTGTTCGCGCCCGAAGATCACCTTCGTCGCGGACAGCACCAGCTTGCCGACGCGCTGCGGCGCCAGCCGGGCGACCCAAGGCGCGATGGCGCCGCCCATGGAGTGGCCGACCAGGTCGAACGCCTCGACGTCCGCCGCGTCCAGCGCCGCCAGCAAGGCCTTCGCGTAGTTGTGGCAGGTGGGCTCGTCGTCCGGATAGACCGCGCTATCGCCATAGCCCGGCGTGTCCCAGGCGATCACGCGCCGGCTGCCGGCAAAACTGGCGTGCTGCTCGCGCCAGGACTTCGACGAGCCGCCGAGGCCGTGCATGAAGACGAGCGGCCGACCCTCTCCGGCGATACGGAGCGCTACCTTTCCGGTCGGCGTGTCGAATTGGGTGACGGTCGGTTCGCTCATGTCCGCTTCTCCCGCGCCAGCACGATTTCGCGCCGCCAGATATACAGGCCCGCGCCGGCGATGATCGCGGCGCCGACGACTTTCCGGATGTCCGGAACGTCGCCCCAGACCAGATAGCCGATCCCGGCGGCCCAGATCAAAGCCAGATATTTCAGCGGCGCCACGACCGAGCCGGACGCAAGCTTGAAGGCCGCGATGGTCAGGCGGTTGCTGCCGGCCAGCATGGCGCTCGCCCCGACCAGCAGCAGCCAGGCGCTCTCCGGCACCGGCGACGCGCCGAGGACGGGCAGGCTCGCGAACCCGGCGAGCGTGGCGAGCAGCATGGTCCAGAAGGTGATCGCCGCGCCGGCTTCGACCCGGCCGAGCGGGCGGGTCACGATGTCCCGGAGCGCCGCGAAGAAGGCGGCGCCCAGCGGGGCCATGACCCAGGGGCCGATCTCCTGGAAGCTCGGCCCGACGATGATGAGCGCGCCGCAGAAGCCCGCCGCCGTCGCCGTCCAGCGCCGCCACCCGACGGGTTCCTTCAGCAGCAGGGCGGAGAGCGCCGTCACCATGACCGGCGAGACGAAGATGACGGCGAGGGCGTCCGCCAGCGGGAGCACCTGGAAGGATACGATGACGAGCACGCTGGTCAGCAGCGCCAGCACGGCGCGGAGTAAGGTTCGTTTCGGGGCGCGGCTTCTGAGCGTGGAAAGATTGCCGCCCTCCAGCTTAAGGATGATGAAGACGAAGGGCAGCGAGAGCAGGCCGCGCCAGGCCATGACGTCGCCCGGATGCAGGCTGGTCAGCAGCCACTTGGTGACGGCGTCGTTCGAGGTCAGCAGAATGGTGCCGAGCACCATGCAGAGGATGCCGCGCGCCGGCGCGTCGAAGGAGGCATCGGCGCCAGCATCGGCGGCAGGCCGGGATGTCATGGGAGCAGCTTTCAACGATTGGGCCGGCACTATAGCATCGGCGTCGCATGCTTCGGGAGGAGGCCATGACAGAGACCGCCGACGCCGCCGAGACCGTCCGTTTCCCGGGCGATGGGCTGACCGAAATTCCCTACGACCTCTATACCGACCAGGCGCTCTACAAGCGCGAGCTTGAGCGAATCTATCGCGGGCCGGTCTGGAACTACGTGGCGCTCGAGTGCCAGATTCCGGAGCCGGGCGACTATGTGACCTCATATGTGGGCGAGACGCCCGTCATCGTCGCGCGCGGGCGGGACGGCGCGATCAACGTCATGGAGAACCGCTGCGCCCATCGCGGCGCGCTCGTCTGCCTGAAACGGCGCGGCAACGCCAAGGTGCTGACCTGCGTCTACCATTCCTGGTCCTACGACCTGGATGGCGGGCTGCGCGGCGTCGCGTTCGAAAAGGGCGTCGGCGGCGAGGGCGGCCTGCCGGAAAGCTTCGACAAGACCGCGCATGGCCTGAAGCGCCTGCGTACGACGAGCTATTGCGGTCTGATCTTCGCGACCTATTCCGACGCGACGCCCGATTTCGAGACCTATGTCGGCCCGGAGATCGCGGGCCACATGCGGTCCATTCTCGGCAAGCCGCTCGCCTTTCTCGGCCGGAACGTCCAGGTGCTGCCGAACAACTGGAAGATCTACAACGAGAACCTGCGCGACAGCTACCACGCGAGCCTGCTGCACACCTTCTTCAACACCTTCAAGCTGAACCGCCTCAGCCAGGAAGGCGGCATCGTCGTCGGCGCCGGCGGCGGCAGCCACCTCAGCTACGGCAAGAGCAAGACCGGCTACGACCATCCGGACTACAAGGGCGAGGGCGTGCATTCGCTGAAGGACATTCAGCTCGCCGACCCGACGCTGCTGGATGCGGTCGACGAGTCGGGCGAGGGCATGACGACGCGCATCCTGTCCGTCTTCCCGACGCTCGGTCTCCAGTGTCACTACAACTCGATCGCCATTCGTCAGGTCCTGCCGAAGGGCGTCGCCGAGACGGAGCTCGTCTGGAACCATGTGGGATACGCCGACGACAGTCCGGAAATGCGCGCCCGGCGGCTGAAGCAGGCGAACCTGGTCGGTCCCGCGGGGTACATCTCCATGGAGGACGGCTGCATCGGCGGCTTCGTGCAGAAGGCGATCAAGGGCGTCTCGGGCGAGGTCGGCGTCGTGCCGATGGGCGGCGACAAGGTGGAATCCACCAAGGCGCGCGCGACGGAGGTATCGATCCGCGGGTTCTGGAAGGCCTACCGGGCCGCGATGGGCATGTGATGGACGAACGCGAGCTCTATTTCCGGATCGAGCGGCTCTACGCCCGCTACATCCGGGCGATCGACGACGACCGGCTGGAGGCTTGGCCGGACTTTTTCGCCGACGACTGCCGTTACAAGATCATCTCCAGCGAGAACTACGACCAGGGCCTGCCCCTCGCGGTGATCGAAGCCGATTCCCGCGCCATGCTCGAGGACCGCGTCTCGTCCATCCGGCGCGCCAACATCTTCGAAGATCATCGCTACAAGCATTTCGTCTCCGGCGTCGAGGTGACGGGCGTGGCGGACGGCGTCGCGACGGTCGTCGCCAATTACCAGGCGATCCGCATCGACATCCGCGGCGACGCCATGCTGTTCAGCGTCGGCCGCTATCTCGATCGCATCGCCGTCGACCGCGACCCGCCGGTCTTCCTGGAGAAGCTGGCGGTTTTCGACAATGAGCGGGTCGATACCCTGCTCGCCCTGCCGCTGTAGAAAGGACGCCGCCATGGCGCTCGACCTGCCCGGACCGCTGGTGTCGACCGACTGGCTCGCGAACCGGCTCGACCACCCGGACATCCGTGTTCTCGACGCGACGGTCCACTTGCATCCGGCGGAGGAGGGGCGGATGCGCATGGAATCGGGCCGCGCCGACTATGACGCCGGCCACATCCCTGGCGCCGCCTTCGCGGACCTGATCCAGGACCTCTCGGATCCAAACAGCCCGCTCCGCTTCACGCTGCCGTCGCCCGAGCGGTTCGCGGACGGCATGGGTAAGCTCGGCGTCGGCGACGAGGAGACCGTGGTGGTCTATTCCGGCGGCTCGATGTCCTGGGCGCCGCGCCTCTGGCTGATGCTGCGCGCCTTCGGCTTCGACCGGGCGGCGGTGCTGGACGGCGGCTGGCGGAAGTGGGCCGCCGAAGGCCGGCCCGCATCGACCGCGCCTGCGGTCTATCCCGAGGCCCGTTTCACGCCGCGCTTCCGCGACGGCCTGTTCGTCGACCAGCAGGCGGTCGAAGCCGCGCGTCGGGACGCGGGCGCCGTCGTCGTCAACGCCCTGTCGCCCGCGCAGCATGCCGGGACCGGCGGGCATCATTACGGCCGGCCGGGCCGCATCGCCGGGAGCGTCAATGTGCCGGCCGCCGCCATGCTGGACCCGATGACGTTCGCATTTCGCCCGGCGGGCGAGATCGCGGCCGCATGCGACGGCGCCGGCGCGACGGCGGACAAGCGGGTGGTGGTCTATTGCGGCGGCGGCATCGCCGCGAGCCAGGTGGCGTTCGCCCAGCACCTGATCGGCAGGCCGGACGCGGCGGTCTATGACGCGTCCCTGCAGGAATGGGCGCGCGACCGCTCGGCGGCGATGGAGGTCGGCGACTGAGCGGGCCGGCGTCTCAGCGGGGCGGCGTCTTAGCGGTCGGCGATCATCGCGCCGAAATTGGCTTCCGCCGCAAGGGCGTCGCCGACATAGGCCTCGCCCCGGAACTTCCAGACCTTGGTGCGCGCGCGCGTCTTCTGGACGTGCAGCTTCAACTGATCGCCTGGCACGACCTGGCGGCGGAAGCGCGCCTCGTCGATGGTCATGAAATAGACGAGCTTGCCGCGCGCCTCCTCGCCCAGCGTCGCGACGACCAGCGCCGCCGCCGTCTGCGCCATCGCCTCGACGATCAGCACGCCCGGCATGACCGGCGCGCCCGGAAAGTGGCCCTGGAAGTGCGGCTCGTTGAAGGTGACGTTCTTGATGCCGATCGCGCGCTCGCCGATCTCGATCTCTTCCAGGCGGTCGACCAGCAGCATCGGGTAGCGATGCGGGATCATCGCCAGGATTTCGGTGATGTCGAAACTGGTCGCAGTCACGGGCGTCAGAACCTGGTGCCGAAGGTGAAGGAGATGATTTCGTCGTCGTCGAAGTCTTCCTTGACGAGCGCGTAGCCGAAATCGATGCGGAGCGGACCGAACGGCGAGTTCCAGGTCAGGCCGAGGCCGACGCTGACGCGCGGATTCTTGCTGTCCTGGATGCCGGGACCGACGTCGTCCACCTCGAACAGCGCGCCCGCTTCGGCGAATGCCCGGCCGGTCAGGCCGACCTCTTCCGGCAGGCCGAGCGGGAAGGCGACTTCCGCCGTGCCCAGATAGAAGAAATTGCCGCCGAGGGCGTCGTCGGTCGCGGCGTCGCGCGCGCCGACGCCCGCCGGCGCGAAGCCGCGGAAGCTGGTGCCGCCGAGGAAATAGCGGTCGTTGAGGCGCACGTCGTCGTCGATGCCGGTGATGCCGCCGGCCCGCCCGGAAAGCGACAGCACCGTCTCTTCCGCCAGCGGGAAGAAGACGGACGCCTTCGCTTGCGTCGAGAAGTAGGCGACGTCGCCGCCGAGGCCGGCGATCGCATTGTCGATGGTCAGGCGGTAGCCTTCCGACGGACTGAAGAAGTTGTCCGTGTTGTCGTAGGCGAGGGTGTGCGACAGGCGCGAAGTGATCGCCTTGCCTTCCTGGGCCAGGATGAAGCGCGACGCGCCGGCGTCGGCCTCGATGTCGTCCTGGCGCAGCTGATAGCCCCAGCTTTGCCGCCAGTGGCGCGCCAGCTCATAGCCCATGCGAAGGCCCGCGCCGACGCTCTGCTGCGAGTAATTCGATTCGTCTTCGCGGTCGCGCTCGGCCGCAAACACGTCGAAGCCGGCGGACAGCGGCCGGTTCAGGAAATAGGGCTCTGTGAAGGACAGGTCGAGTTCGGTGTCGTCGAACGATAGGCCGAAGGACAGCGCCAGGTCCTGGCCCTTGCCGAGCAGGTTGCGTTCCCGGATCGAGGCGTTGGCCAAGAGGCCGGAGTCCGACGAGACGCCGGCGCCGACCGAAAGTTCGCCGGTCGACTGTTCGACGACTTCGACGACGAGGCGCGTCCGGTCCGCGGCTTCGGTCGGCACGTTCTCGATCTTCACGGTTTCGAAGAAGCCGAGGCGGCGGATGCGCCGTTCCGATTCGCGCACCTTGGCGCGGTTGAAGGCGTCGCCTTCGGCGATCTGCATTTCGCGGCGGATGACCCGGTCGAGCGTCCGGACATTGCCGACGATATCGATGCGCTCGACGTAGACGCGTGGGCCCTCGCCGATCTCGAAGACGATATCGACCGCCTTCTCGTCGCGGCGCCGGTTGACCTGCGGGCGGACGTCGACGAAGGCGTAGCCGTAGCGCGCGACCTCGTCGACGATGTCCTCGACGGTCTCGTCGACCTCCTCGATGTCGTAGACGTCGCCTTCGCTGAAGGTGACGAGCGGGCGGAGCGCCGCGCCGGGCAGGTCGGTCAGGCGGCTTTCGACGCCGATCGAGCCGACGGTGTACTGCTCGCCTTCCTCGACCGTGAAGGTGATGATGAAGCCTTCCTTGTTCGGCTCCAGTTCCGCCACGGCGGAGATCACCTGGAAGTCGACATAGCCTTCGCTGAGATAGTACTTGCGCAGCAGTTCCTGGTCGAAGGCGAGCCGGTCGGGATCATAGATGTCATTGCCGCCGAAGAAGGTGTACCAGCGCGATTCCGAGGTGTTGATGACGGAGCGCAGCTGGCCGTCCGAAAAGCGCTTGTTGCCGATGAAGACGATGCGGCGGATTTCGGTCAGCCCGCCTTCGTCGATCTCGAAGATCAGGTCGACGCGGTTCTGTTCCAACTCGATCAGCTTCGGCTCGACCTTCACATTGAAGCGGCCGCTGCGGCGGTAGAGTTCGACGATGCGCTGAGCGTCCGCCTGCGCGCGGCTGATCGTGTAGACGAGACGCGGTTTCAGGCTGATTTCATCGGCGAGGGCGTCGTTCTCCAGCCGGCGATTGCCTTCGAACGCGATCCGATTGATGACCGGATTTTCGACGACCACGACGACGAGCGCGTCGCCCTCGCGGCGGAAGCGCACGTCCTTGAAGTAGCCGGTCGCGTAGAGCGCCTTCAGCGATTCGTCGAGACGCTCCCGGTCATAGCGGTCGCCGGGGCGCAGCTTCATGTAGGAGAGCACGGTTCCCGGATCGACGCGCTGGCTGCCCTCGACGCGGAGGGCGGAAATCGCGCCGCCGGGTTCGGCCGGCCGGGCGATGCCGAAAGGTTGCGCGGACGGCGCCGCGGTCGCGGGCGGAGGAGGCGAGGTCCTCGGCGCGCCGGTCGTCGGCGCCGGCAGCGGCGCCTGGGCGACTTCGCGCGGCGGCCGCGAACGCACGCTGTTCGGCGCAGGCGGCGCCGGCGGCCGAATCGGGGTCGCGGCGGCGGCGGTCAGCGGCGGCGTCGGACGCGCGAAGGCGGGAGACGCCAGCGGCCGGCGCGTTGGCTCCGCCGACTTCGTGGCGGCCGCCAATAGCGCCGCGCCGCCAGTCCGGGCGTCGGCCGCGTCCGCCGGCGCCGCACGCCCCAGGAGGACGAAGGCCACGGCCGTCGCCGCGATGAATACGCCCGCCTGCTTCGCTGTCATCACCGGTTAACCGATCCAGGTTTTCAGTCGCTCGAAGACCTGGAAATGCGCCAGATCGTTCCACGTGGCAAATAGCATTACGCCGATCACCATGGCAAACCCGACGCGGTAGCCGAACTCCTCGGCGCGCTCGCTCAAGCGCCGGCCCCGGGCCCATTCGATCGCCAGGAAGACCAAGTGGCCGCCGTCCAGCATCGGCACCGGGAAGAGGTTGATCAGGCCGAGATTGAGGGAAAGCATCATCCCGAAGCTGACCAGCGCCAGGAAGCTGACCGCGGCCGTATCGCCGGCGATCTGTGCGATCCTCAGGATTCCGCCGATTTCCTCGACCGGACGGACGCCCGCGACGACCTGCCAGAGATAGTCGAGGATCAGGCCGGACTTCTCCCAGACGAAGACGGCGCCGGCCCAGACCGCAGCCGGCGGCGCCAGGCGGACCGGATCGTGCCGGGCGGCGGTCACGCCGATGCGGCCGACCTCCCGCTCGCCTTCCTGCCGGACGTCCGGCGTCACCACGACCTCGCGCCGTCCCTCGGCCGACTCGACGCCCAAGGTGATCGGCCGATACGGCCGGGCGCGCACGTAGTCGGCGAAATCGCCGAAGTCGCGGACGGCGACGCCGTCCATGGACACGATAAGGTCGCCGGGCTTCAGGCCGGCGGCGTCGGCCGCCGCGCCGCCCTCGATGCTGCCCATCCGCGGCGGCACTTCCGGGCGGACGCCGAGGTCGCCCCGTTCGTACCGGTTGCCGAACCGGTCCTCCAGCGCCAGGCCGTCTGGAGTCGCCGTCAGAGCGGTCCGGGCGCCGTCGCGCTCGATCTCCAGCCGGACGTCGCGGCCGGCCGCCATCAGCTCGACGTCGCGGATGTCCTCGAAGCGGGCGACGGACTCGCCATTGATCGCGACGACACGGTCGCCGGGGCGGAGACCGGCGGCTTCGGCTGCGCTGCCCGGCGTCACGGCCCCGATCACCGGGGGCGTCACGGGCTGGCCGACGGTCGCGTAGAGGACGGCCGCCACGACGCCCGCGAGCAGGAAGTTCGCGAACGGTCCCGCGGCGAAGATCAGGGCGCGCGCGCCGACGGACGCGGACAAGAGGCCGCCCGGCCGTTCCGCGGCGTCGTCGTGCCCCAGGCTGGAGACGTCGGTGTCGCCCTGCATTTTCACATAGCCGCCGAGCGGGATCAGCGCGAAGCGCCAGCGGCAGCCGCGTTTATCGGTCCAGCCGAAGAGTTCGGGCCCGAAGCCGATTGAGAAGGCGTCCGCATGGACGCCGACCGCGCGGGCGGCGAGGTAGTGGCCAAGCTCGTGGACGAAGACCAGAACGGTCAGCAGGCCCAGGAACCAGGGCAGGTAGTCGACGATCAGGGACATGGCCTGTCGTGTCCTCCGGGGCGTGTGTCGTCAGGCGGCCGGGCGGCCGCGTATGGTCGTTTCGGCAAAGCCGCGGGCGGCGGCGTCGGCCGCCATGACGTCGTCGAGCGTGGCGTCGGGTCCCTGGGGCAGGGCGCCCAGCGTTTCTTCGACGACGGCGGCGATGTCCAGGTAGCCGATACGCCGGGCGAGGAACGCGGCGACGGCGGCTTCGTTCGCCGCGTTCAACACCGCCGTCCGGTCGCCGCCCGCGCGCACGGCGTCGCGGGCGAGGCGCAGCGCGGGGAATCGGACGGGGTCCGGCGGCTCGAAGGTGAGCGAGGCGATCCCGACGAGGTCGAGGCGTTCGACCGGCGTCTCCATCCGGTCCGGCCACGCCAGCGCGACCGCCACGGGCGTGCGCATGTCGGGCGCGCCGAGTTGCGCCAAGACAGAGCCGTCCCGGTAGCTCGCCATGCCGTGGATGACCGACTGCGGGTGCACCAGAATATCGATCCGGTCTTCGGGTATCGGAAACAGCCGGGCGGCTTCGATCAGCTCGAGGCCTTTGTTCATCATCGTCGCGGAATCGATGGTGATCTTGGCGCCCATATCCCAATTGGGATGGCGGAGCGCATCTTCAACCCGCGCCTTCGCCATGGCCGCCATGGTCCATTCGCGGAAGGGCCCGCCGGACGCGGTGAGCGTGAGGCGTTCGACGGCGTCGGCCCGCATCGGCTCGTAGACCTGGAAGAGGGCGCTGTGTTCGGAATCGACCGGCAGG
>MRWG01001176.1_pt1 | contig 18384 bp, 18 predicted proteins | sample 1013341 | NCBI WGS metagenome assembly MRWG01 (sample SAMN06117577, study PRJNA244670) | biofilm metagenome | biome: Water; feature: Cathode Biofilm; material: Biofilm; isolation source: microbial consortium enriched at the cathode of a solar microbial fuel cell | place: USA: District of Columbia ... | reverse complement strand
CGGCCCGACATGGCCTCGCTCTCGGTGGGGTCCAACAACTTCCCTACCCGGGTTTACGAGAACCCGCCCGACCTGATTGCGTGGCTCGCTGCCGAGATGCGCACCCACGAGGTCGTGCCCGAGATCGAGGCGTTTGACCTGAGCCACATCCTGCACGCGATCCGCCTGCATGGCGAGGGCGCGCTCTACGGGCGGCTGTACGTGCAGTTCGTGATGGGGGTGAAGACCGCGATGCCCGCCGACCGTGAGGTGTTCGATTTCTACGTCCGGATCATGCGCACCCGCGCGCCCGAGGCCAATTGGTGCGCCGCCGGGATCGGGCCGAACCAGATCGTCGTCAACGAGTGGGCCATCGCCGCCGGGGGGCACACGCGCACCGGGCTGGAGGACAATGTACGCCTCGACCGCGCCACACTCGCCCCATCCAACGCCGCGCTGGTGCAGCGCGCCGCCGATATCTGCGAACGATACGAGCGGCCCGTCGCCAGCCCGGCGCAGGCCCGCGCGATCCTCGGGCTGCGCCCCTGTCTTGATGGCTCCTAGCCCGCGAGGGTGGCGAGGTAAGTGCCGTAGGCGTTCTTGGAAAAGGCCTCGGCCCGGGCACGCAGCGCCGCCGCGTCGATCCAGCCCGCGCGAAAAGCGACCTCGTCGGGCGAGCCCACCTGAAGCCCCTGCCGCTCGGTCAGGGTGCGCACGAAATTGCCTGCATCCAGCAGGCTGCCATGCGTTCCGGTATCCAGCCAGGCAAAGCCGCGACCCATTTGCTCAACATCGAGCGCGCCCTCGCGCAGGTAGCTTTGCAGGAGCGTCGTGATCTCCAGTTCGCCGCGATCCGAGGGGGTGATGGCACGGGCGCGTTCGGGGGCCGCGCTGTCGAGAAAGTAGAGCCCGGTCACAGCGTAATTCGAGGGTGGCACCGCCGGTTTTTCGATGATCGCGCGCGCCCGGCCCTCAGCGTCGAAATCCACCACGCCATAGCGTTCGGGATCGGAGACGCGGTAGCCGAAGACGGTGCCTCCCTCTGTACGTCGATCCGCGGCGGCAAGCACCTCGGGCAGGCCGTGACCGAAAAAGACGTTGTCACCGAGGACCATTGCCGAGGGCGCGCCATCGAGAAAATCCTCTGCCAGCAAGTAGGCCTGCGCGAGGCCGTCGGGCGAGGGTTGTTCGATGTAGGTGAAATCGAGACCCCATTGACTGCCATCGCCCATGAGCCGCGTGAATTGTTCGCGGTCCTGCGGCGTCGTGATGATCGCGATTTCGCGGATACCCGCTAGCATCAGCACCGAGAGCGGGTAATAGATCATCGGCTTGTCATAGAGGGGCAGGAGTTGTTTCGAAACGGCGATGGTCACGGGGTAAAGCCGCGTGCCGGAGCCGCCGGCGAGGATGATGCCCTTGCGTTTCGTCATTGTGAAATTTCTCCAAGCTCTGTCAGGATGTCGCGCAGCCCGTCTCGCCAGTCGGGCTGTTCGAGGCCGAAGGTGTCGCGCGTGGCGCGGCAGTCGAGCCGCGAATTGAGCGGACGTTGGGCCGGGGTGGGGTAGTCGGCGGTGGAGATGTCCTCGACCGGGCAGGCGATCCCGGCCATCTCGAATATGGCGCGGGCGAACCCGGCCCAGGACGTTTCAGGCGTGCCCGCGAAATGATAGATTCCGGTCTTGCCGGGATCGGCGCAGAGCGCCCCGGCGATGTGCAGGCAGGCATCGGCCAGCGCGGCGGCGGGCATTGGCCCGCCTACCTGATCGGCAACGATGCGCAGGCGATCGCGTTCGTGCCCCAGACGCAGCATCGTCTTGATGAAGTTGCTGCCATGCGCCGAGACCACCCAGGACGTGCGCAGGATCACATGCGGCGCGCCGCTCTCGCGCACCGCCACCTCGCCCGCGAGCTTGCTGCGCCCGTAGGCCCCGAGGGGGGCGGGCGCATCGTCCGGCCGCCACGGGGCCGTGCCGGAGCCGTCAAAGACGTAGTCGGTCGATACCTGCACCAGCGGGATGCCGAGCGCGGCACAGGCGCGCGCCATCGCGTCGGGGGCGGTGGCGTTGACCAGGGTGGCGCGGTCCTCTTCCTTCTCGGCGCGGTCCACGGCGGTATAGGCGGCGGCGTTGATAACGGCGTCGGGGGCGGTTTCACGGATGAGCGTGGCGCAGGCGTCGGGCGTTTCGAGATCGGCGCGGTCGCGCCCAGCCATGTCGAGCGTCACGCCGCGCTGCGCGCGGCGCGCGATCTCGGTGGCAAGCTGCCCGGTGCGGCCGAACACCAGCACCCTCATGCCGTCACCCCCAGCCGTGTGCCCACGCCCTCGCGATCCAGAAGCGCGCGCCACCACGGCTCGTTGTCGAGAAACCACAGAACCGTGCGTTTCAGCCCTTCTTCAAGGGTCACCGAGGGCCGCCAGCCAAGCTCTTCGCGGATACGCGCCGGGTCGATGGCATAGCGCGCGTCGTGGCCCGGACGATCCGCGACAAATGTGATCTGATCGGCGTAGGAGCCGCTCTCCCTGGGCCGCAATTCGTCAAGAATGCCGCAGAGCGTGCGCACCAGTTCGAGGTTGCTGCGCTCGTTCTCGCCGCCGATATTGTAGCTGCGCCCCACCGTGCCCTTTTCCACCACCAGCAGAAGTGCGTCGGCGTGGTCCTCGACATAGAGCCAGTCGCGCACCTGTCTGCCATCGCCGTATATGGGCAGCGGCTTGCCCGCGAGCGCATTGAGGATCACCACCGGGATAAGCTTTTCGGGGAAATGGTAGGGGCCGTAATTGTTGGAGCAGTTGGTCAGGACCACCGGCAGGCCATAGGTTTCGTGCCACGCCCGCACCAGGTGATCGGAGGCCGCCTTGGACGCGGAATAAGGGCTGCGCGGGTCATAGGGCGTGGCTTCGGTGAATTGTCCCTCGGCCCCGAGCGAGCCGTACACCTCGTCGGTGGAGATATGGTGAAACCGGAATGCCCCGGGCTTGCCCGCCTTCGTCCAATGCGCGCGCGCGGCCTCGAGCATGTTGTAGGTGCCGGTGATGTTGGTCTCGACAAAGGTGCCGGGCCCGTCGATGGAGCGGTCAACGTGGCTCTCGGCGGCGAGGTGCATCACCGCGTCCGGCGCGTGGGTGGCAAAGATACGGTCGAGCGCCGCGCGGTCGCGGATATCGGCGTGCTCGAAGGTATAGAGCGGGCTGTTCGCCACCTCGGCGACGTTGTCGGGGCAGGCGGCGTAGGTGAGCGCGTCGAGGTTGATCACCTCGTGCCCGCGCGCGACGGCCAGCCGCACCACCGCCGATCCGATGAAGCCGCAGCCGCCGGTGACGAGTAACCGCATGGTTTATCCCTTCCACTCGAACGGCGAGTCGAATTCGGTGAAGGCGGGGGCGGCGACGTCCTTGTCCGACAGGATCGGGGCCACGTCACCCAAGTCCCAGTCGATCCCGATATCGGGATCGTCGAAGCGCACCGCGCCGTCGCACTCGGGCGCGTAGTAATCGCTGCACTTATAGATGATCTCGGTCTCCGGCTCGCGGGTCACGAAGCCGTGCAGGAAGCCTTCGGGGATCAGCATCTGCCGCCCGTTCTCGAAGCTCAGCTCCGCCCCGAACCATTGCCCGAACGTGGGGCTGCCGCGGCGGATGTCCACCGCCACGTCGAAAAGTCGCCCGCGCCCGCAGCGCACCAGCTTGGCCTGCGCGTGGGGCGGGGATTGGTAATGCAAGCCCCGCACGGTGCCCACCTCTGCCGAGAGCGAATGGTTGTCCTGCACGAAATCGATATCAAGGCCCGCCTCGGCCATGCGCCTGTGGCTCCAAGATTCTGAAAAGAAGCCGCGGCTGTCGCCGAACCGCACGGGCGTGAGCACCAGAACGCCATCAAGCCGGGTCCGTTCGATCTTCATGCAGGGTCCATCACGCCATTCATCAATGCGCATAGCATTTCAGAAATGCCGACAAGCGACAATCGTGACGATGCGCGGCCACGATACAAGAAGACCCCGGAGCGCGTGTTCCGGGGTCTTCTTGTCCGCCTGTCCCGCCTGCCGGGCTCCATTCACACGTGCCGGTCGACCATCATCTTCTTGATCTCTGCAATCGCCTTGGCGGGGTTGAGGCCCTTGGGGCAGGTCTTGGTGCAGTTCATGATCGTGTGGCAGCGGTAGAGCTTGAACGGGTCTTCCAGGTCATCCAGCCGCTCGCCGGTGGCCTCGTCGCGGCTGTCGATGATCCAGCGATAAGCGTGCAGCAGCGCGGCGGGTCCAAGATACTTGTCGCCATTCCACCAGTAGGACGGGCAGGAGGTCGAGCAGCAGGCGCACATCACGCATTCGTATAGCCCGTCGAGCTTTTCGCGATCTTCAATCGACTGCTTCCACTCCTTCGCGGGCCGATTGGTCTTGGTCTCCAGCCATGGCATGATGCTCTCGTGCTGAGCGTAGAAATGCGTGAGGTCGGGGATCAGATCCTTGACCACCGGCATATGCGGTAGGGGATAGATCTTCACGTCGCCCTTGATCTCGTCCATGCCGTAGATGCAGGCCAGCGTGTTGATCCCGTCGATATTCATCGCGCACGACCCACAAATCCCCTCGCGGCAGGAGCGGCGAAAGGTCAGCGTCGGGTCGATCTTGTTCTTGATGTAGATGAGTGCATCCAGAACCATCGGCCCGCAATCGTCGAGATCGACGAAATAGGTGTCCACCCGCGGGTTCTGCCCGTCATCGGGGTTCCAGCGGTAGATCGTGAACTTGCGTGCATTGCTCGCGCCCTCGGGCTTGGGCCACGTCTTGCCGGTGGTGATCTTGGAATTCTTGGGCAGGGTGAATTGAACCATGATCCGTCTCCTTAGAACGTGCGCTCTTTGGGCGCGATCTTCTTGAGGCTGATGCCGCCGGCGTCCTCGGGGGTGATCGGATCCTCGATGATCGGGCGATAGCTGAGGTCCACATCCGTCTCGCCGATCCGCGCGATCGTGTGCACGCGCCATTTCTTGTCGTCGCGCTTGGGGTGATCCTCATGCGCGTGGGCGCCACGGCTCTCGTGCCGGGCCTCGGCGCCGAAGATCGTGGAGAGCGCGCAGGGCATGAGGTTGGTCAGCTCCAGCGTCTCCATCAGGTCCGAGTTCCAGACCAGGCTGCGGTCGGTGACCTTGAGATCGGCCACCTTGGCGGCCACGCCCTTCATCTTCTCAACCCCAGCGGCCAGCGTCTCGGAGGTGCGGAAGACGGCGGCGTCGGCCTGCATGGTGCGCTGCATCTCTAGCCGCAGATCGGCGGTCGGCACCGCGCCGTCGGCATGGCGCAGTTTGTCGAAACGGTCGAGCGCGCGGTCGACCTCGGCCTTGTTGGTTGCCGGCACGGCGCTTTCGGCGTCCACCACCTTGCCTGCGCGGATGGCGGCGGCGCGACCGAACACCACGAGATCAATCAGAGAGTTGGAGCCCAGGCGGTTCGCGCCATGCACGCTTGCGCAGGCGGCCTCGCCCACGGCCATCAGGCCGGGGACCACGGCATGCGGGTCGTCCTTGGTCGGGTTGATCACCTCGCCCCAGTAATTCGCCGGGATGCCGCCCATGTTGTAGTGCACGGTCGGCAGCACCGGGATCGGCTCCTTGGTGACGTCCACGCCGGCAAAGATGCGCGCGCTCTCGGAAATACCGGGCAGGCGCAGGTGCAGTGCCTCGGGCGGCAGATGGCTGAGGTTGAGGTGGATGTGATCGCCCTCCGACCCGACACCGCGCCCCTCGCGGATTTCCATCGTCATACAGCGGCTGACATAGTCGCGAGGGGCCAGATCCTTGTAGTTGGGCGCATAGCGTTCCATGAACCGCTCGCCCTCGGAATTGGTGAGGTATCCGCCCTCACCGCGCGCGCCCTCGGTGATCAGGCAGCCCGCGCCGAAAATGCCGGTCGGGTGGAACTGCACAAATTCCATATCCTGAAGCGGCAGACCCGCGCGCGCCACCATGCCGTTGCCGTCGCCGGTGCAAGTATGCGCCGAAGTGGCGCTGAAATAGGCGCGGCCATAACCGCCGGTGGCCAGCACGACCGTCTTGGCGTTGAAGACGTGGATCGTGCCGTCATCGAGCTTCCAGCACACCACGCCGGTGCAGGCGCCATCGGTCATGATCAGGTCGATGGCGAAATACTCGATATAGAACTCGGCCTTTTCCTTGAGGCTCTGACCGTAGAGCGTGTGCAGGATCGCGTGCCCGGTCCGGTCGGCGGCGGCGCAGGTGCGTTGCACCGGGGGGCCCTCACCGAACTCGGTGGTGTGGCCGCCGAAGGGACGCTGATAGATCTTGCCCTCCTCGGTGCGGGAAAATGGCACGCCGTAATGCTCCAGCTCATAGACCGCCTTGGGGGCCTCGCGCGCGAGATATTCCATCGCGTCGGTATCGCCCAGCCAGTCCGATCCCTTGACGGTGTCGTACATGTGCCACTGCCAGCTATCCGGACCCATGTTGCCCAGGCTCGCGGCGATGCCACCTTGTGCGGCCACGGTGTGCGAGCGGGTCGGGAACACCTTGGTCACGCAGGCGGTTCGCAGCCCCTGCTCGGCCATGCCGAGTGTGGCACGCAGCCCCGCGCCACCGGCCCCGACCACCACCACGTCGTAATCATGCGTCTCGTATTCGTATGCGGCCATAATGTCAGTTCCTCACAGCGCGATCTTGGCAAGGGCGAAGAGCCCGGTGGCGATCAGCCCGTAACTCAGGATGGTGGTAAAGATGATTAGCGCGCGGCGGGTGCTGCCGTGGGTGTAATCCTCGATCATGGTCTGTGCCCCGCCCGCGAAATGGCGCAGCCCGAAGAAGATCACGAGGCCGGTCAGGAGGGCCATCGCGGGGTGCGCGAAGGTGGCGAGCACCTCCTCGCGGGGGCCGCCTACGGCACGCCCGAACGCGACGAGGAAGATGGGGATGATGAGCGCGAGGCCCACGCCGCTCATCTTCATGTACCAGAAATGTTCGGTTCCGGTGCCGGACGCGCCCTTGCCTTCGGCGCGTTTGCGTGCGGTGAGATAGCGCATGTTTCCCTCCTCAGACCAGAAGCAGAGTGATGACGGTGAGCACGACCGAGCCGATGACGCAGGCCCAGCCGAGACGCTCCGCCGTTTCGATCTCGAGTCCCTTGCCCGCGTCGAAATAGAGATGCCGCAGCCCGGCAAGGTAGTGATACCACACCGCCCAGAGCGACAGCGTCAGCACAAGGTCACCGAACCACGAGGTCAGTACCGCGTCGGCGGTGGCGAAATAACTCTCGGAGGTTGCGGCGGCGAGGAGCCACCAGACGATCAGCGCCGCCGCCACGATCAGTGCGTTGCCGGTGATCCGCGTGAGGATCGAACTGATCGAGGTCATTTGTGGACGGTAGATTTGCAAGTGAGGGGAAAGCGGGCGTTCAACCTCTGTGGACTCGGCCATGGGGGACCTCCTTGATGTTCGGCGGCGGCACGGGGCCTGCTCTGGCTGTTCCCGTTTTGCAGGGTTTTGCCGCCGCTGTCACCTGTTACAAAGAGGAATTAGCCCGATACGGTCGATTCGCCGCAAAAAATAGCTGTTTGTGATCACGTAAAATCCCGTGTGATCACAATGGCCCGTGCATCGCGCAGCGACTCATTGCCTGGGCAAGCCATTGGAATCGCCGTATCGCCCACGGGCAACGTCGCAAGCGGCGCGTGTTTGTGATCACAAAGGCGCCGTTGTTAAGCGTCGCGCTTTTCCAGCGCCTCGATGCGCGCCTTGAGCGCCTCGTTCTCCTCGCGTGCCTTCTGTGCCATCGCGCGCACCGCGTCGAATTCCTCGCGGGTGACGAAGTCGCGCTCGGCCAGCCACCGGTCGATCAGCGACTTCATCGCCGTCTCGGCCTCGGTCCGCGCGCCTTGCGCCACGCCCATCGCGTTGGTCATCAACTGGCTCAGATCGTCGAGCACCTTGTTTCGCGTCTGCATCGCTTGCCTCCGGCGTTTTCACTCCCCCGTGTATATGGCTCCCATACCCCCGATCACAAGGTTGACTTTCCCCGCGTGCGAGAGGCACAGAGACGCATATGCAGGCCGCGATACCATTCCCCGAGATCAGCCCCGAGATCGTGTCGATCACGCTCTTCGGCATGGAATTTGCACTGCGCTGGTATGCGCTGGCCTATATCGTTGGCATCGTCATCGGCTGGCGGATCGTGGTGGCATCGACGCGCCGACCGGTGCTGTGGCCCGGTGACCGCGCGCCGATGGAGCCAAAGGATGTAGAGGACCTGCTCACCTGGGTGATCCTGGGCGTGATCCTGGGCGGGCGGCTTGGATACGTGCTGTTCTATCAGCCGGGGTATTACCTCGCGAATCCTGCCCAGATATTGCAGGTCTGGCAGGGGGGCATGGCGTTTCACGGCGGGCTTTTGGGTGTCGTTCTCGCGGTGGTGCTGTTCTCGCGCTCGCGTGGTATCAACTGGGTGTCGGTGGCGGATGCGCTGTGCATGGTGACACCGGTGGGCCTCCTGCTGGGCCGGATCGCGAATTTCATCAATGCCGAGTTGTGGGGGCGGGCCACCGACCTGCCCTGGGGCGTGATCTTCCCCGGTGCGGCGGCGCAGGATTGCGCGGGCGTCGTGGGGCTTTGTGCGCGCCACCCCTCGCAACTTTACGAGGCGGCGCTCGAGGGGCTGATCCTCGGGGCGGTGCTGCTGTGGTTGGGCTGGCGCCGGGGTGCGCTGCGCCTGCCCGGCACGCTCACGGGCGTGTTCTTTGCGGGCTACGGGGCCGCGCGCTTTCTCGTCGAGTTCGTGCGCCAGCCGGACGCGCAATTTGTCTCGCCCGGCAATCCGCTGGGGCTGGCCTTTCATGTGGATGGCTACGGGCTGACGATGGGGCAGGCGTTGTCACTTCCGATGGTCGCCTTCGGCATCGGCATGGTGCTTTGGGCGCGGCGTCGCGGGCGGGCACGACCAACATGACGCCGCTTGCCGCGCAGCTTGCCACGCAGATCGCGGCCACCGGGCCGATGAGCCTCGGCGAATACATGGCCGCCTGCCTGATGCATCCCGAGCACGGCTATTACGCCAGTCGCGATCCGTTCGGTGCGGGGGGTGATTTCGTCACCGCGCCGGAAATCAGCCAGATGTTCGGCGAGCTTGTGGGCCTCTGCCTCGCGCAATGCTGGCTGGACCAGGGCGCGCCCGCGCCCTTCGTGCTGGCAGAGCTTGGCCCCGGTCGTGGCACGCTGATGGCCGACCTGCTGCGCGCCACCCGGGCCGTGCCCGGCTTCCACAACGCGCTGCGCCTGCACCTTGTCGAGACCTCGCCGACCCTGCGCGAGGTGCAGGCGGCGACCCTCGGGCATGGCGATGTGACCTGGTGCGACAGGGTTGAGGATCTGCCGGACATGCCCCTCTATCTCGTCGCCAACGAGTTCTTCGACGCCCTGCCGATCCGGCAGTTTCAGCGGTCCGGCACCGGCTGGCGCGAGAGGGTGGTCGGGCTGGAGGGAGACGGCCTTTCGCTCGGCCTCGGGCCCGAGGCTCCGCGCCCGGAACTCGATCATCGCCTCGGGGATACGTCCGAGGGCGATATCGTCGAGACCTGCGCGCCCGGCACCGTCATCGCCGCGGAGATCGGCGCGCGGATCGCGGACAGGGGCGGCGCGGCGCTGATCGTGGATTACGGCGACTGGCATGCGCTGGGCGACACGTTTCAGGCGGTGGCGGGCCATGCGCCCACCAACCCTCTCGCCGCCCCCGGCATGGCCGATCTTACCGCGCATGTGGATTTCGAGGCGCTGGCGCTTGCCGCCACCCCCGCCGCATACTCCCGCCTCTGCCCGCAGGGCACGTTCCTCGCACGGCTCGGCATCGGCGCACGGGCCGAGGCGCTGGCGCAGGGGCTTTCGGGCGCGGCGCTCGACAGCCATATGGCCGCATTTCGCCGCTTGACCGGCGCGGATGAAATGGGGACGCTCTTCAAGGTGCTGGGCCTCATGCCGCCCGGCACGGCGCCGCCACCCGGACTGGACCCATGACACTGGAAATCATCACCGCCGACGCACTCGCCCCCCTGCATCACGGGTTCTTTACCCGGCGGGGCGGGGCGTCCTCGGGGATATTCTCGGGCCTCAACTGTGGCCCCGGCTCGTCGGACCAAAGCGAGATCGTCACCATCAACCGCACCCGCGTGGCCGACGCCATGCAGGTCCCGCAGGACCATCTCGTGACCGTTCACCAGGTGCATTCCGCCGACGTTGTGAGCGTCGCTGCCCCGCTCGGCCTGCGCCCGCGCGCTGATGCCATCGTCACCGCCACCCCCGGCCTCGCGCTTGCCGTCCTGACCGCCGATTGCCAGCCCGTGCTGTTCGCCGACGCCGAGGCAGGCGTGATCGGGGCCGCCCATGCGGGCTGGCGGGGGGCGCGCGACGGCGTGCTGGAGGCGACGCTCGACGCGATGGAGGCGCTGGGCGCGGAGCGGGGCCGCATCGCCGCGGTCATCGGCCCATCGATCAGCCAGCGCAATTACGAGGTCGGCCCGGAACTGCTCGAGGATTTCATGGCCGACGATCCCGAGAGCGCGCGCTTCTTCGCCAATGGCGAGGGCGACCGCTATCTCTTCGACCTGCCGGGATACGGGCTGTGGCGCCTGCGCCGCGCCGGGGTGGCCCACGCGGAATGGACCCGCCATTGCACCTATGCCGACCCGCAGCGCTTCTATTCCTACCGCCGCGCCACCCATGCCGGCGAGGCGGATTACGGGCGGCTCATTTCGGCGATTCGACTGTGAGCGCCCGGACGCTTTTCGCGAACACGACCGGCACATTACTGCTCCGTGTGCGGACGCCCCGTTTTTGCGCGGCAACGCGGTGAAACGGTCCGACGCAAAGCCGACCACATCGATTCGAACCCTGCCCGCGCGCCTTTGGTGGCGCACGGGCAGGGGGGATTGCGTGCCGCGCTTGGCGTGTGACTTACGTCACTGGCGCGACCGGCTTACATCTGCGCGGCTTGGCGTGCGGCTTTCAGCCAGCCATCGACCTTGCCGCGGTTTTCCTCGATCCAAGCCGAAGCCTGCTGTTCGAGGTCTTCCGGGCTGTCGGCGCCTTTGTTCATCTTCGCGTTCTGCTCGAAGATGTCCTCGATCGGAATACGCGCCTCCTTCAGCAGCGTCTCGGCGGCCGGGTTGTTGTCGAGAAACTCGGAGTTGGCCACGGGCCGGATGTCGTTTGCCGGCCAGCCGAGATCACAGGGCGCTTCGCCCCGGCAGCCTTCGAGTTTGGCCACGGTCGTCTCATCGGCGAGATTGGCCTGGCTTTCGGGCAGCTTGGTTTCCTTCATCTGCAGCCAGACGACGTCTTTGCCCGGCGTCAGTTCACCCACGGTCCAGTTCGGCGTCCAGGTGTAGAAGAAAATCGGTTGATCGTTTTGGTAACGGCCCAGTGCATCGGCCATCGAGGCAGAGTAGCCCGCCTTGATCGCGTTGAAGTCATCGTCCCAGTCGTAAGCCTCGAAATGGTGCGAAATCACCTTTTCGCAGCCCCAGCCCGGCGGGCATGCGACGAGGTCGGCCTTGCCGTCGCCATTGGCGTCGAAGAGCTGTTGAACCTCGTCCTTGGTCAGGTCCGAGACATACGTGATGTCGTGCTCTTCAGCCGTCTTCTTGTCGATCAGATAGCCCTGAAGCGCGCCGCCCTTGGCGACGTACCCCACTTTTTCGGCACCGCCGCTGAACGCGTCCTCATAGGAATTGTGCAGCGGGAACCAGCCGTTCACCCACAGGTCCACATCGCCGCTCTGCGCGACGGTCTGGTAAAACGGCGGATTGTCCAGCGTGGTGATGCGGGACACGTCGTATCCCAGCTCCTGGAGCATCTGGCTGTAGACCTCGGCCTGCCACCAGCCGGTGTCCCAGCTTGCGCGCGCCATGTCGATGGTGATGCCCTCGCCGGGCATCTCATGGCTTGCGGCCATGGCGGTGTGCGGCAGCGCCATCATCGCGGTCAGCGCCGCGCCAGTTGTGGTTTTCAGGATCGCCTTCTTGTCAAACATGATGAAAGTCCTCCTTCTCTCGGTATTGGCCGTCCGAGGCCCTGTGTCCGGCGCCCCGGCTGGCACGTCTCGCGACCAGTCCGGCAGCGTGTGGTCGTGAGACGGTTTTTTTACTTTGGGCACGCCGATTTGCTCACGTGGGTGAGGTTGCCGGTGCCCTCTTGCTGAAGAACGATTTCAGCGTCTCCAGCAATCCCGGTGTTCTTGTCGTATTCTCGGACCCGAGCGCCTGCGTGATCCGGTCGAGGATCATGGCAAGCAGCACGATGCCCAGCCCGCCTTCGGTCGCGGCACCAACGTCGAGCCGGCCCAGCCCGGTATAGACGGTCAGACCAAGACCGCCGGCGCCGATGAGCGCCGCGATCACCGCCATCGAAAGTGCCAGCATCAGCGTCTGGTTGAGTCCGGCCATGATCGTGCGCAACGCCAGTGGCAACTGCACCTCCCACAGCACCTGCCGTGGCGAAGAGCCGAACGAGTATGCCGCCTCGATCAGGTCTTCGGGCACCGAGCGGATACCGAGATTGGTCAGGCGGATGATCGGCGGCAGGGCAAAGATGATGGTGGCGATGATGCCGGGCGTCATCCCGACCCCGAATAGCATCACGATCGGCACCAGATACACGAAGGGTGGAATCGTCTGCATGATGTCGAGCACGGGGCGCAGGCCCTTCTCGAACCGGTCGCTGCGCGCGGCGGCAATGCCGAGCGGCACGCCGACGATGGCGCAGAAAAGCACGGCGGTGAGGATCATCGCCAGCGTTGTCATCGTCTGTGTCCAGACGCCGATGAGATCGACCACCACGAGGCTGACAAGGGTGAACACCGCAAGGCCGCGGCTCGCGACCGCCCATGCCACTAGCGCCAGCGCGATGGTGAATGCCACCATCGGGATCGCCTGCAACGTTGCGTCCAGCCACTCGAGCACGAAGCTAATAGGCGCCTGCACTGCCTGGAAGAACCCACGGAAATTGGGAACCAGCCAGCCCTTGATGGCGGTTTCGACCCAGGCATCCAGCGGGAGATTGAATAGATCGGATGGTTGCCACATGTGTTTGCCTCCGGTCAGGCCGAAAGCGCGGGCGCGTCTTGCGCGGAGGTCTCCTCCGCGGGCGCATCTCCGCCCTGCGACCCGGTTGTTTCATTCGCAAGAAGATTGAACACAGCCTCTGGCCGCACCACGCCGACGAGGTTGCCATCGGTATCGGTGATGGCAACCGGCATGCCGGAACTACAGGCGGCATAAAGCGTATTCAGCCTTGTATCCGGTTCCGCGGTTGGAACGTTGCGGTGCAGCGCGTTTTCGAGCGCCGTCTCGCCGCGTTGTTCCGCCTCCGCGATGCCTTGACGGGTGACCGCACCTGCGAGCGTGTCGCCCTCCAGAACCGGCAGGCTGTCGCGCCTCAGCTCGTCGAGACGGCGACGCGCGGTGGCAAGGTCATGCGAACCGATTTCCAGCGGTTCGGGCGTCTCCATCACGCGTCGCGCGGAAAAGACCTTTGCCCGGTCAATATCCTGTGTGAAGGCCGCCACATAGTCGTCAGCGGGATTGCCGACAATCTCTTCCGCAGTGCCCACCTGCACGAAGCGACCTTCCTTCATGATGGCGATACGGTCACCGAGGGTCAGCGCCTCGTCGAGGTCGTGGGTGATGAAGACAATGGTCTTCTTCAACTCGCGCTGCAATTCGAGCAGTTCGTTCTGCATGTCGCGGCGGATGAGCGGATCGAGCGCGGAAAAAGGCTCGTCCATGAGCAGGATCTCCGGATCGACGGCCAGGCCGCGCGCCAGCCCCACGCGCTGCTGCATGCCGCCCGAAAGCGCCGAGGGGCGTCGATCCGCCCAGGCCGAGAGCCCGACTTTCTCGAGGGCGGCGAGCGCCCTGTCGCGACGTTCCCGGGCGGGCACGCCAGCGATCTTGAGGCCGTATTCCACGTTTTCCCGGACGGTCTTGTGGGGGAAAAGGGCAAAGTGCTGAAACACCATCGACACCTTCTCCAGCCTCACCTTGCGGAGCGTTTGGGCATCTGCGTTGTGCAGATCGGTGTCGTCGATGCGGATCGTGCCGTCGCTGGAGTCGATGAGTTTGTTCAGCATCCTTACCAGCGTGGATTTGCCCGAGCCGGACAAACCCATGACGACGAAGACCTCTCCCTCCTCCACGGAGAAACTGACGGATTGAACACCAATGGTCTGGCCGGTCTTGGCAAGAATCTCGTCTTTCGTCTTGCCGTCCTGGACCAGGTCGAGCGCTTGACCGGGATCGTCTCCAAAGACCTTCGACAGGTTTTCAGCAACGATTTTGATGGTCAAAATTCCTCCTCTGTCAAAGACGCTGTTATTCAGAGTTGGCTCACATCTGACAGTTACATGGTTTCAAGGACGTGCCGATTCAACCGCCCCCTGCCTGATCCCATTTTGTCGAGAAACAGCAGGGATGATTTCCAGGGGCGGTCAGCGTCTTCAGTCAATGCCTTTCCAGCTCAAAACATCCCCATTGCCAGACCGGCGGCCAGCGCCTGACCGATATCACGGCATTGTGCGAGCTCGTTCTCCGGGATGGTCTTGGGCGCAAGGATTGCCTCGGGGGTCTGGGCGTGCGTGCAGATGATCAACGGATCCTGAACCGGGCGAAGCCGCCAGCCCTGCGCGATGCGGGCCGTCTGGCGGGCGGCGTTTTCCCCGTCCGACCCGGCGCAGACCATCTGGGCATAGGCGCGCCCCTCGATCCGGCCCAGAACCGGGTAATAGCAGCGATCGAAGAAGTCCTTCATCACGCCGGAGAGAGCGGCCAGGTTTTCCGGGGCGCAGAAGAGATAACCATCGGCAGCCAGAAGGTCATCCGGCCCGGCCTGATCGGCTGGTTTGAGCGATGTCTCCGTCTCGTCACGGGCGGCATCAAAGGCCGCCTCTGCCATCTGCTGGCTGCCGCCGGTGCGCGAGTGATAGACAATGAGAAGCTGTGCCATGGCAGAAACGTAACGGCGATGCAGGCCGTTGACCACACGGCATTGGCTTGCTCAGGAGCCGCGCGATGGCCTGGCCGATACCGCTACGCCCGCCGCGTCGGTATCGCCGTCATTCATGTGCAGGGTGCAGGTGAGTAGGCCCTTGCGCCGCGCTTCACATCCTTGACGCGCTCGCGGAAATGCGAATGGCGGGTGTTGAGTTCGGACCACGTGTTGAGCACGCCGCTGACGGGCTTGTCGCGGAAAACCGCGGCGAAGCATTGCGCCAACGGCCCGTGGTGAACCACGGGCAGGTTCCTTGTGGCACCATCCACGGCCACTTCCCCCGCCCCGCGCGCTCTGCCATACTGCCGCCCAACCCATAAAACAAAGAGCAGCGGCATGAACGATCTTCTCTCGCCCACCCCGAAATCCGATTATGACGCGTCTTCCATCCAGGTTCTGGAGGACATGGAGCATGTCCGCCTGCGCCCGGGCATGTATATCGGAGGCAAGGATGATCGCGCGCTGCATCACATGGTGGCCGAGATCGTCGACAACTCGATGGACGAGGCGGTGGCGGGGCACGCCACCTGGATCGAGGTGGAACTGCACGAGAACGGCCATGTCAGCGTGCGAGACAACGGGCGCGGCATCCCGATTGATCCGCATCCCAAGGATCCGAGCAAGACCGCGCTGGAAATCATCTTCTGCACGCTGAACGCGGGTGGCAAGTTTTCCGGCGATAGCTACCAGACCTCAGGCGGCTTGCACGGCGTCGGCTCCTCTGTGGTGAACGCGCTTTCCGATCACCTCAGCGTCGAGGTGGCGCGCAATCGTGAACTGTACCGCATGACTTTCTCGCGTGGGCTGCCGCAGGGACCGCTGGAAAAGGTGGGCGCAGCGCCCAACCGGCGCGGCACTTCGGTCACCTTTCATCCCGATCCCGAGATTTTCGGCTCGCTCAGCCTGAAGCCCGCCCGGCTCTTCAAGATGGCGCGGTCCAAGGCCTATCTTTTCTCGGGCGTGGAAATCCGCTGGAAGACCGCCATCGCCGACGGCGAGACGCCGCAGGAGGCGACGTTCAAGTTCCCCGGCGGCCTCGCCGATTACCTGAACGAGACGCTGGGGGGTGCCACCACCTATGCCGAGCGCCCCTTTGCCGGGACGGTCGATTTCCGCGACAAGTACAACGTGCCGGGCAAGGTGGAATGGGCGATCAACTGGACGCCGGCGCGCGACGGCTTCATCCAGTCCTATTGCAACACCGTCCCCACGCCCGAGGGCGGCACCCATGAGGCCGGGTTCTGGGCCGCGATCCTCAAGGGGATCAAGGCCTACGGGGAACTCGCGAACAACCGCAAGGCCGCGCAGATCACCCGCGAGGACCTGGTCTCGGGCGGCTGCGCGGTGGTCTCGTGCTTCATCCGCGAGCCGGAATTCGTCGGCCAGACCAAGGACCGGCTGGCCACGGTCGACGCGCAGCGCATGATCGAGGGCGCGGTGCGCGACCACTTCGACAACTGGTTGGCGGCCGATACGAAATCCGCGGGCGCGATCCTCGATTTCCTCGTGCTGCGCGCCGAGGAACGGCTGCGGCGGCGACAGGAGAAGGAGACCGCGCGCAAGACGGCGACCAAGAAGCTGCGCCTGCCTGGCAAGCTCGTGGATTGCACGTCGAATGCACGCGACGGCACGGAACTGTTTATTGTCGAGGGCGACAGCGCGGGCGGCTCGGCCAAGATGGGGCGCGACCGCAAGACACAGGCGCTCCTTCCGCTCAGGGGAAAGATATTGAACGTGCTGGGCGCAGCAAGCTCGAAACTCGGCAGCAATCAGGAGATCAACGACCTGACGCAGGCGCTCGGCGCTGGGCTCGGTACGAAATTCAACCTCGACGACCTGCGCTATGACAAGATCATCATCATGACCGACGCCGACGTGGATGGTGCGCATATCGCCTCGCTTCTCATGACCTTCTTCTTCACCCAGATGCGTCCGATGATCGACGCGGGGCATCTCTACCTTGCCTGCCCGCCGCTCTACCGGCTGACGCAGGGGGCGAAACGGGTCTACTGCCTCGACGAGGCCGAGCGCGATGCCTGGCTGGAAAAGGGTCTCGGCGGCAAGGGCAAGATCGACGTCTCGCGCTTCAAGGGTCTGGGCGAGATGGACGCCAAGGATTTGAAGGAAACGACGATGGACCCGGCCACCCGCAAGCTCATCCGCGTCACAATAGACGAGGACGAACCGGGCCAGACCAGCGACCTCGTGGAGCGTCTGATGGGGAAGAAGCCGGAACTGCGGTTCCAGTATATCTCGGAGAATGCGCGGTTTGTGGAGGAGTTGGACGTTTGAAAGGGCGAAGTGACGCTCGGCGAACGCCCCCGTTACACACATCCGATGAAGCCAATACTCGTGGTCGATTTGGACCGACAAGGGTTGCTGGGTGATCCGTTGTGCGCCCAATCGGCCCGATGGTTTCCAGAAGGGCCCAGCGGCGCACATCGAGAAGGCAAGGCACAAACTCCGACCGCTATAATCTTCAAGAAATTCGAGGACGCACCGTCGCAAGAGCTAGATGACTGGCAGAGCTATAGGACGGCCCCCGGCCACCGCTGAGATTGCCGCGAGGAATGGGACCCCGCCTAGCCGCGCACAGGATCATCCGAACCACCCCGCGGGGGCATTTTAGCTCCGAACCACAGTGAGGAGGCAGAACGGAGTGATGGGCCTCTGGTGGGGCCTCGTTTCGACAACCCTCGGGCTGAAGGCCGGTGGGGTTCCCTCTCAATGGACCAAGGTGGGGGAGCCGCCGACGGCAGAGAATGTCTCCTGCGGGTGCGAGGGGAGTGAGGGTATAGAAACCGTATATACAGGGAGTGGCGAATGGCTGGAGGGGACGACAAGGGTAACTTGGCTTCGATTAGTCGAAGGCCTGGAAAGTTGGCAACCCAAGATTCCTCGTCCACCATTGAAATGACTGATCTGCGCCCCCGGACAAAAAAAGGATATCCCCGGCCAGCGTGAAGCCAGCCAGGGAATTTCGGTAGGGAAATCGTCGGGTCACCTGCGAAAAGGCGACGCACCTTATTCTATCTTACCAACACCGGGATGTTGGTGCGAGATATCAAATGATGTCTTCTGGCGGAGTGAAGCCCATCGTTTCGACATAAATAGTCTGCGCTGCGATCAGCTCCCCGTCATCATAGGCTTCCAGTTTAGCGGCGTACTGACCTTCGGTATCCGGATCAAAAAACTCTGGACCGAAGAAGCCGTTGTTCCATGAGTTCTGCAAGTCGGTTTCGTTCCAATCCGATACAGTTCCGAACGTTCCATCGTAGGGTCAGGATGCATTGATTTCCAACGCGCTGCGTGATTCACGGCCCGAAAAACGGAGCGGTGACATGAGCGAACTCTACTGGCTGAC
>MRWG01001175.1_pt1 | contig 18394 bp, 14 predicted proteins | sample 1013341 | NCBI WGS metagenome assembly MRWG01 (sample SAMN06117577, study PRJNA244670) | biofilm metagenome | biome: Water; feature: Cathode Biofilm; material: Biofilm; isolation source: microbial consortium enriched at the cathode of a solar microbial fuel cell | place: USA: District of Columbia ... | reverse complement strand
TCGAGGTGTCGCTGCTGTTCCGTTTCGACCGATGCCCAAACCGTATCGCCACGAGTAAAAAATTGATGCAGCCGAAAGGCGAAAATGGGGAATCGGCTGGAGTCACTCCGGCGCAGAGACGCACCCGCTAGGAGCCACTCGCGAAGAATCGCCGCACATTCCCGTGCGGAAGTATCTGTCAATGCCGCGAGCTCATCGGAGGCGCTCTGCTGGCCATCGATGTGCTCGCCCCTAAGTCTTCGCGGAAGTTGCCTGAGGAGACGTCCAGTGTCTGGCTCTTCCCGTACGCCGAACGTTGACTCGATCCAAGATGCAAATGGATGGCTGTGGAAGGCGTGGTAGTCTTCGGGCGGCTGCTCGCTTCCCTCAATTGTTTTGCGGAGCGTGTTGACGACTGCATTGGAAAGCTCGATTTCCGGAGTGGCTCGCTCGAGCGTTTCCCCAATGACTTGCTCCGGCCCAAAGGCAGTCCCGAAGAGCGATTGGGCCACGTCGGCAACGTCTTGGCGTTGGTCTTCGCTGGTGCCGCCGCTAGCCATCGTCGCGGAGGTTCCGATGCACGTGATGTCATGGCCCCCGAATGCCTCGCGACAGCGGCGGATCAACAGCGCGACGTCGGCGCCTTGTCGACCGCGATAGGTGTGCAGCTCATCGAACACGAGATACTCGAGCCCTTGTGCCGCGCGGACCAATTCTCTGTCCTCAGCACGCGTGAGGAGCAGTTCGAGCATCATGTAGTTCGTCAGCAAGATGTCTGGAGGATTGCTTCGAATGGCATCGCGCGCCTCGCCCTTCTCTTGGCCGGTGTACCGCGCGAATCGAACGGGTGATCCCCCATCCGGGTAGCCTTTTTGTAGGAACTTCTTCAGTTCCTCGTCCTGGCTGTTCGCCAGAGCGTTCATCGGATAGACGATGATGGCCTTGATCCCGCCACCCGAGCCTTTGCGGAGGACGTGGTCCACGATTGGGACGATGTAGGTAAGGCTCTTTCCCGAGCCCGTTCCGCTGGTCAGGACGTACGACTGTCCTTCTTTGGCCTTTAGGATGGCCTCACGCTGATGCTCATGAAGGAGAAGCTGCTTACCAACGTGATCCGTGTCTGACTTGTCAATTCGAAAGATGCGCGCGCATTCATTGTGAAGAACGTTCTGCTCCACGAGTTCATCGATGGTCCCGCCGGAGCGGAAGGTCGGGTTGAGCTGAAGTAGGGGCTCGGGCCAGAAACCCTCGTTGTTCAGGGTATCGTCGACAAAATCGCGGATGCGTTGGTCGCGGATCTTGATGAAACTGCGGGTATATTCCTGATAGTCCGCGACCAGACGGTCGCGTAGCTCAAAGACGTTCATTCCTCTATCCCGCGCTCAGGTGCGGGGGAGCGTCTCCGCTCAAGCCGATGATTCGGCGAGATGATTGGTGCTGGCTCAAAGCGCTCCCCTCAATGATCTAAGTGTGCGGGAAAAGGTCGAAAGAGACAACGTAACCCGCTGTTCTCAATGAAGATTATTGGGTGACTTGCCTGGCTGCTACTCAAATCGCTCCAGCCATAGCTGGATGGCTCTCGTGGCCGCCACATCGTCTCGGTTGTACGTGAGCACTTCGCTCTTGATCCGCTCACGAATTGGCGGATCCGCTTCCGCTAGATAGTCCATGTACCGCACCACGGACCACTGGGCGCCAGACTCCTCCAATTCCCATTGGAAGTTCACCAAGTCTGGGTGTTTGCAGATTGGCTTGAGGCCGTAGCTCTCCACGGGAAGGATCAGCGACTCCAGGATCGGTTTCTGGATGTCCATCAGGATCGACTGCGGTCCGAGCAGCCTTGCCACCCGAGGATCGTCCCGCATCTCGTATCGATCTGCGTACATTTTGAGCTGCGTGATCTCGTATGCCGTGTAGTGGACTAGTCGAAGATCAGGGTGCCGCCGAACCAGTTGATCCACGAGGTCCAGAAGTCGTTCCCAGGCGGCACGATCCTGGTCCGCATCACCATCACTCCAGGCATAGAGAAAGCTGTCGTTATCATAGGGTGGCGGCAACAGGCCCCAGAGGTAGACTTCGGGCTCGCCAGTATCAGTGAGGGGATTGGATTCCACATCGAAGTGCACGTAAGTCCCATCCGGGAGCTCAATCGGCTTCAAGATCGTGATCTCGCCGGTTTGCTTTGCCCGGGCCTGAGCCACAATACGCTGCTTCTTCTCCGCACCTTTTAGCCAAGGCGCGTCCTCTATAGTCTCCGGATCCCGCTCCGCCAACTGCGCTAAATTTACGATTCCCTGCTTGTTGAGTCCCGGGAGAGATCTCGCATCAATGCCATAAACGAGTGACAGATCGCCGACCTCCTCGAATTTCGGTCGGCAGACATCGTAGTAGGGACAGGCACTGCATCGAGACTCTGCATAGCTGACTACCGGAATCTCATCAGACTCAACAGTCTCGCGAGCCTCGGTTAGAAATCGATCAACCTCTGGGTCGACTTCAGCACCAACCGCATCCGTGGCTCCGGTGCCGAGATATACGAGAGCCTGATCGTCAGAGCGAAGGAGGCGGCGGTATAGTCCCAGCTGCACCTTGATGTCTTTGTGGCTCTTTAGCGAGCGCGCCAATTTGGCATCGGCGATCTGATACCGCCCGTTGCCATTGAGGATCAGGAAGTCCGGCCGACCCTCGAGCATGAGCGTCTCGTCGAGAAAGACGGGTTGATAGATGAATGGCGCTCCCTGGTCGATCAGGTCCCTGGTTGCCTCCACCGATCCTGCCATCGGCATGGCGGGGTCCAGCGTATCTCTCACAGCAGTTTCGTGCTGATCCCCGAGCCTCTTGATCAGTTCGTCGAAGGGCTCCGGCTCCGGCTTCGGTCCGGGAGGTGGATGATGGTCGAACCAGAAGCGCCGGTGGCATTTGTACCAAGCGACCGTATCACTGGCGCGCAGCTTAATCGGCATGCCGTGATCTCAGAAGTGACTGACTATGTAGGGTACCAATAGTCCGCCGGACATCGTTGTGTCTGCGGTCACTGAATTCACTGACCTCCATCCTGATCCAGCTGTGCCGCTTCCTGCCGTGCTGTGGCCGCCAGCTCCTGAAGGATCAGCCAATGTCCGTGGGTGACCGACTCCGAGCCGGCGGGTGCCTGGATGGCATCGGCAAGCACCTGGAGCACGCCGTCGATGTTGCGCAGCGTCTCGGCGGGCGTCTCGCCGAGAAAGAAGGATGGCTCCGGACGTTGGGGTGTGGAATCGTCCTGCCGGCTCATCGTTGCGGCCTCACAGCCGGTAGGCCTCCAGCCATGCCCGGGTCGCCTGGTTGGGTCGGCCAGAGTGGTAGGCGCCGTTCTCGAGCCAGGACCTGGTCTCTAGGTAGTTCGTGCTGTCGCGGAAGTGATCGACGATGTCGTCGTGGGGCACCAGATACCACTCTCCGTTCAGCGGAAACGCCATGTAGAGATTCTTGCCGAGGTACTTCCGATCGGCGAGTAGCCGTCCTTTCAGCTGCACCTTGAGCGTCTCCTCGCCATCCTTGTGGTAGGCGAGAAAATCCGCCCCCTGCCAGTCATCGGCCAGCTTGATGCAGTTGTAGCCGTAGTCGGCCAGCCTGGCCGCGACCTTCTGGAAGTTGTAGATCTCCTTCTGCTTCGAGTTCAGATCCTCGTATTGGATCGGGGTCAGTTGCACCGTGGACTCTCCTGTGTCATGCAGGCTATAAGCTGCAAGATAGCTCGAAGTCGGCGCCGCAGACCATAGTCTGTAGACCCTGAGTCGCGACCGCGGTCACGCTTTGGCGATGACGTCTGCGGTCTCCCAAGCCTTCGGAATCGTGCTGCGCGAGCAGCGATTGCAGGCGTCGTTGTCCCAGGAAGCCCTGGCTCATGCGAGCGAGGTCCACCGCACCTACGTGTCGCTGATCGAGCGAGGCATCCGCCATCCAACCCTCGACATCGTGTTTCGTCTTGCCGAAGCGCTGAAGGTGGCGCCGTCCGAGCTGGTGGCGGCCACCGAGAGCCGCTTGAAGCGTCCGCGGGGCAAATCCGCCTAAGCACGGCCATTGATCCCCCAGCGCCGCCGCTGTTCCTCGAACTCAGGTGGTAATCGTTCGGTCTTGGTGAGCGCCTGTACGGTCATGTCCGGCGGCTGCCGGCCATCCAGGATGGCTTCCTTAAGATCCGGGGCCAGGTAGACCAGGGACAGCAAGCGTTTGACGTAGCGGGCATCCCGGCCAGCCGCCCGGGCGATCGCAGCGATGCTCTGACCCTCGAGCAGGGCCCAGTACCACTGATGCGCCTGGACCAGGGCGGTCACCAGTCGGTGGTCGGGTTCCGAGGCGGTATCCATGCCGAGGATGCGCTTCTGACCGTTGTGACAGGTCCGCACCGTGAGCGGCACCGTCCAGGCGGCCTGAATTCCGGTGTCGTCACGCAGCCCGAGTTCGGCCCTGAGCGCCGACTCATCCAACGTCATGGCGCATTGGTCGTCCTGGAGCACAGCAGATCGCAGGAGGGCCTGCAGTACCTGAGCGCCAACGTCAGCCTCAGCTACGTGATCCGCCAGCCGCGTGGCGGCATCATGCAGACGCACCGTGTTCTGCTTCGACCTCACCAGCCAGGCTGCGGGGTTCCGAATTCGGTCGGCGACGGCCTTTCGGATAAACACCTCCAGTGCCTCGGCCGGCCAGCGGGCCCGGGTTCTCGACTGACCGCCATACATCACGGCCTGACAGACGTAGTAGCGATAACGCCGCCCACCCTTGCGGGCATGGGAGGGAGAGAGCCGATGGCCGTCCGCATCGAACACCTTGCCGGCCAGCAGGCTTTTCTGGGGCGATCTGGCTCGGGCGATCTGGGGTCCCCTGGCGTCCAGCTGGTCCTGCACGGCGTCGAATAGCTCTCGGGCGACGATGGCGTCGTGCTGACCCGGATAGCTCTCCCCCTGGTGGGTGATCTCGCCGAGATAGAGCCGGTTGCGGAGGATGGCGTACAGCGCGCCCCGGGAGAACGGTTGTCCGCCGGTGACGTTGCCGTTCCGGCTGATGCGTCGTTTGGTGCGGATACCGTCCCGGTTGAGCGAGTCCTGCACCAGCCGTACGGCCCCGAGATCCCGATACCGCTCGAAGATCAGGCGAACGGTGTGGGCTTCAGCGTCGTTGACGATCAGAGCCCGCTCGCCGAGGTCATAGCCGAGCGGCACCACGCCACCCATCCACATACCTTTCTGCTTGGAGGCCGCGATCTTGTCCCGGATCCGCTCGCCGGTGATCTCCCGCTCGAACTGGGCGAAGGAGAGCAGCACGTTCAAGGTCAGCCGGCCCATGGAGGTGGTCGTGTTGAACGGCTGCGTCACCGCGACCACGGATACGCCGTGGGTATCGAACCGCTCGATCAGCTTCGCAAAGTCTGTGAGCGAGCGGGTGAGTCGATCCACCTTGTAAACCACCACGACGTCGATGCGTCCGGCATCGATGGCGCCGAGCAGCTGCTGCAGGGCGGGGCGTTCCAGGGTGCCGCCGGAGAAGCCACCGTCGTCGTAGAAGTCGGGCAGGCTCTCCCAGCCCTCGGACTTCTGGCTGGCGATATAGGCCTCGCAGGCTTCCCGCTGGGCGGCCAGCGAGTTGAAATCCTGCTCCAGGCCCTCCTCGGACGACTTGCGCGTATAGATCGCACAGCGTTTCGTGGCCGGCCGGCTCATGCGGTACCGAAGAACTTCGGGCCCGACCACCGCGTCCCGGTGATTACCTGGGCGATGGCAGAAAGGCTCCGGTAGGTGGTGCCGCGGTAGACGTAGCCCTGATCGGTCACCAGGACCTCGTGGGTGTCACCGCTCCACTCCCGCAGAAGGCGGGTGCCGGGCAGGATACGCCGGGCGGTCGGGGCCTTCTGGCGGGCGAGCTGCTTGAGGCGTCGATTCACGTCCCGGTCGATCCGCACCAGTGCCGAATCGGCGGCCACCTGCTCGGCGTAGCGAACGGCCCGGGCCAGCCGCGCCGTGGAGAGTCCGCAGGCGTTTTTATCGCCCCCGGGCAGGATACCCCAGTGGGTCAGCAGCTGCGCTCGATCTGCGGCCCTGGAGGCAGCATCCTGGCCACTCATGAGTTCTTGCGGACCCGGTACCGGCTGTCGCCGGACTTGGCTTGGGTTCGCTCGAAATGGTGGCCACGCTGGCGCAATCGGGTGAGCGCCGCGCGCACCGTGTGTGGCTGCCAGCCGGTCGCTGCGGTCAGCTCGGTGATCGTGGCGCCGTGGCGGCCGCGGGTGGCGGTCAGGATCTGGTCGAGCTTGGTGGGGTTTGCGTCGGTCTGGGTTTCCGGGTGAGATCTGGCCATGTCGGGGCTCCGTCAGTCTGGCGCGATGCGCCGGTACTGCCGGAAGCCCCGATCAGGCGGGGCGGGCGGTGGAGCGGCGGCATCCCTGGCCGCCGTCCACGTCCGCAACGTTCGCTCTGTGTGGCTCGGAAGTCCACTCCGGGATCAGGATTCCGGACTTCGGTCCCGCTTACCATTCGAACGAATCTCCGAGCGGAATCGCCTCGCAATACCCGATGCCGGGCGCGGGCCGCTGCCGGCCGATGAGCCAGTTCAGGAACTGAGACGTGCTGTCCACCTGGTCGTCGTAGCGGGCGTTGGGGAACCCCAGCAGCTCACTCAGGTATCCAGCAAGCCACGGGGCTTCCTCGGGAAGGTGCACGTAGCCGCCTTCGATGTGGGGAGTTACCCCCTCGAACCGCGTTGTCTTGTCGCGATTGGTGTCGATGCCGATGACGCTGCTGACAGCGTCGGCCTCCCGCAGTGCCTGGTAGAGGGACAGGCCCAGACCCGCCTTCTCCACCAGTATGGTCCGCGGGCTGTGGTGGTCGGCTAGCTCGAACGCCTTCTGCTGCAGCGCCGGGAACTCGAGCCGTCCCCGCCAGCGGGCGATGAGGTAGGCGTGCTTGTCCATGACGGCCCAGGTGGTGCATACCGAGTAGTCGCCGTCGAGACTTCCCGCAACATCCCACGACTGTACGATCTGAGGCTGGTCAGATCGAGGCAGCGTTCTGTAATGCTGGAACCACTCGCGCTTGACCAGATTGCCCTCGATCGGCGTCGGGCGCTGCTGGTACTGGGCAGAGAAGGTCAGGCTGCCGACGCCGGTCCGGATGCGCTCGAGCACCTCTTCCGGCAGCCGCATCGGGTCCAGCAGATCGCCGGGCTCGCGGACGTGGATTCGCCCATTGCCAAGCGGGACCCGCTGGGGCTCGATCGCGATGGCCGGCAGATCCAGGTGGTAGCCGTTCCCGGCGATCTGGCCGGCCAGATCCTCTTCGTGGAGGCGCTGCATCACCAGCACCAGGCGCCCGGTGTTCTGGTCGTTGAACCGGCTCAGCAGTGTGTTCCGGTACCAGGAGATGACGTTGGTGCGTGCGGACTCCGAATGGGCTTCCTCCGCCTTGAGCGGGTCGTCGATGATGATGACATTGGCTCCGCGGCCGGTGATGGTGCCGCCGACCGAGGCCGTGATCCGCCCGCCGCCCTGGGTCGTCTCAATCAGCGCGTCGGTGTCCCGGCTCAGCCGCGTTCGGGGGAAGGTCTCCTGATACCACGGCGTCGAGATCAACTTGCGGAACTTCCGCGCGAGGTCGAGGGCAAGATCCTGGGAGTAGCTGACGCAGACGAAGTTGAGAGTGGGGTTGTTGCCGAGCGCCCACGCTACGAAGGCGACCGACGTACAGATCGATTTGAGCGTTCGCGGCGGCTGGGTGATCACCAGCTGCCGCTCTTCGCCGCCGAGCAGGCGGGTGAGTTGGTAGGCAATGGCCTCAACGTGCCACCCGTCGACGTACTCGGTCCCCGGGTGCAGGGTGCGGAACGCCTTCTCGATGAAGGTGGGCAGGTCGGCGCGCAGCGAATACTGCAGCGCGCGGACCCCGGTGCTCTTAGCTCTGGCCATCGGGGTGCTACTTGCGGCGGGACAGGTAGCGCTCGAGGATCTCGGCATCTTCGGCGGAGAGCTCCTCCACGGCCTGCTCGACGGCCTTCTCGTCGTGGGCGCGCAGCAGGTCCACGAGCTTGAACAGAGACTGCTTCTCGCCGCCAAGGCCCTGCTCGGCGAGCTTCAGGATCACCGCCTGGCGGGTGGTGATCTTCTGCCGCTTGCCGTTGCGGTTGACGGTGAGCTGGCTGGACATGGCCTCTTCGAACAGCGTGTCGAAGTTCTTCGAGCCCTTCGGCCGGCCCCTGGGATTGCCGGACTGGCCGGGCTGGAACTGGTTTTCCTGGGGCGGCTTCTTGTAGCCGACCTTGTAGTCGTCTGACATTTTCCGAATCCTCTTAGTTAAGCTCGTCGAAGGTGAATTTGCTCTTGGCGTGCACCGCGGGCTGCCCGGTCATGGTCTGCCAGCGTCGGATCGCGACGTCGGTGTAGTAGGGGTCCAACTCCATGCCGTAGCCGATCCGGCCGGTCTGCTCGCAGGCCAACAGGGTGGTGCCCGAGCCGATGAACGGATCCAGCACCGCGTCGCTGCGGTGGGTGCAGTCGCGGATGGCGTCGGCGATCAGAGAAACCGGCTTGACCGTCGGGTGCGCTTCCAGATCGTCCATGCGCCCGGCGCGGAACGTGTTCGCGCCGGCATACGTCCACACGTTGCTGCGGTTGCGGCCGTGCCGGCCGAGCTGCACGTTGTTGACGTGCGGCGCCTTGCCCACCTTGTAGACGGCCACCAGCTCGTGCTGGGAGCGGTAGAACGACCCCATGCCGGCGTTGGTCTTGGACCACACGCACAGGTTCTTCAACTCTGAGTAGTGTCCGCGGCCGGCAGACATCAACTCGTAGAGGTGGCGGAAATCCATGAAGAGGTAGTGCAGGGCGCCATCCACGCTGTGGTGGGCCATGTGGCGGATCACGGTGGCCAGGAACTCGGTGAACTCGGATTCGGACATCTCCCCCGATGCCATAGCGAATTCGCTGTGCACGGTCCGGCCTTTGCCGGAGACATGGCCGCCGATCCGCACGTTGAACGGGGGGTCGCTGATCACCGCGCGGACCTGTTCCTCGCCGAGCAGGGCGGCGTAGCTCTCGCCTTCGAGCGCGTTGCCGCAGAGCAGCCGGTGATTCCCGAGGCACCACAGGTCGCCAGGCTGGGTGATGGCCGGCTTGCTGCGGTCGGGTGGGGGTGCTGGCGGCTCTGCCGGCTCCGTGGCATCGTCCTGGAGGATGACGTCGATCTCGCCCATTTCGAAGCCGGTGAGGGTGATCTCGAACGACGCGTCCAGCTGGATGATCTCCTCGAGCTCGAGTTTCAGCTCGGCCGGGTCCCAGCTGGCTTCCTCAGTGAGCCGGTTCAGCGCGAGCCGCAGGGTGCGCAGCTGGGCGTCGCTCATCCCGGCCACGGTCACGGCGGGGACGTGGGACATCAGAAGCTTTTCGGCGGCCTGGACGAGCGCCCACCCGGCGATGACCCGCTGCTGTTCGTCGATGACGACGGGCAGCACGAAGCCGAAGCGGGTGAGGCTCTCGGTGAGTTTCTCGATCTGCCGCCCCGGGTGGCGGCGGGTCTCCCGGGATAGCGGCTTCAGGTCGCGGATGGCGACCTGCGCGGGGTTCAGATTGTGCGGCTGGCAGTTGCTGCCGCGGTTGTCGGATGACATGACGAAACTCCTGGTGATGGGTTTCGTCATTCGAACCCGGCGGCAGGTACCCGATTTAGTCCGCTAATTCCCCCCGGAATCGTCATCCCCGCGCGAAGCGGCTTTCTCCCTGCGGTTCCTGGCGGCGCATAGCGCTTCGATGGCACGATCCAGTGTCTCGCGTCCGATGTGCTGACCGGCTGCACCAAGCATCCACGCGGCGAATTCCGCAAACGGATTCGGATGCGGCTCGTAATCCTCGACGCCCGGCTCACCCCAGTGCGCCACCCGTTTTCCGGTGATCATTTCGTAGGTTGCCGCAAGACGGCTGACTGCCGGGTGGAGACCCGGCGTGGTCGGACGTCCGCGTCGGCGGACGTCGCCGGTGGCGGGCGTGATCGCCGCCAGCAGTCGCTGACGGCAGGATTCGAGCGCGGATACCGGATCGTTCTGATCCGGTATCCGGGCCCGTTCGAACCCGAGTGCGAGCCGGTTACAGAGTGCGCCGAAGGCCCAGTCGTCCATGCGGGCGAGCAGATTCAGACTCTGGTCGAACGGCGCTCTGAGCGGGCGCGGAACGGTGGCACGGCCTTCCGCCGTTTCGATCTGCCAGATCGCCAGGGCGTCGTAAAAGTACGTCAGGCATGCATGCGCCGAGGAGAACGCGGGCGGCGGCTTGAACTGTACCAGCCGGTCGCGCAGCGTGGCACGCTGTTGCAGCCCGAGTCTGCCCAGGTCGAAGCGACCCAGGGCTGCGCTGAATCTTCTGAGCACTTCGGCCTGATCGGCGGACGAGGGCCTCACGGCGTCCGTCTCGAAGTCGCGCCAGATGCCCTCAACGGCCGACTGCACCTCGGCAATCTGCCAGCCGTCGGGATGCCCTACGCCAAGCTCGACCACGATGGCCCGCGCTTCGCCGGGTGCCATAGTGGGCGGCTCAAGCTCAGGATCAGACTGACGATCGAGCCGGGGCCTCGGTTTCGTCGACATGGCGCGTGTAGCCGATGGAACGATGGGGAAACGCTGCAACAGAAACCCGAGAAGCGCAATCCTCGTTCGCGGCGCGGACGGGCAACATCGACTCATTCCGGATGAGTCCGTTCCGATGATCTCCGGCCGCCCTGATCGCGGTGTCCCGGATCTGAGAAGCCGATCGCCGAATTGTTTTCGAAGCGGCTGGAGAATCGGGGAAGATTGATTCACCGTTGAAAGGGCCGTCCGGACATGGCGAAGTTGAGCAGGTGCAGGGATTGCGGGCAGGACGTCAGCAGGAAGGCGAAGTCGTGCCCGGGCTGCGGAAGACCCATGGGCCGCTCCAGCTGGGAACAACTCAAGTCCCTGATCCTGATCGGGTTTATCGCCTCCATCGTGCTCGTGTTCTGGAGCGCTGGACAGACGTCCAGCCGCGCCACAGCATCTCCGACTACTGTTGAATCCCCACCCTCAGCGAATGCGGAGGGAACGCTGATTCCACGCAGCCAGGTAGAGAATGCGAGGTACTACCTCATCTCGTCGGAAGGCGACGGATCCTATCTGCGGACTGTACACGTACGAATCAGCAGTCAGAGTAAAGGGTACTCCGTCACCAGAATCGATTGTCCAGGGCAACGTTACCAGGACCTGGGTTACGGCGAAGGCACGATGGACAATATCAGTTGGTATGACAGGAGTGTCGTGTGGGTTGATCTCGTCAGGGGGTCGAGCAAGTCGGATCTGGTCAACTTCGTCTGCAATCAGTAGCAAGGTCCGCCGGAGTGCTGGTTGCTGACGTATTCGAAATCAACTATGCAGTAGCGTGAGAAGGCCGCGGGAGACGCCACATGGGCTGGGCATCCTATCTCGAGGACAACCGGGAAAAGGTTTCCGAAGCCATTGATCAACTGAAGTGGCGAATCGACTCGCCTGATCCAGCTGAATGGTTTCGTCAGCAGGAGGCTAAGAATCTCATACGGGTTTGTGAGAAGTTCTTCTTCGAGTTCTGGCGGATCATTGATCTGGCCACGGATCCGGAACTTCGGCTCGCCTGGGAGTTGAAGGAGGCGAGGCTTCGCATCGATGCCCTGGGCGACCGGGCGGCGACGGCGGAAGCGCTGCTGGAAGACACCAGGCGTGAACTGGCTGAGGCGCGGGCGGACCTGGCGCGGAGCCATCGCAGCGCGCAGTCCTGGGAGGACCGGTTCAGAGCGCTTGAGCGCGACCACACCGCATTGATCAGCAGTGACATGGGATCCGCTCTCGAGCACTACTCTGCGCGCAAGGGTCGCGGGGCGCTGCGCAGGTTACGCCGCAAAGGCAAGGGCTGAGGGGAGACCGCGGATTCTGGACTGTTGGCTAAGGAAAAACCCGGCTCCATTGGAGCCGGGCCACCGTTCGCGGCTGAGGGATGCCGGAAGGGGCTGGTGCCGCGATCGGATCGTTCGGGCTGTCGTGCGCCCGGAACCTGAATCGTGACACCGTGCGCATCCGACGACAATCGCAAAAGACCGAACCGAGCATTCCCATGCGCTGAGTGATTGAATGGTCTCCGGGGGCTCGCTTCAAGGCGCCGCGCGGCGGTTGCATGGGCGCCATTCACGGCGGCAATTCCCGATTCACCCAGTTCGTCGAGCCGGGATCGGCAACCATGGCTGGTTGGCATTCGACCCGAGTTCGGGGTCGATGGACTCGCGCCGCGATCGATTGCCGGCTCGCCTACGTGTTGGCGATCAGGATTGCGACGTTGCGGAGTCACAACAACGGCTGTGGGTGCTCAATGCCCTGGCCGCGTGGATCTACTCCCTGCTGATCGTCAGGAAGCCTGGGCCGACACGGTCGGCGCCCAGTCCTGGCGGTCAACCGCAAACTGCGAGAACACCTCGCCGGACATCGGTTTCGCGAACAGATACCCCTGGCCGTCGTGCACGCTCAGCTTGCGGAGCAGTTTGAGCTGCGCGCGACTCTCGATGCCTTCGGCAACCAGGCGCATCTTGAATGGGTCCGCAATCGCGACCGTCGCCCGTAGGATCGCGCGGATAGACACATCGTCCTCGGCGCGGCTGACGAAGTAGCGGTCGATCTTGAGCGTTTTGAAGGGTAGCTCTGCAAGATACTTGAGTGATGAGTAACCGGTGCCGAAGTCATCCAGGGCGAATGAGACGCCCAGGTCGGTCAGTTCCTGCATCGTCCCGGCGAGCCGGTCGACATTCTCGGCGAATGCCTGTTCGGTCAGCTCCAGCTCCAGACGGCTGGGAGGGAGGCCTGTCGCGCCCAGTATGGCGCGCACGTCATCAGCGAACCCCGGATGCTGAATCTGCACCGGTGAGACATTGACGGCGATGGTGCCCGGCAACAGGTCCTGTTCGATCCAGACCGCTGCCTGGCGGCAGGCCTCCTCAAGGACCCAACGCCCCAGCGTCACGATGAACCCGGACTCCTCCGCCACGGCGATGAACTCGTCGGGCCGCACCGGTCCGAGCTCTGGATGTTCCCATCTCAGCAGTGCCTCGGCCCCGGTGAGGGCTTCCGATTGAATGGAGACCTTCGGTTGGTAGACGACGCTGAGTTGCTGATAGTCGATGGCCGATCGGAGCGAGATGTCGAGGTCGTGCCAGCGCCTGGCTGCTTCTGCCAGGTTCAACGCGAAGACCCGATGCATCGTGCCCGCGGTCGTGGTGATGGAATCCGCGGCCAGAATGGCGTTGGCGATCGCTTCCTCCGGGTTGGCGCACACCGGGCAGGCGCCGGAACGGATGCTCGGCACCACGAACTCGCCGTCGATCTCCAGCGTCGTTTGCACTGCGAGGTGCATGCGCAGCGCCACGGATTCGGCTGTTTCGGGGGAACAGTCGCGTAGCAGGACGAGAAAGGAGTCATGATCGTTCTGGGCCACAAAATCGCTGGCGCGCGTCTCTCGTAGGATCCGCTCGCCGATTGCTCTGAGGAACGCCTCGAACCCGGTGTTCGAGAATCGCTGCTGCACGGCATGGACGTGGCGGATCTGGATGTAGAGGACGTGGGTCTCGTTCATCTCGGATTCCGGGCATTCCCCGATGACCGCGGAAAGCACATCGGTGAATGCCCGCCGATCAGGCAGGCCGCTCGCTGGCGCTGCGAGTTCCGAGATGGCGCTCTGGGTCGCCTGGCGGGTCAGATGAACCGTGGTCAGCAGCTCCCGGCTGACCAGGTCCGCGAACTGCTCGAGCATCTCGATCTCCCGCGCCTCAAAGTCGCGGCGAGCGGCGTCGGCGATGCACAGGGTGCCGATCGGCAATCCCATCGGCCCGCGCAGGGCGATGCCGGCGTAGCAGCCGATGCCCAGACTGAGAGTCAGCGGATTCCTTGCAAAGCGTCTGTCTGCAGCCGTATCCGGGATAATCAATCGCCCGGTTGGCTCGTTGATCGTGTGCGCGCAGAACGAGAGCGAGCGCTCCGTCTCGGCGACGTCCAATCCTACGCTCGACTTGAACCACTGACGGGCATCGTCGACGAGCGACACCCAGCACTTGGAGACCCGGAACGTCTGTGCGACCAGAGTGGTGAGCCGGTCGATCTCCGGCTGCGGCGGTGAATCCACCAGCTTCAGCGCGTGCAACTCAGCCAGCCGTCCGGCCTCCAGATCATGGGGCGCCGCAACTGCGTAATGCTGTGATTCCATTGGATCCGTCCGATTGGTGCGTTGCGTCAAGAACGTCACCATAGCGACCATCCGCTCAGCCGAACGTGACCCGCCTCACAGTGAGCCGGTAAGTGTTTGCGAGGGGAATTGCGCCGCTCTGCGCCGATCGATGGACGCACCGAGCTGGTGCTGATTCAGGCTGAGAATCCGAGGTGCCCAGGATCGGGTTGAGTGCGGCCGGGTGTCCGATCCGGGCGAAGGATGGACGGTGGGATTGAACCCCCCCCCCGCACTCAGGTGGGTAGAGTAGACCAGCTCGATCCACAAGGTAAGTGAATCAGCTACGACGGCATGGGGTGGTCGCGCGATTGCTGCATCGCAGTCTGCGCGACGCAAATTGCTGGAATCCGCACCACCCCGATCTTGTACTAATCTACGATTGTGGGATGAACTTCCGACGGCGCGGTGGGCGTCGTGCAAAGTCCTCTTGCCAGGTCCATGCGGTATCCCACTCTCCCTACCTCTGGAAATCCGACCGCTTGGATCAACCCACCATTCCTACCCCTTCCCGGCAGCAACGTTGAGGCTGTGCGTCTCCTCCTTGTGCTTACCGTCCGATCCGGCGCTCTGTGCCGAAGACCGTGACAGCATGACGTGATCGTTTGCCCGCAAGGAGCATCGACTCCGGCTTCGTCCAATTGTGTGTAGGGCAATACCGGGAGACCTGGAGACTTGCTCCCTTGACGTCCTTGTTTGCGACGGAGTTCTCGGCTCCGGCGACAGGGCGTTGGCACCATCTTATCGAGTGACGGGACTAGTGAACTGAAGACGGATTGTCTGTCCACGGTTTCTTCAGCGAAATCACTATTCGAGCGAGCTGCAAGGGGGTTATGTGAGGGGATTCGACCGTCGCTTCCTACTGTGTGTTGGACTGTCGTGGATCATCTCGATCCAGGCGTACGCCAATCAGGACTTTGTTCATGGCGTGTTTGTCGATGTCGACGCCGCCATGACGAAGTGTGAGGCGGAAAACCAAAGCGCCAATGATTGCTCAAGCTTCGACTTCAACGGTTTCATATCAACGGTGCCCGATGCCGTGAAGCCTGAGTTCGAGACGCGGCGGGGTGTCTACTGGTCCACCGGGTCGTCGCCGAACATCGACACGCACTACTATTTCCACCTGTTCCAGGAGCGGCCGGCCAATGGCTTCCGCTGCGGCTACTATGCGACGGAGGTGGCGGCGGGATTCTGCGAGCCAACGGCCTACTCGCTCGCCGAAAACGAGAGTTTCCACAGCTCCGTTTATGGCAGCCCGGGAGAATACGGGGCGGACATCAACGTGCACGTGGGCACCTACACTGACGGCGCCGTCGCGCTGGCTCAGTGTCAAGCCGGGGCTGCGAACTCAACCGACCCGGGTGCAAGCTGCGCGAGTCAGAGCTGGTCATTCTGCGGCCAGCCGCATGGGATACCGTCCGGCACCGACTGCTACGAGTACCGCGAGGAGCCGGCGGCGAACTATAAGCCTGGCGGTCTGCAGTGGGCCGAGAACAGCCGGAACTACCATTTCTTCGTCGTCTCGGAATGTCCGATTGGAACGCTTCCGGACCCGAATAATCCCGGTGTCTGTATCGAGGACGAACTGGATCCGGACAAGAACCTTGGCGAGTCCTGCGAGCTTGAGGTCGGCAACCCGATCAATGTAGGGACTGGCAACAAGATTCAGAGGGAGGTCGACTATCGCGGGCCCGGTGTCATGCCCCTCGAGTTCCGGCGCACGTACAACAGCAAGACCGGAACATGGTCGTTCTCCTACCAACAGCACATCGTCGATCCGCTTGCGGCGGATAAGGAAGTGGTGCGGCCCGACGGCAAAGTCTGGGAGTTCACCGCTGACGGAAGCGGGGGCTACGTGCCGGAACCCGATTCGATGTACGGTCTGCAGGAACAGCCGGGATCTACCGAGGCACGCTGGCTCCTTAGAACGCCGAATGACAGTGTCGAGGCTTTCAATGATGCAGGCCAATTGACCAGCATAACCAATCGAGCTGGCCAGGTGATGTCGTTCGTTTACGATGCGAACGACCATCTGGCGACGATTCAACATTACACCGGGCGCACGCTGGCGCTAACGCATGACGGCAACGGTATGGTCATCAGCATGGCTGACCCTGCAGGAAATGTCTTTACGTATCAGTACGACGGGCAGCAGCGATTGACCTCGGTCGTTTATCCGGATGCGACGCCCGGCTCTACGGCTGACAACCCGCGGCGTCAGTATCATTATGAGAACAGTCTCTTCCCGATGCACCTCACCGGGATAACGGACGAAAACGGCGTTCGCTCTTCAACCTGGGAGTATGACCCCGAGGGGAGGGCGATCGTCAGCGAGCAGGCGAATTCGACCGGGAGGTATGAGGTCGTATACGGCCAGAACGGAAAGGCGACGGTCACGAACCCGCTCGGCAAGGAAACCACGTACCACACGGCGGTTCAGCATGGCGTCGTCAAGCCTGTGGAGGTGGAGGGACATGCCACCGCTCTGTGTGGTACGTCAACGTCCTTTGTGGAATACGACGCCAACGGGTTCGTCTCCTATCGGATCGACGACAACGGCAATGAGACCGAGATTACGCACAATGCGCGAGGGCTGGAAACGGCGCGTCGGGAGCTGTCGGGCTCGTCCCAGGAGACGTACACCACCTGGCACTCGAACTTCAGGGTTCCGACACGGATAAACGTCAGCGGCAGTCACTGGATCGACTATTCCTATGACAGCAGCGGTAGGATGATCGAAATGACGGAGCGGTCGCTGGTATGGGGCTTCGGTGCTCCCTACTCGACCTACGGTGACACCCGGACCACGGACTACACCTACAATTCGCTCGGCCTGCTGGAGTCCGTCGATGGTCCCAGAACGGACGTGAGCGACGTGACCACGTATGCCTACGACGTGGCCGGTGATCTCGCCTCCGTCACGAATCCGCTCGGCCACGTGATCAGCATCATCAGCCGCGATCCGCGGGGACTGCCGACGATCATCGAGGATCACAATCAGGTCAGGACCGAACTGGAGTACGATGCACGCGGACGTCTCACTTCACGTACAGTGAAGAGCGTGCAGGGAGACGCGATCACGACGTTCGCCTACGATGATGCGGGCCAGGTGACGGCAGTGACTCTCCCTGACGGGTCTTCTTTGTCGTTCGACTACGACAGCAGCCAACGGCTCGTGGCGATCGAGAACAGTCTTGGAGAGCGCATCGAGTATGGGCTGGATACCGCCGGAAACCGGACGACCGAGACCACGAAGGACCAGTACGGATCCGTCGTGAAGTCGATGTCCCGCGTATTCGATGAGCTCTCCCGGATGAAAGAACTGATGGGGGCTAACAGTCAGACGACGAGCTTCGATTTCGATGCCAATGGCAACCGGGTGTCACGGGAGGACGGTCTCGCGCGAACCACGTCGTTCGGGTTCGATTCGCTAGACCGGCTGATCAGCATCACAGATCCGGATCTGAATGCCGCGACCCTGGAATATGACAAAGCAGATCGGCTAACGAGCGTTACCGACCCCGGTGGCGTCGAGACGACCTACTTTTACGACGGGTTCGGGAATATGATCAAGGAAGCGAGCCCCGATATCGGCACAACCGTCAACTACTTTGATGGCTCGGGCAATCTGACGAAGTCCACCGATGGCCGCGGCGTCACCGTTGAGTACGAGTACGATGCTGCGAACCGGATGACCGCCATTACGTATCCGGCGAGCACGGGCGAAAACGTCTCCTACACCTACGACACCGGCACGAACGGCGTCGGCCGGCTGCGCTCGGTCACCGACGAGAGCGGCACCACGACCTACACCTACGACGACCGGGGCAACGTGCTGAGCGTATCCCTGAACACGGGCAGCGAGACGTTCGTGACGTCTTACACCTACGACCTGGCCGACAACGTCGCCTCGACCACTTATCCGAGTGGCCGCACGGTGACGTACAGCCGGGATATGCTGGGCCGGATCAGCGGGGTATCGAGCCAGATCCCGGGTCAAGCGTCGGAGACCCTGGCCAGTTCCGTCACCTACAAGCCGTTCGGCCCGATGGCGACCTGGACAAGCGGCAACGGTGTTGCCAACGCTCGCACCTTCGATCAGGACTACCGGGTGACCGACATCGAGATCAGCGGCTCCGGGATGCTCCACGA
>MRWG01001169.1_pt1 | contig 18449 bp, 19 predicted proteins | sample 1013341 | NCBI WGS metagenome assembly MRWG01 (sample SAMN06117577, study PRJNA244670) | biofilm metagenome | biome: Water; feature: Cathode Biofilm; material: Biofilm; isolation source: microbial consortium enriched at the cathode of a solar microbial fuel cell | place: USA: District of Columbia ... | reverse complement strand
TGCTGCTGCTGGCCGCCGGCGCCGTCTTCTTCGCCGCCGGGGTGCGCTGGTGGAAGTTCGCCCTGGTGATCGTCGCCGGCCTGGCCGCCATCCCCATCGGCTGGCAGTTCCTGCACGACTACCAGAAGGCCCGGGTGATGACCTTCCTGAACCCGGAAAACGACCCCCTGGGCGCCGGCTACCACAGCCTGCAGGCGATGATCGCCTTCGGCTCCGGCGCGGTCACCGGCAAGGGCTTCATGCAGGGCACCCAGAGCCACCTGAACTTCCTGCCGGAAAAGCAGACCGACTTCATCTTCACCATGCTGGCCGAGGAATTCGGCCTGGTCGGCAGCCTGGGCCTCCTGGGGCTCTATTTCCTGGTGCTGGCCTACGGCTTCGCCATCTCCATGCGGGCGCGCAACCAGTTCGCCCGCCTGCTGGCGCTGGGCCTCACCACCAACCTCTTCCTCTATATCTCCATCAACATGGCCATGGTGATGGGCGTCTTCCCGGTGGTCGGCGTGCCGCTGCCGCTGGTCTCCTACGGCGGCACCGTGCTGCTGACGGTGATGATCGCCATGGGCCTGATCATGTCCTGCTACATCCACCGGGACATTCGCATCTCGCGCCGGGGCACGGCCGAGGTCTAGGGGCCCGACCTGCCGAGGGGCCCGCCGCCGGGAGCGCCCCCGCGGCTGCCCCCGGAACCGGGGCCATTTTCCTGCATTTTTCGCACCTCTTTGCGCCTGGGGGGCTCGACAAAGCCCGCCGGACTTGCTATCACCCCGCATCCCGGCGGTCTTGCCGTTTTCCGGCCCGGCCCTGTCGACCCCGTTTTCGGGGTAGATCCAAGGTTTTCCGCGGATTTCGGCGGCTTAAGCGACCTCCCGGGCCACCCTTCATGGGGGCGTATAGCTCAGTTGGTAGAGCAGCTGACTCTTAATCAGCGGGTCCAAGGTTCGAGTCCTTGTACGCCCACCATATTTTCCGCCATTTTTGGAATTGTTGCGGGCGCTTCTCCGGCCCGTGGGTAGCGTTTGGGGTAGCGAAAGCTGCCTTCAAGCAATGGAATCGTGTGCCAAGACCGGTCCCGTGTTGACCCTCGCCCAGTCCCTCCAACAATCCTTATGATCGCTGCAGCGACCTAATTTCACCGTGCTATGGTTGCGGCCTTGAAGGAGGTCGCAACGAGGATCGCCAGCATCACCTTCGTCGCCGCGACGGGCGAAGCCCTGCCCTGGCCGGCGCCCGAAGGCCTCGCCCTGAAGTTCGTCGCCCATCATCTCTATGACGCGGCCGAGCGGGCCCGAGATCCGGAACAAGGTGTGCTGCAGGCGGAGGAGGCGGCGCTCAGGACCCGGGATCTACTGCGCAAGGAAGGTTCGCAAGCCCCGGCCACGTTGTGCCGGCGGCTTTCAAGCGGGCGACGCTGCACCAGAGGTTCATCCAACAACGCTGACTGGCAGGGGGCCTACATACTGACTTTGGATCAACCGCGGATTCGATCGCACCTGACGTCTTGCGAGGGCCCGCTGGTATTTGGGGAGGAATGCCGGAGTGGCGCTCTACAAGGACTGGTGTAAGAAGACAGAGGCAGTAGATGGGAAAAAACGCTTCTGGACGCTTGTTGAAAAGACCGGCGGCAGAGATAAGGTGTGTGCCGGGCTCGCCGAAATCATACGATCGCACTATGACCATCTTGATCGCATCGCGGATGATATAGAACGTCTTGGGTATGCGAAGGCAGCCAAAATATTGAAGGCCCAACTTCCCCAAACCAAGAAAGGGCGCTCGGGCGATCTGGGCGAAATACTCGCGACGGAGTTGGTCGAAGAGGCCATTGATCTGCGCGTTCCCGTGCGTCGTCTTCGCTACAAGGATGGACGAAATATGGCTATGCGCGGCGATGATTTTATCGGCGCGGGTTATGGGGAGGATGACAAGCTCTGGCTGCTTAAGGGAGAGGCGAAGAGTGCGAAAACTCTCGGCAAGACCACGATATCAAGTGCGCGGAAGGTTCTTAATCGCGACAACGGGCGTTGCACACCAGATTCGCTGATGTTTGTCGCCAACCGTCTACTGGAAAGCAGCGATCCGGAAGACCAGGAACTCGGTCGAACACTACGAGATGAAGTGGGGCGGGAAACCCTTCGGCCGGCGCGCATCGATCATATGCTTTTCACAATTTCTGGCAACGCGCCACCAGCTGCTTTGAAGGACGACCTTGATGCGGCAGGCGCCAATCGGCGGCAATTTGCGATCAACCTACGGATTGAGGACCACCAGGACTTCATAAAGGCAATGTACGAAGAGGCAGAAGACCTTGGAGACGACTGACGAACTCAGGACGTATCTGGACGACGCGACGCAGGCGAACGTCTGGGGTGGCCTACTCTCCCGCGGAACCGCTTGGTCTCTCATGCGTAGCGGGGGTGTTTTGCCTGACGACGCGCCCCCTCTTGGAGCGACTATCGCTACCGACCTCGCAGAACACGGCTTTGCGGTCTTGCGCGCTGCTATGGCGCTCAGGAGCAGGGAGGGGGCATCCGCGCTCACAGACACGGCTTTCGAGCAGTCTGCTCGGGCATTTGAAGCGCTTATTCGTAATGCAGATCCAAATGATCCGAAAAGAGGATTTCGACGAACCATTGCGGCCGCTGCGTATCACTTGGCTGGTTATTCCGCCGTTGCGTACTCTCTCTTCACGGAAGCGCCAGAGGATCTCAACTTCGCACCGGGCGAAGTGGCGATCATGCTGCTTATTCTCCGTGATCTCGATCGCCTCCGCGAATATGTGCGCGATTGGTTGGCAGCGGAACACAATAGCGATCAGGCGGTCTCGGATGTTTTGGCCGACCCGGTACAGGGAGATATTGACGAAGCTGTTGCTGTGATCCTGAATACGACGGTTTGTCGTGCTCTTGCATTTTTCGACTTTGCTCTACAGACAGGCGAAGATGAATCAATGGATGAGGCGAGAGATCTGCTTTCCGTCGGTGTTACGCTTGCTGATGATGCCGTGAGCATTCCGCTATGGTGGGTGCTGAGCATTTGTCGTCATCTAATTGATGATCTTTGGGAGCACAGCCTCCATAGGAACCTCCCCGTCGTTGGACCGGATGGCGGCGCAGAGCGCTACCCAGAACTCCGCGATATCTTCATTAGCTCCCTTTATTCGAAAAAGAACGCCGAAGTCGAGTTGTGGCCGTCGCAGCGTGAGGCGGCCAGACGGTCGACCGATCTGACCGATGATCTGGTGGTGGCGCTCCCCACGAGCGCGGGCAAGACACGCGTCGCGGAGATCGCGGCTCTGATGACATTGTCCACGGCGCGTCGGGTCCTGATCGTGACGCCGCTTAGAGCGCTCTCCGCGCAGACAGAGCGGTCCTTTCGGAAAACGTTCGGCCCGCTGGGATTCAGCGTATCATCCCTTTACGGCGCGAGCGGGGTATCCGCTGGTGATGAAGACGCACTACGGTCGCGTGAAATTATCATTGCGACCCCGGAGAAGCTGGACTTTGCTCTAAGAAGTGATCCGACACTTATCAATGATGTTGGCCTGATTGTCCTGGATGAAGGGCACATGATCGGACCAAGTGAGCGTGAAATCAGGTTCGAGACATTGGTCCAACGTCTTTTGCGCCGCGATGATGCTGGTGACCGTCGCATCGTGTGCCTATCGGCCATTCTCCCGAGCGGTGACGAGCTCAATGAGCTGACCGCCTGGATACGCAATGATCAACCTGGTGATCCTGTTCGTACTGATTGGCGGCCGACACGGCAGCGCTATGGCATGTTGGTATGGCGGGGAGACGAGGCTCGCTTAACGCTCGACCTCAACAAGAATGTGCCTTTTATCGACGGCTTCGTCACGGAGAAGGAGCCGCTTGGCCGTGACCGAAAGCCCTACCCCCGTAAGGCGAATGAGCTTACGTTGTTTGCGGCGTGGGAGTTTGCCGCGCAAGGAAAGAGAACGCTGATCTTTTGCACGCAAGCCAATTGGGTAGAGGGATATGGCAAGCGTGCCTGCACGTTTGTGGAAAAAGGCTATCTCGGGAACCTGCTCGATGACGAGGCGGCGATTGCGCGGGCAGTCGAGGTTGGGACCGAATGGCTGGGCCCCAACCATCCGGCGGTTGCCTGCCTAAAGATCGGGGTGGCAGTTCATCACGGGAGATTGCCGAGCCCGTTCCTCCGCGAGCTCGAAGTGCTGTTGGCTGAAGGCGTCCTCAAGGTAATTGTCGCCTCTCCGACGCTGTCACAGGGACTCAATTTAAACGCTGCGGTTCTCCTGGTTCCGGCGCTTGTACGCTCCGGTGAACTGATCAAAGGCGAGGAATTTGCCAATGTCGCTGGACGTGCGGGTCGCGCTTTTGTCGATGTGGAAGGACTAATCGTCCACGTCATGTACGACAACGTCGCGTGGCGCCGAAAGAATTGGCGCCGACTCGTCAGGTCTGCGAAGGCGCGGACACTTAAGAGCGGACTTATTCAGATTGTCGCCGAGATTATCGACAGGCTTAGCCGCGAAGGTGTCCTCGATCGTGACGACGCATGGGAGTATCTCGCTAATTCACGTGAGGCATGGCGATCAGAGGCGGAGGAATCGGAGGAGATAACCACACTTCCAGACAGCGAGGCGACGGAAGCGGAAGTCGGAGACGAAGCGGACGAGGATAAGTCGGAAGATGACGAAGAGGAGGCAATCGAGGAAGAGCCCCTTTCGCAACTTGTTGAGCGGCTTGACGCCACAGTGTTTGGACTGATTGAAGCGCTGGATGCCGACGAGGCCGACCTTCCTCAACTGCTGGACGAAGCACTGAAAGGTTCTCTCTGGGCGCGTCAGATCTTGCGCGAAGGGGAGGGAACGGAAGCTGCCCATCGAGCCGTCCTAGAGGCGCGTGCCAACGTGATCTGGGGGGCTACGGTGTTTCAGAACCGTCGAGGCCACTTCGCCATGGGCGTCGGTCTGGAGGCAGGACTGAAAATCGATGCGATGGCTGAGGAACTGGGCGAACTCGTCGACGAGGCGGATAGCGCGGCACTACCTGGTGATGTGGATGCGCTAGCAGATGCGCTGGCGGCCTTGGCGCAACGCATGCTCGTGATGCGGCCATTCATCCCCGATAGGCGAAACTCTTTGCCCAGCAATTGGAGGAGCATCCTTAAGCAATGGGTATCTGGAACGGAGGTCGCAGAGATCGGTCCACAGCATATGCGCGTCGTGGAGGACGCATTTATGTATCGGCTGGTTTGGGCCCTTGAAGCCATCCGAGCCCGACGTCTCACTCTAGGGTGGACGCCGGAGATCGTCGCCGGTGGTGGTGCCGCAGCACTCGAGACCGGAGTGCCGAAGCTCATGATGTCTATGTTGATAAGGGCGGGATTGCCGTCGCGTCGGGCAGCGATCGCGGCCGTCGAAAGCACAGACGCTTTGTTCGTGTCCCCGGCGGAAATGCGCGCATGGCTTGAAACAAACGAGATCGCGGCCTTTACGAATCAAGGCGACTGGCCTAGTCCGGAGACTGCCGCGCTATGGGCGCGTTTCCGCACGGACGCGCTCGCCGGTGGGGCGCAGAAATGGAGTGTGGAGACGTTCAAGAGGCGGCTCGACACTACGCCGGCACCATCAGCGCCCGCGAAGGGGCTGTATCGCGTGCTTGCGGAGGCTGATGCGAAGGGACGGACATGGCTTGTGACACCGGATTATAGGTACGTCTCTCCATTCGTTAAGCCCATCAGCGAGCCTAAACTTGGTCTACTGTCTGGATGGTTGCCAGGAGAGTCAAAAGTGGTTGAAGCGCTACGGATAGGACCGGGAAAGGCCAGATGGCCGTTGGCGAGAGAATCATAGAGAGTGGCTGTTGTGACACCCTAATAGTGTGTCATTCAGATGATGAGTAGCCGGACGCTGAAATCGGCTTCCTGAATGCGACGCGTTCGGCCATCGGCGGTGACGAGCACCAAGTCACGCTCTTTGGCGTGGGCAGCGATCCATACATCGTTTTCATCGACGCTGAGCGCTTTGCCTGTCGTTCTGTTCACCCAATCCTCTATATATCGGGGCAGTCTCGTCGTAGTGGTTTCGCGAGAATTTTTGCAGCCAGCTTGCTTTTGCACTCTGAATAGGCATCTGCTGCATCCGGGCGGATATCTCGGATGCTGCCAGCGTTCTCTAGTTGGAGGTGACCCATTGCTTGGTGGTAGTCTGCCTTGATCGGGGGACCTCTTGCAGGAACCTCACCGGCTCGCTTCCCTCCAGCTAGTCTTCGCGCAGTCCCCGGCGCCTTTACCAGCTTCCGCTCGCGCTCGTCCACCAGCAACTGGTCAACTGCGCTCAGAAAACCGATCAGTGGCAGTGATGTAGTCGACTCGAATGTCCGCATTGGGAGGGAGGATCTCTGATCGGAGGAATGCAAGTTCGCTTTCCACGATCTCTTCCGTCGCATCGAAGTACCAGGAGCGAGGCTTGCCGTTGTTATCCCCATTCCAACGGTAGCCGCGGGCCTTCAGAATGTCCTTCGTCTCAAAGGGGCTGTTTTCGGCCCAGATGCGATAGGTTTTTCTGCGCGCCGCCTCAAGCAGCACGCCAAGGGCGGGTCTTCCGGATTTCGGGAGTGGTCGAGAAAGCAACTCGACAACTGCCATGCAGTCGTCAACTGCGCGGTGTCCATCGAAGAAATAACCGCAGTCGGCCAACAAGTAGGCGAGCTTTGCGCCCTCGAAGCCTTCTTCAGCCCAAGGGATCTGCGACAAGGAGCAGGCCCAGGGCTTGCCGGTAAAGGCGGTGCAGAATCGCTCGGCAAAGCGACGGTCGAACGCGGCGTTGTGCGCGATTATAAGGGCGGCCGGTTCGATGCGTCTTTCAATGTCGCCAGGGTCGATGGAGTGGCCCATGACCATGGCATCTGTGATCCCGGTGAGCTCAGCGACTTCGCTTGGAATGGGCTGGCTGGGCTGTCTCAGGCCCGAGAACGCTTCGCCCACGGCGAATAGTCTACCATCAAGGGCATAGGTGAAGGGGACCATGCCGATCTCAATGATCTCGTCCGTGTCCGGATCCAGCCCTGTCGTCTCGAGATCGAGGACGACGGCCTGGCGGGTCTCTGAGCCGTCGAACTGGGCAAAGGCGGGTTGCTTTGGGAGGCGGCGCAGAATGCGGTAATCGCCCGTCGCCTCGAGCGCTTTGGCCATTGCCTCGTAGTCTGGTGGGTTGCTCATCATGCGCTCAGTTCTCAGGGCACCTGGTGGATTGGGCCGCAGGCTGGTAGTAGCCAGAGCGGCAGAGACTCCTTTCTGACACTCAAGCTCCGGTTTCTGACCGATTGGCCGCCGGAGGCTCAGGTCTGACGTAGACTAGGCTGCCAATGTTGGGGCCAGTACAGCCCGTGACTACCGTATACCATTCCTCCTGCGGGCATCGTCGTCCTCGGCAGTACGGGGGAGGCTTGGTTAGCTCTCAGCGCCCGCCTGAGCCACCCCAACGCGATCCGTATATGTCCAGAATGGCCGCTAGCTTCCGCATCTCGTGCCGTTCGACCTAAAAATTGAGCGCCTTCGCATCCCGTCTAGCTTTCTCCGCAAGCATGGGTGGCACGTTCGGATGCCGCGCCTTCCCCTCCAACCATTCCACCAACATTCAGCGGCGAACTGAAGCGGATTCCCCCATTGCCACTCCCGTACTGCAACCTGTATCGGTGCTCTCACTGCGTCCGAAGGGGAGGCAATGGAGACCGCAGCGATCCCGCAGAGTAGGAGGTCAAACTTGCCTGCACCCGAAATGTCTGACCTCTTCAGCCCGGCTGTCTCACTGCTCGCTGGCCTTGATCGCTCGGCGCAGCATGGCCGAAGCCTCGTCGCGCAGGGCAGGGAAGAGATCGGCTCGGGCTGGCGCGTCATAGAAAGAGATCATGATCGGGACCTCGTTGATCGCCGTAGTTCCGCCGGCCCCGGCGCGTATTCCGTAGCCGTCGGGCATGGCAAAGCCGAGATAGACGGCGACATCGTCCTCACCCAGGGGGAAGACGTTATAGTCGCCCGCTAAGATCTCCTCACGCGCCTTGGCAAGAGCCTCCTTCTCTGCCGCCGTATAGACTCTCTCTTCTTCGGTGAAGATGTCGTCTAGCATGACGTGGCCGGGGTCCAGGTCCTCGAAATGTTTCTTCACCACCGCGTTCGCCTTGCCCATGAACTTCTCCGACTGGTAGAGCGCCGAGAGTTCATGCAGTAACCGCTGGCGCGTCAGGCCGTCCACCTTGGGGCTTCCACTCTTGCCTTGCCCCGGGATCATCACGATCGCATAGCGTCCGACCTCGAAGACCTGGCCCGCCTGCATCATTCGATAATCCTCGCAGTTGAGAAAATATGCGATGAGGCGGTTCTGCTGGCCGATAGCGCGGCTCATAACCTCGAAGACGAGCCTGTCAGTCTCCTTTGATTTGTCAAGCGCACAGAAGCCTACCGGTGCTTCTAGGCGGAGCGGTTTGCCAGAAAGATACATGGAGACAGTGTTGGTGCTTTGGGCCGCCGCCGTGCGTAGCGGCAGGCCCAACAAAAGTAGTAGGCAGGCCAGCCCAACCCAGATGCACACAACTCTATTCGTCAACCTCATCAGATCCCCTCACTTCCCGTGATGGCTCGGTTCATTATAGCACGGACATCATCTCGCAAACTGTGGTGCTTTGCGGTCGAAGGGTCCATGTTAATAAGGTAAAACTGCGCTGCACTCTGTTTTCGATAGCCATAACCACCGCCTCGAGCAATTCCCTACCCACTCTCGGCGGGCAGAAAAATATCCGCTCATTCCCGCTGCACCCGAAATCGACACTTGCAACAGCCTATCTCAGCGGTAGGACGCCAGTGGTTTCTGCAGCACCAGAGGACGCTGATTGCAGTCGACCCGGCCGCAAATCACCCGCAGCTCGATGATTTCTCCGGCAATGGGCTCCCAAAGGTAGTCCGCCAACCCGAGCTGCATGGCCTGTTCAATGGTTAAGTTTATCCACTTTTTCCGGACGAGCTGATCGAGGTAAGCCGCGCTGAAGCCGTAGGCCCGCATGCGACTGTAGAACTCCCTGCGCTCATCCTGAACTACGTCAATCATCTCTTTCGAAGCGAATTTGCCGGCTGCGCCCGGATCATGCAGCGCGATGTCGCTGTCAGGCGTGACGAAACGGTTCCGGGAAGCCGCCAGAAGCAGAACACAGGAAGAATGGCAGAGTCGTTCGACCACCACGGACAGATCCCTCTCTTCGACGATGTCCGCAAGCTCGAAAGCACTTCTCAGGAAACCGCCCGGACTGCTGACGACCAGGACATTAGCCCGCTCATTGTCTTCAAAGGCCTCCTTGACTGCCGCGACGGCCGGCGGATTGAGATAACCTTCGAGCACCACGTCGGTTTCGCCCCTGATGAAGAGATTGAACTCGGTGGCCATGGCCGACTCATTGATCTTGTGGGCCTCAAAGGTATCTTGAAACAACGGCCCCAAGGTAACGATCGACTGCAGAAATCCGACCAACACCATGAAGCGCGCGATATAGGCCCAAATTGCCGTGCGCGAGGGAACCATTTGGTTCGCCTGTCTTATGGAGTTGCCCGCCGACCGCCACACCCCAACCAGTGCCCAGACCGTTACTGCCGCGATGAAGGTAAGGCCCAGGCCCACTCTCAGGGGCGTACCAAAGATCTGTGTCTGCTGGCTTAGATAGACAAAGCCCATTCCAATGATGAATTGGAGAAGAACGGCATTGATCCAGTAAGCAAAGGCCAGTGAGTTCTCGCCGTGCCAATGTCGCGCGATATAGCCCATGTCCCAATTAGCCTCCCCGAAGCATCCTCTTTCCCCCCCTTGGTCGCTTGACCCTATTGAAGCGCTGACCCGGTAAACGAGTCCAGACCCTCAATGAGAAATCCGTGCGAACGGAGCAAATCTCAGCACCAAGCAGCGCGCCCGCTGCGGGTATGGTGCCCGAGTACTGGCCCAGAAAGATGAGCGTTCCTAGGCCCTGCCTTGGGCATCACCCTACTATGGTGTGGTCAAGGCGGTGGTTCACACCTGTTCCGTACGTGATAGGCTCGCACGATGGAGGGGATACGAGGAGGTCGAATATGGAGACTCTGATCGACCTGCTGCTTGGCCGGCGCGGAGGCGCGCGTCTTGTTCCTCCACCCGGGCCGGCAGCCTTTGAGGCCATACTGCCGGAAGTCGATTCCGAGGAGGAGCTGGAGGACGCACTCGAAGAAGAGGAAGACGAGGAGGGCCTCGTCCACATTCTCGGTGAGGCCCTGGTGATCACCTACGAGAACGCAAAGGGCGAAGAAAGCCGGCGGCGTATCGCACTCCACACGGCCTACGAGAGCCAGGGGTTTCACTATCTGAAAGCTTACTGCTTCGAGCGCTCAGCGGTGCGGTGTTTCCGGGCCGACCGGATCCGCGAGATAGTCGACGTGGAGACCGGCGAGGTATTCGAGAGCACGGCCTCGATATTCGAGGTGGTGAGCGAGCGGGCCGATCCGCTGGACGCACGCGAGGCCACCGAACGGGCCTTCCAACTGCAAAAGCAGGGCATTCTCATGCTGCTCTTCCTGGCGCGCTGCGACGGCGAGGTGCACCCCTCAGAAGAAGAGGTGATCCTCACCTATATCGACGATGCTTGCGGGTCAAAGGGCGTGGACGAGGGTTATGCCCTCAGGCGCTTGGCACACCTCTCCCCAGATCCATTGTCCTATGAGAAAGCACTGAAGTACCTGGCCCGCTTCGACCCAGAGCAGTTGAGGCGCGTTCTGCGCTACGCCCGGCGCCTCATCGAGGCTGACGGAGCAATCTCCGAGGACGAGGCACGTTTTGCGATGGCGATCGATGATCTTCGTTGACCTCGCAAACGGCAGGGTGCCCTTTTCCCAAAGGAACCGGCTTCGGAGCCTCGGCCTGCCATGAAAGTTCGACCAGATGATGACCGGCCTTACCTTAAATGGACGGATCGTTTCAGCGTCGGCGTGCCGGAACTCGACGGGGATCACCGGGCCATTGTCCGCCTGATCAACGAGGCCTGCGCCGCATGGACGGCCGGTGAACGCGGCAGACTTCTCCCAATCATGGAATCGCTCCGCGCGCTCGCGACATCGCATTTTGAACGCGAGGAGGAAGTGCTCCGCGGGCTGCCCGAGTATGGGCATTTCGCCTCCCACGCCGATGAGCACAAGAACCGACTTCAACAGCTCGAGGCGATCCATAGCAAGATCTGCGAGAAAGGTGCGCAGCTGGGATCGTTCCCGCTTCCCGACAATCTGATCAACTGGTTTGTGCGGCAGAGCATCGGCCACGACGCAGCTATCAAGGCCTATTTCGACGACGGCAGAACTAGGTAGCGCCGGACCTCCGGATGTCGCCGCGTGCAAAACCCCGACCCATGATCCGGGCCGGGGCTTTGACTTGAACTCTTGATGTGGCTGCCGGCTAAGCAACCCTGCTTCACTTCTGCGACAGCGCCTCGTCGATAAGGTCCCAGGCCTGCTCGGTGCCCGCACTAAGCGCCTTCATGATCTCGTTTGCCTGGGCCGACCCGAACCGATCTGCCAGAGCGCACTCAAGCGCCTGCTGCGCATCGAGAGTGGCCATCATGGCGCGGCCGACCGCCATGGTCGACTTGACCCTTTCCGCGGCCGGCGCGCGCGTGGCGTGGCAGAAGGCGAGGAGTCTCTCTGCCACTAGGTATGAGTGCCTAGCTTCTCATTTACTGATTAAATCAATAACTGGTACCAAGACCTACATGCATCCCAAGATGTGCTTCAATGAACTTCACCTGAGTCCCTAAGTTGTTGACGTGCGTGAGTCTTTGAAAAACAATCCACAGGTTGTGAGCTAAGGGGGGTGCGCACGTGCACGACACGCTGTATTTCGGCGATAACCTGGACATTCTGCGGGAATACATCGCCGACGGGAGTGTTGATCTGATTTATTTGGATCCGCCCTTTAATAGCAGGGCCCAATACAACGTCCTCTTTCGAAGCCCCGTAGAAGATGCGACTTCAGCTCAGACAGAAGCGTTCCGGGACACATGGGTGTGGGGCGATGAGGCAGAGTGGGCCTTCGGGGAAATCATGAGGCTCGGTGGCGGCGTAGCAAGGATCACTGATGCTTTGCGGGCCGCCCTCGGCGAAAGCGACATGATGGCTTACTTGGTGATGATGGCGGTCAGGCTCCACGAGTTGCGTCGCGTTCTGAAGCCGAATGGTTGTCTTTTTCTGCACTGTGATCCCACAGCCAGCCACTACCTCAAAACGATCTTGGACTCTGTTTTTGGGCCAGAGCTCTTCACAAATGAGATCGCCTGGAAGCGTACTACGCCAAAGGGTCTGGCGTTCTCCCGATACGCATCGAACCACGATGTGATCCTGTACTACCGCAATGGTTCCGAGTTCACCTGGAACACGCAGTACATGGAGCACTCGAGCGAATACCTCAAACGCTACAACCTTGTGGATGAAGCCACTGGGCGCCGCTTTCAGGCAACGTCCCTGCTGAACCCCAACAAGGACCGGCCAAACCTCACATATGAATTCGGCGGGCACCGGCGAGTCTGGCGTTGGACCAGAGAGCGCATGCAGAAAGCTGCAGATGAAGGCCAAATCTATTTCCCGCCGGGGGGCGGTGTCCCGCGCGAGAAGCGGTTCCTCGATGAACAAGAGGGCGTACCGGTCTCTTCTGTCTGGACTGACATTCCGCCTGTGAACGCGATGGCCAAAGAACGCATCGGCTATCCAACGCAAAAGCCCCTTGCGTTGCTTGAGCGGATAATCGCGGCATCAAGCGACGAAGGAAGCTTGGTGCTCGATCCCTTTTGTGGATGTGGGACGACAATCGAGGCTGCTGAGCGCCTAGATCGCCGATGGTTGGGGATCGACGTGGCAGTGCACGCAATAAAGGTGATCGAAGCCCGGATGTTGGAGCGCACGGGTCGCAAGAACATTGATATCATCGGCATTCCGCGCGACTTCGAGTCGGCTGTTCGCCTAGCCGAACGCGACAAGTATCAGTTTCAGTGGTGGGCAAATTATCTTTTCAATCCGCACTCACTGCGTGAGCAAAAGAAGGGTCCAGATCGCGGGATCGACGGAGAATTGTTTTTCCCAAACGGGCCAGGCCGGCCTTGGGGGCGCATGCTTACTTCCGTCAAAGGTGGCAACAACATCGGCCCAGCAATGGTACGCGACTTCCGCGGGGTCCTTGAGCGAGAGCAGGCGACTATGGGCCTGTTCATCTGTCTCCACCGGCCCACGAAGGCGATGCTTCAGGAAGCAGCCGCAGCAAGAACGGCAGAGGCCGTCCATGCCGATATTCCAAAGCTTCAGATTGTGGCGCTCGAAGACTGGTTCGCCGGTGTCCTGCCGAAGCTACCACCCCTAGAGCATCTTCCTTCCGCGGCTCTTTCAACACCTCGTCGACGGAGTCGCGCTACCAGCAAGAGACCGGATCCCAAAGAACCCGAACTGCCCTTCGTTTTCTCCGGTGGCAAATCGGCAAGTAAGGGAGAGCGGCACTTCAACCCCCACATGGTGAGCGTGGCGGGATAGGTGTTGATCTGCGTCAGTACGTTCTTGTGCAGCACCGCCGGGCGCTGGGTGATCATGGTGACGCGGAACCCTCGCGCGCGACCGCGGCGGACGATGCGGTCGATTTCGCCCGACATGCGCTTGGCCTCGGCAAGCGGGTTCTGCGGCGCGAACTCGTCGGCTTCGTCGATGATCAGGTGGAGTGGCCGGCGGTTCAGCCGGTAGAGTGTGGCCGCGAAGGCGGTCATGAAGCGATGCCGGCCAGCGTTGGTGAATTCAGACAGGTCGATGATCGCCGGGATGCTGCGTTCGCACAGCAGCTCCGCTAGGCGCTCGCCAGCCTTGTCGGTGATCGGCACGTCGCCATGCTCGCCACCGAATACCACCACTGGATAGGCGGGCTCTGTGCCGTCGGCCGAAGAGCGCAGGCCCCACCAAACACCTGTCGGATCGATGACGCAGAGCCGCCTGCCGGCTTCCAGCAGCCGCTCGGCGATCCCCTTGGCCGTGTAGGTCTTGCCGGCGCCAGTCTTGCCGATGATCGCGAGGTGCTGGGAGAGCGTGCCTTGCAGAATCTCAGGATCCAACATCAATCTGCTCCCAGGTGTCTTGCGTGGCCTGCTGCAGCGGCGCCATCAGAGTGGCAGATCGACCGGCGCCGTAGAGTTCGGCGAGAGCTTGCTCAAGGCCATTGCGGGCCTCGAGGAATGCTACCATCGCACGGCCCGCAGCTATCGCTCTTAGCCCAAGGCCCGGGTCAGGTTCACGAACAGCCCGGCAGAAGGCCGCAATCTCAATGTCGCTGGAAATCGGTTCGCTCATGACGAGCCTCATCGCTGCAGGTTCCAGGGAGGGGCCTTGAGCGGCCCCTCCCGCGACCGTGTAGGGTGCGCTTCCGCTGATCTCAGGCGGCCAGCGCCTCGGCGTCGCGGAGCCAGCTTGCACGCATCGCTTCCGCGTAGTTGTCCGGCGCGTCGTCAGCCGCCTTCGCCTTTGCCATGAGACCGCGCACCGACTTGGCGGCGGTCGTGATCATCTTCTCCAGAATCGAATCACGATCCACTGTGGCTGCATCCATCTTGGCCTGGGCCTCCACCACCGCCGGGATCTTCAGATGATCGGCCTCGATTTGCGCGATGAGCTCGTCCGACAGGTCTTCAGGGGAAATGCGCGGCCAGGGGGGCGCCACGCTGTCTCGATGTTCATGCGCCTGGTCGAGCTCGGTGACGGTGGCTTTGTACCGCGAAAAGAGTTCGGCCAAAGGATCCCGTCCGTCACTCCCGGCGGACTCGGTTGCTGGTGAGCAAGGCTGGTTGTTCATGGTTTTCTCCGTTCTGACGAAAAACGACAGAAGCATCTATAACAAGCATACATCGATAGATCAAGCGTATTTCAACAGAATTGACGAATTTCGTCGACAACGATATGTTGCACTCATGATGACACCAGCACAGTGCCGCGCCGCCCGAGCGCTGCTTCAGTGGAACCAGGCGCATTTGGCCGAGGCGGCCCAAGTCGGCGTGGTGACAGTCCGGCAGTTTGAGGGCGAGAACTCAGAGCCGCGGCGAGCGACGCTGGCCGCCATGCGCCGCGCATTCGAGGCAGCCGGCATCGAGTTCATTGACGACTGTGGCGTGCGAGTGAACACTGGCTGAGGTCAGGTCGTAGCGGGGGTTACGATGGCAACCAAGGGCAACTTGATCAACCTCGGCGCCGCGCTCAAGGGCACTGCGCTCACCCTGGCTACGCTCGCGCTCGCTGCCTGCGCGGCGCCACAGAGGGCTCTTCTTGTCGACACCGAGCCTCAGGGTGCCCTCATTGTTGACGAAGCCTCCGGATACCAAACCCTCTCGCCGGCGACGCTCTACTACGACGCCGCAGCTCTCGACCGTCACCGCGATGCTAACGGCTGCACCTGGGTGGCTCCGCTCCGTGTGCGCTGGCGTAGCGGGGTGACGTCTTCCACCGGTGGACCTATCCGCCTCTGCGGGGAATGGTCTGCATGGCAGATCACAGTGCGGCGACCGCCGGGTGCCGGCATTGACACTGACCTGGCCGCCGAAGCTACACGGCTGCAGGAACTGCGCCTGTTGGCGCTTGAGCGGCAGATTCAAAATCAGCGGGGCCAAGCCGCTTTGGCCGAAGGCTTCCAGTCGCTCGGCTACGGCATTGGTTGCTCCGCTGGCGGCGGGTGCGGTCAGAACTCACCTCCACCAATTTTCGTTGAGCCGCCTACGTCGCGAGCTGTGACCCCACCTGCTCCGGGGAGAGAGGTCCCTCCATGGGCACGGAAGCAGGATCCACTCGACTATGGCACAGTCTGCGATGTGGACGTCTGGGGGCGCCAGCACTGCGGGCTTAAGCAATGAAACTCAGGCGCGGCATTCTGTCTGTTGCTGGCGCCCTCATCGTCCTCTCGTTGCTGTTCCCACCGTGGATGCTCAACTACCGAGACGGCCGGAGCAAATCACAAGGCTACGGCTTCATATTGAGTGGGCCAAGTGTTGAAGGATCCGCCAAATTCAGCAGGCCCGACCTTGAGCGCCTAGCGCTGCAGATAGGGGCAATCGCGCTCTCTGCCGCGGTCCTATTGTTGCTCGTCGGGCCGCGAGATCAGACACCGGGGCGCCCCAAGAGTGATCTGAGGCAAGAGCCCGAATCTCAACCCGCAAACCCGCGGCGTAAGAGATACGGACCATGGGTGGGCATTGTTCTAGGGATCGGAGCGCTGGCCGCCGTTGCTGCTTGGCTGGCAACGGACGGCATCAGCCTCATCGCCAGTTCCGAAAACCCTCAACCAGGGACTTCGAGACCACTTGATTTGACAGGCCTCAAACCTGTCGACGGCACGGGACCCGACACCGATCAGCCGGATTGGTCGCGGTACGGCGAACCCGTGACACCAGCCTCAGATTGACCTGGTCAGCCCCGCAAGGGCTCATACACGGGGTGCTTCCGGGCCTCAGAGATCATGCGCTCGATCCCCAGGGCGATGCTCCGTCGATCCTCCGCCCAGACCGGCCGATAGTCGAGCAACCGGCTCTGGAAGTCGGTGATCTAGAAAAGGTCGTAGTAACGTCGGTGTAGCCTTGAACGAATTTTCCCTCATTCTCCATGTGTGGCTGATCCTCTCCAATGGCCGGCAGCTCCATCCTCTGGAGCTCCTGCACCGCCGCCAGGATCCGCTTCCATACTTTCTGACCGTCAAAGTCGCCCTTCTCCAGCATGGCATCCGCCCGGCTCGCAGCCTCCACGGCCGCGCCCTTTCCATGCTCGCGGATCAGTACGGCGGCGCTGCGGTAGATGTCGAGGTCGCTGATCAATTATCTTTGACGCTCTCAATCAACCACTGCCCCAGAGCCTTAGCCTCTTTGTGCGGAAGTAAGAAGGATAGCCAGCCATACCCTGTGTGCCGTAGTGCAAGCAGGACGCCCTTCGCATTAGTATCGGGCGCAGAAAAGTCGGTGCTAGACCGCCATGCCGGGTCAATGACTGTGAACCTCATCTTCGCCATCGGGTCCAGGTCGGGAACCACCCCCTCCTTCAGCGCAGCACGCGCGAAGGCGATCTTCTCCATGAGGTCTTCGACCTCTGAAGCCGAGAACTCTGCGGAAACAGCATTGGTGTCGTCTACAAGGACCTCCAGCACCACCTTCTCACGGGCGCTGTCAGGACCCACGTTGATGTGTTTGCTACGCATTGCCAAACCCCGCTCGTTGACAGCCCGCCTGCGCAGGGCTTTTGCGCCTCCATGGGCACCCGCAGGATAGACCGACCCAGCAAGCTAGGACACAGGGCCGCTTCACGACGGCTTGGCGGTCTCTGAGATATCTAGCCACCTGCGCTGCACCTGCTGCGGTCACCGGCCGGGGGGTCAGGCTGGGGTTGAGACTGCCGGCACAAAGATAGGCCCGCCGGAAGCCGACGCCTGGATTGGCCCTGTGGCTGCGTATACGCTTCGCCTGTGAGGATTTGGGGCCTAGGGCCAGCTTCCCCACCCGGCTAGCGGCTACTGCGCGCCTCAGCGGCTCTCGCGCGATTTGTGCCTATCTAGGATTCTTGTCAGTCTTCGGATCTCGTGCCGCTCGACCCACGTCTTGAGCGCTCTTGCGTCCCGCCTGGCCCGCTCCGCCAGGTCTGGGGAGAGGTTCGGATGCTGCGCCTTCTGCTCAAGGCGCTCAGCCAACTTCCAGCGACGGATCGACGTGGAATCCTCCATGGTCACCTCCCAAGGGAGAGTATCCCCATCGGGCTTGCCGGGTCCACCAAGCTGGTTCTGGCCCGTGCAGGAGCGAGCCGCCAGGTTGGCAGTGCGAGATCCTCTCGCCCTGAGGATTGAAGCGCTGTCGCAGCAGCGTATACGGCGTACCTATCCGCAATGCCGACCGTTCGCACCCCACCCGGCACGCTCCAGGACTCCCGCGAGCCCTGAGCGGCCAATAGGGGCTTCTATGCTAGAGGCCTGCCGCCATGATGCCGCCGCCGTCCAGCAGAGAGACGGCGCTGATCGGGCGCACTGTCACCACGGCGGCGCCCCAGTTCTCCGACGAGTCCAGCGTAAAGGCGCTGGGGTTGTCGCTGCTGGCCTCGAGTTCCCGCCTGGCCGATCCCACCGTTCCGCCGTTGTTGGCGCCGCCCTTGCTCACCGTGGATGTCAGGCCGCTGTAGCTGGTGGGCGCGCCAGAGACCTCGGCGTCGTCGTCGGCGGCCGTCGTGTGCGCGATGAAGAGATTCTTGGCGTTGCCCCATGAGGGGGCCGCCTCGCCGGGATTGGGTGCCGTGCCGGAGCCAGCCACTTCGCTGTTGATCTCGATGCCGCCGGATGCCTGGCCATACCATTCCGTCACACGGTAGACCTGCGCCGCCGCGGTTGTGGCGGAGTTGGTCACGAAGTTGACCGTCGTGCCGCCCTC
>MRWG01001168.1_pt1 | contig 18456 bp, 9 predicted proteins | sample 1013341 | NCBI WGS metagenome assembly MRWG01 (sample SAMN06117577, study PRJNA244670) | biofilm metagenome | biome: Water; feature: Cathode Biofilm; material: Biofilm; isolation source: microbial consortium enriched at the cathode of a solar microbial fuel cell | place: USA: District of Columbia ... | reverse complement strand
CGCCGCTGGCGATCGACAATGGCTACGCGATCGTGACGTTCATCGAAGCGGTCCCCGCCGATGGCGTCTCGATTGATGAGGCCCGCGAACAGCTCCGGCGGCGCGTCCGTCGCCAGGAGGAACGTCGGCTCATGGCGGCCCGGGCGGATCGGCTGCGGCAGCGGGCCCGCGTCACCGTGCTCGATCCGGAGCTCCAGTTCCTGGAAGCCGCCCCATAACTCGCCCAGACCGCGCTGCCGACAGCGTGTTGACTCGGGACGCTCCAGTCCGGTGATGGCCTCGCCGATACTGCCCTTGACGTTCCCCATGGCACGGGCGGTTGGCGATCACATTCCATCTTTACGCGGCGAGCAGACGTGGACCCGATCGAGCTACTCCTACTTGAGCCTGATCCATCCCTCGCGCACACGTTCACGTCGTGTGTGGAGACCGCCATTGATCATGTGCGCGTGATTCACGTCGAGAGCATCGACGGTCTGCGGCGCACATCGCTTCGCCCCACCGCAATTGCGTTCTGCGCCGATGTGCCGCCCGAGCTCGATGGTTGTCTTTCGATTGAATTGATCCATGAGCGCCGTCAGTCGCTGCCACTGGTGATGATGCTCGACGCCCCGTGCCCACGGCGATTCCGCGATTTGATTTCTCGCGGCGCCGCCGACTGCGTCTCCCGCCATGCCTGGACGCCCGAATCCGCCGCCTTCACTGTGCACAAGAATCTGAGCGTCGCCAACATGCAGCGCGATTCGCTTCGTCTGCATGCCGGACTCACGCGATCCCTCGCGGAACTGGTGCAGCGCAATCGCGATCTTGTGGATACGACCGAAAAGCTTGAAACGATGGCGTCCACCGACCCATTGACCGGCTTGTTCAACCGCTGGTGGCTCAAGCAGCGACTGGACACGATGTTTGCTGAGGCAACGCGATACAACGCCGACCTGTCGTGCATGATGATTGATCTCGACAACTTCAAGCTCGTCAACGACAACCATGGGCATCAATTTGGCGACCATGTGCTGTCGCTGGTTGGTGAGATGATTCGCGATGAGATTCGATCATCCGACGTCGCGGCTCGCTACGGCGGTGATGAGTTCATCGTGCTGCTGCCGCACACGAACAGCCGCACGGCGATGAATCTTGCGAAACGATTGCAGGATCAATTCGAAACGCGCATTCGGGCGCAGCTGAACATCGACTCCGACTGCTCGATGTGCATCGGCATTGCGTGCGCTTCCGTCAGCCGTCCCGGCGCGGCCGAAGTGTTGATTCGCCATGCGGACACGGCGCTGTACGCCGCCAAAGCAAACGGCCCCAATCGCGCGATGATCTGCGGCTCAGATGGCGCCACGCCTGAAGATGTGCGCAGCTTCGCGGCGTAAACCCATCTTGAAATTTGTGGTCAGGCTGACCAGACGCCTGCGTAGCCGGTCGAATAGTCGCCGGCGTCGCGCTGCGTGAGTTGAAACAGTCGCTTGGCGATCTGGCGGATGTGCAGCGCATCGTGCGCGCACCAGGCGGCGAGCAAATCACCGGCGCGAATCATGCCGAGCTTTGGGTGTTCGTAGGCCCTCGACCAATCAGGATCGATGAGCGACTCCAGCCAGGCGAGACTCTCCGCTCTTGCGGCATCGAATCGAAGAATGGATTCAGCAAGTTCGCGGTCGTTGTAATACCGATCCCGCGCCCAGCCTTCGGGGTCGATGCCCGGCCATGATTGCGTTGGATCTTTGAGTGTGAGTCGCACGCGCATGCGGAAATCATCGACTTCCTCATCGGCCATGTGATTGACGATTTCGAGGATGGACCAGCCGCCGCCCTCGGGGCGCCAGCGAGCATCGGTCGGATTCAGCTCCGATACAAGCGCATTCAACGCTTCACTGGCGTTCGACATTCGATGCACGAATCGATCGACATCCATGCGGCGCCTCAATCCGATGCATTCGCTCGCTTCGCAAGAGCGACACTTTGCTGCATGAGCTTTTCGACCGCCGACCAGCGCGTTTCTCCGGGCACAATCCTCACGTGCCTGTGCTGTTTTCCCTCTCCCGCTAAGAGTCCTTGCGGATCTCGTAAGCCCGCGCCGGAATACAACCCAAGTCGAAGGTATCCCTTACCTTTCCAGATGCTGCCAGCCATGACTGTTCCAATGGAATACACAGGCATGCCCCATTTGATTGCAGCGTCAGCGTTCGGCGCCAATTCCATAAACATTTCGTGCAGTCGCTGTCCTTCGGCATTTAAATCCGCAGGCAATTCGCTGAGGTAATGGTCAACAGCGGCGCCGAGGTCGTCACGCTTTCCCCAACGCTCCTTCGACCTCTGCGTCGTGGATTTTTTCTTGCGCGCCGTCTTCTTCGAGGATGTGGAATCAACTTTGCGCGCGACCGTCGAAGTTTTTTTGCGTGTTGATTTCTTCTTCGCCATATTGTGCGCCGATTCAGAACCCGCCCGCGCGCATCCGGTCCAGCGACGCCGGGAACGGATAGCTCGGGAATACGCCCACGTTGCCGAAACGCCACATCTGCGGCGCCGGATAGACGTCGCCGCGATAGCCCGCGTCGTACATCACGCGCAGGACCGATTCAAAGCTCGGCTCTTCATTCGTCTTGGGGTCAAGCAATCGATTGGATCGCGCGCCAAGGAAGGCGACGCTCGCGACAGGCAACCGTTCGCGCCGGCCGCGCAGCATTTTGACGATGGTCTGGAAGCCGCGGGAAATGTCATCCGGCGTGAAGTGGTCGCGGCCCTTGGGTCGCAACAACGCCAGGACAAGGATGCTGTCGAGGTCGTACTTCAGGACGTATGGCTCACGATCCATCGCGGCGTGAATCGTCACGGAGTCGTGGAACATCTTCGCGTAGCTGGTGACGGAGCGCGACGTCCACTGACTCGTCGTGATGAGTTCGACGAGCTGCGCCACCATGCCGTGGCTGTTGTCCTCGTCGTTCACGGAGCAGATGACCGAGCGGTAGCGCCCCTCGAGCATGTCCCGGAGCATGTTCTGGCCCCAGAGAATGCGAACGCGCCCTTCGACTTCCGCCGCCGGGTCCTGCGGGAGCAGTGAGACTTTGTCCGCGGCGAGTTCGGATGGCAGCAGCAGCTCACCCTCATCGTCGTACAGCTTCATGTCCTGTTCGGTCGTGTGGTCAGCCATGACGTCCACCTCCTGGAACCGGGTCACTCATTGGCATCGCCGCGTGAAGTCGCCGGGAGCGATTCTATCGGGTCGCGCGCGGGATGCGTTTTTCCAAGCCACTGTTTCGCCAAATCCGTGAAAGCGAGCCGCCGGCGGTGCGTCTTGGTGTGAAACCGCGCTGAACCCCGCCCTGCGGAGAGATACGCATGAGAGACCTGTTATTCATCGTCGTGCTTGGATGCGTCATGGTCGCTCTGACTGATCTTGATTTGGGCATCCGCGACGCATTGGACCCGTTGGAGCCATCCACCCCCTCGTCCATGCCCGACGATTTGAAGCAGCAGTTGGAGGAATTCAACACGATTGCGCGCGAGGTGGATCGAACCGTGCGTGAGGCCCGCGAGCGAGGCAACGCGCTCACCGGACTCCTGGCCCTGCGCGCCATCGCTGAAGCGCGGCTCGGCCAGAATCCCATGGTGGATCAGGCCATTGCCACCATGCTGATGCAGGCTGAAGCCGAACTTGGCAATGAGCAGGAAGCGCTGGCGGCGGCCGACATTGCCGCTCCGATTCGGCCGGTCGAATCGAAGAGCGCAGGACCTGCCGACGGCTGGCGCCCCTGTAACGCGGTTGAAGCGATTGAGTCACTTGCGAACGATCAGCGCGTTGTGATGATCAATGAGGCGCACCACGTGCCGCGGCACCGCGCCGTCACGACCGAATTGCTCCGTGCGCTACGGGATGAGGGCTTCACGCACTTCGCCGCCGAGACGCTGTACGACACCGACGATGAGCTCGCCAAGCGAGGCTTCCCAACCACCGACAGCGGCGCCTATCTCGCCGAACCCACGTACGCCTCCCTCATTCGAGAGGCGTTGCAATTGGGTTACATCGTGGTCCCCTACGAAGCGAGCCATGCCGGCCTCGGCGGCCGCGAACGAGGGCAGGCGGAGAACCTGAAGAAGCGCGTGTTTGACCGCGACCCTGACGCGCGGCTGCTCGTGCATGCTGGCTATGCGCATATCAACGAATCCGGAACCGTCGCTGGCGCCCGCACCATGGCGCAGGAGCTGGCGGAGATGCTCGACGTTGATCCGCTGACGATCGACCAGACTGTCATGTCGCAACGCTCAGCGCCGCCATTTGAACATCCGATCTATCGAGATGTTATGGATCGATTTGATCTGGCTCAGCCCACGGTGTTCCTGAATGAGAACGATGAGCCCTGGACGCTGCACTCCGAGGTGCGGGATGTCACGCTGTTCCTGCCGCGATCCATGGATGAGGACGGACGGCCATCATGGCTGACCAGCCTCGAAGGAAGGATGGCCGTCGCCGTGAAGGATCACGAAATCGAAGAGACGGACGATGTCTCAGGCTTGATCCTGGTCAGCGCCTTTCGGGCTGATGAAATGGCCGAACTCGGCGCCATTCCTGTTGATCAATACGTTGCGCCGGCGGGCAAACCGCTTCCGCCGCTCGTTCTTACGGACGGCGACTACGTGGTGATTGTTGAGGATGCGGAGGGACGCCGCGTGGCTGAATGGTCGATCGAGGCGCGTGAATAAATTGGCTTGTGTTGTTTGATTGGATGCGCAAAAATAAAAAGCGGCCTCGCCGAGGATGAACCCGACGAGGCCGAAAGTCGGCGACGACCTACTTTCCCGCGAAGCAGTATCATCGGCGGCCCGGGCTTAACTGCTGTGTTCGGAATGGGAACAGGTGTTGCCCCGAACCTCTGATCACCGACAAAGCGCGTCAGGCCCGTTAAGACCTGACACGTGAGGTTTCGGATTTGGATTGATCGTTGTCTGCTTTCCAAAGGAAAGCGGAATGATGCGAACAATGCCTGACGTGACGCTGGCGCCGGATGCGTGATGCAATCCGGGCGGCGCCTGGTTGGCGCGATCAAGCAATCGACCGTTAGTACCGCTCCGCTGAAGGCCTCTCAGCCCTTACACGCGCGGCCTATCAACCTGGTGGTCTTCCAGGGGTCTCTCGTCCGCTCAAGGCGGACACGCAGATCTAATCTTAAGGAAGGCTTCCCGCTTAGATGCTTTCAGCGGTTATCCCTGCCTCACTTAGCTACCCAGCGGTGGCGCTAGCGCGCCAACTGGATCACCAGGGGTGAGTCCTTCCCAGTCCTCTCGTACTAGGGAAAGATCCTCTCAAATCTGCAACGCCCACGACAGATAGGGACCGACCTGGCTCACGCCGGTCTGAACCCAGCTCGCGTACCGCTTTAATGGGCGAACAGCCCAACCCTTGGGACCGCCTTCAGCCCCAGGATGCGATGAGCCGACATCGAGGTGCCAAACCGCTCCGCCGCTATGGACGCTCGGGAGCGATCAGCCTGTTATCCCCGGGGTACCTTTTATCCGATGAGCTACGGCCCTTCCACACGGGACCGCAGGATCACTAAGGCCTGCTTTCGCAACTGCTCGACCCGCCGGTCTCGCAGTAAAGCCGGCTTGTGCCTTTATACGCACCACGCGGTTTCCATCCGCGCTGAGCCGACCTTTGCACTCCTCCGTTACTCTTTAGGAGGAGACCGCCCCAGTCAAACTACCCGGCACTCACGGTCCCCCGCCCGGCTTCACGGGAATCGGGGTTAGGCCACAAACGTATACAGGGTGGTATTTCACCAATGGCTCCATCCATCCCAGAAGATGGACTTCAAAGCCTCCCACCTATCCTACGCAGTACATGCTCATGACCAATGAAAGCCTGCAGTAAAGGTCCACGGGGTCTTTCCGTCTTGTCGCGGGTAGGCGGCATCTTCACCGCCACTACTATTTCACCGAGTTGGTCGTGGAGACAGTGCTCCAGTCGTTACACTATTCATGCGCGTCGGAACTTACCCGACAAGGAATTTCGCTACCTTAGGACCGTCATAGTTACGGCCGCCGTTTACCGGCGCTTAGGTCGCGAGCTTCGCCGAAGCTAACCCGCTTCCGTGACGTTCCGGCACCGGGCAAGCGTCACACTGTATACATCCTCTTACGAGTTCGCACAGTGCTGTGTTTTTGATAAACAGTCGCCAGAGCCTTTTCTCTGCGCCCTCCCAAAGGGTAGGGCCCCCTTATTGCGAACGTACGGGGTCAATTTGCCTAGTTCCTTCACGACCATTCTCTCGAGCGCCTGAGGCTATTCGCCTCGCCTACCTGTGTCAGTTTTGGTACGGACTCTGCATTGCCCCCAAAGCTTTTCTTGGAACTCCCTCCGCTGACATCGGCCACGAGGGCCTGGGCGCTTCTGACAGCCCCGTCAACCTTGGGAATCCGCACTTTGGTTTGATCTCCGCAGAGGTGCAGGAATATTAACCTGCTGTCCATCGACTACGCCTTTCGGCCTCGCCTTAGGATCCGACTAACCCTGGGCGGATTTACCTTCCCCAGGAACCCTTAGGCTTACGGCGAGCAGGATTTTCACCTGCTTTATCGTTACTCAAGCCGGCATATTCACTTCCTGACGCTCCACGATTCCTTCCGGAACCGCTTCGCAGCTGACAGGAACGCTCTCCTACTGCTCTTACGAGCCCGCAGCTTCGGCTTCTCGCTTATTCCCGATCATTATCGGCGCCGAACTCCTCGACCAGTGAGCTATTACGCACTCTTTAAATGATGGCTGCTTCTAAGCCAACATCCTGGCTGTCACGGCAATTCGACTTCCTTTCGAACTTAGCGAAAATTAGGGGCCTTAGCTGGCGGTCTGGATTATTCTCCTCTCGACCACGGATATTGTCACCCGTGGACTCACTCCCGCGCCTTGGCCATCGGTATTCGGAGTTTGGTTGCCCCGGGTACCCGGGTAGGGCCCCAAGGGCATCCAGTAGCTCTACCCCCGATGGTTGCTACGCGAGGCTGTCCCTAAAGACATTTCGGAGAGAACGAGCTATCTCCCAGTTTGATTAGACTTTTACTCCTCCCCACAGGTCATCGCCCAACTTTTCAACGTTGGTGCGTTCGGCCCTTCAGACGGTTTTACCCGTCCTTCAGCCTGCCCATGGGTAGATCACTGGGTTTCGCGTCTACCCCATACGACTATGCGCCCTTTTCAGACTCGCTTTCGCTCCGGCTCCGGTTCGTTGAACCTTAGCCTCGCCGCATAGAGTAACTCGCCGGCTCATTATGCAAAAGGCACGCCGTCACCCCCCGAAGAGGGCTCCGACCGCTTGTAAGCACACGGTTTCAGGTGCTCTTTCACTCCCCTAACAGGGGTGCTTGTCATCATTCAGTCGCCTTACTGATTCACTATCGGTCGTCAAGGAGTACTTAGGCTTGGAGGGTGGTCCCCCCATGTTCACGCCGAGTTTCACGAGCTCGACGCTACTCTAGGCCTCACCAGCTATGCCGCTACAGGACTGTCACCTTCTTCGGTCCGACTTTCCAGACGGTTCATGACACTACTGGCTTATCCGCTTTCGCTCGCCGCTACTTACGGAGTCGCTGTTGCTTTCCTTTCCTCCGGGTACTGAGATGTTTCAGTTCTCCGGGTTCGCTTCATGCACCTATGCATTCAGTGCATGATGACCCTCTACGGGCCGGGTTTCCCCATTCGGACATCCCAGTGTCACAGCTTGCTTCCAGCTCGACTGGGCTTTTCGCAGGTAGCCACGTCCTTCATCGCCTCTTGACGCCAAGACATCCACCGTGTGCCCTTGTTCGCTTGATCACGCCAACCGGACGTCGCCGATCTTTGTTCACAACGCGAACCCGACGCCGCCGATCCACTCGGACCGACGTCGCCAACGATTATTCACCTCAGGATATCATTCGCCTCGGTGGCGCTGCCGTTCTTCCACTCGCCAATAGAACAAGAATAGAGACCCGTGGGTTGGGGGTTCGTAGAGGGGCGAGCGATCGAGCGACAACGCACGATCAATCCATATCCGATTGTCAAAGAGCCGGAAGCGACTTCTGAGCAGCCAACTTCCGTTGGAACCCGGTTCGACCTGAGTTGTTCCGAGCACCACCTCGCCCCGTTTCAGGGCGGACCGGAGAGTCTACCGAGCGCGCAGAGCCTGTCAAGCGACCCTGAAGGTCGTGTGAAAAAATTGGGGACTTTTGTTTCAGCCCCCGGTGCTGAACCGGTCCTCGTTGCGTCGGGCAGGCTGCGGATTGCCCGTGTTTCCATCGGCTGGAGCAGGCCCGGCCGCGGGTCGCGACGCTCGCTTGGGCGGCGCCTGACCCGGCGTCCCCACCTCCGCCGTCTCGCCCGCGTCAGCCGATGCGCTCAGCCGCGCCAACACCGGACTCCGCGCATCTTCATCAGCGCGGCGCACGCCAATGACATTGTCACTCGCGCCATAGATCGCGACGTTGCGCATCTGCGTGCGCCCGCCAGGGCCCGGAGGTTGCGGCGACGGCTCCGCCACCACGTCAAGCAAATACGCGCCTGTCACTGCGTCAATCGTGGACGGCGCATCGCCATCTCGTTGCGGTTGGTTGCCTTCGACATTCCACACCGGCAGATCTGCATTCACTTCAATCGTTGTGGCGACCGCGTCGCCGGCTTGCACGCGCGCTTCGCCGCGCCGCCAGTATCCGTAGTAAAAACGGTACAACTCGACCACAGCAAACGGGCGCACCATGCCGACCGCATTCTGCGCCGGAATGGACGCTCGCTGCACGAAGTTGTACGCCTTGAGCGGCGCTGTAATGGTCGATGACCACGGCGACGGCGCACTGACAATCGTCGCGGGCATGGCGAGATCGCGAAGGTCCTCATCGATGCTTTGCTCGTACCCCTTCAGCGGATTCGGGAACACCAGCCGCACGCGATACTGATACATCACGCCGGGTTCAATCGTGACGTCGTGCGCCCACACGGTCGCCGTGTCAACGTCTTTGATTCGCGGCAGCGGGTTCGACCAATTCAGGTTGTCCGCGTCGGGCGTCGCCGCGACCGACGGCGGCGACCACGGCTCGCCGGCAATGATGTTGTAGAAGAAGGGCTGACGAATCTGCCTTGCGTTCTCCGGCCGCTCAGCCAGTCGAACGAGCTGGTTCAGCTCACCGACGGTCAGGTCCTGGTCCTGGAGCCGGTCGCGCATGGTGCCTTCCATCCCCGGGGCCGGCGCGAGCAATGTCTCGGCGCCGACGCTGCCGTCGTCGTACACCTCGCGCCGATACACCTGCACATCAAGAATTTCCTGCCGGCCGTTCCACCAGTTCTGCGGAATCGCCGCCAGGGGACCGGCGCCGTCCGGATCGGTTTGCAGCTGCTGCCGATACGCCTCGACATCAAACGTTGACTCGACGCTGATCGCAAAGAGGTCATACGGCTGCTGCGCCGGTTGATTGATAAGGAACGCGGTCAGCGCGGGCGTCACCTCAATCTCGATGGGGTCAAGCGCCACGCCGTATGAAAAGGCCACCGGCGCGCTGGGGGCGCCAGGCTCTGGCATGGCGAAGCGGCGAGACTCCATTGGAGCCCTGTCATCGGTGGTGCTATCCGGAGGGTGATCAAGATCATCGATCTCGATTTCACCGAGCGCGCCCGCGTCGCGCATCGCCAGCGCAAGCTGGTCCACCACGTTGGGGGCGCTCGTTGGCGCCTCGGGGGCGACGTCCGTCGAATTCATCCGAGCCTGCTTGCTCTGGGCCAGCGTGACGACTTCTTCATACGCGCGGCCGATCGGCACATCACTCTGGCTGCCGACCTGCACAGACGTGCCGCCGCCAACGAACTGCAGCGCGACGACGCCCAGGAAGATCACAGCGAAGATGGCCAGGAAGAGCTTGTCCGCGATCAACTCAATGAATTTAATGCCTTTGGGTTTCATGCGATGTCCTTGTGCAGCCTGCGCAATCAGCTCACGGCCGGCGCGTCTTCGTCGCCTTCTTCAGTTTCGGGCATCGCCCACTCATCCGGAATCTGCATCAAGCCGCGAACGTCGCGCGGCACGAGGGGCGCCATCCACGGACGCATCCACACCGTCTCGATGCGCATCCGCATGCGCATGAGCGGCGCCACGCCGTAGTAGTACCCCGCCGACAAATCCGATTTCGGGTCGTAATCCTCGATGACAGAAAGGTCGACCACGCTCATCAACCCGGCGCGAGGGAACGCCGCGAGAATGTGCGGAATCTTGCGCGCATCGACGATCAACGAAAGATCGACATACCGAATGTCGTACAACTGATTCTGACGAGCCGCGGGCCACGCCGTGCGGCCACTGACGGAAATCGAATAGTCCCGCGTGATCTCGGTGCTGGTGTTCGCCGTCGCCGGCGGGTTCTGCGTTTGCGCCGCGACCATGGACGCCAGGTCCCACGGCGCAATTGAAATGCGCTCAATCCGCTTGATGGGCGCATCGGGGACCGACAACTCCTGTCCGGCTTCGTCGGTGTTCGCAAGCGACAAAGCGCGCATCACATCATCCAGCACCCAATACCGAAGCTGCCACTCCCAACATTGCACGAGCGAGGGCGCGCCTTGGGTTTCATCCCACGAGCGCACGCCGTCGATCACACTCGGTGTGGCGTAGAACCGCGTGTCGCCCGCGTGAAGCTTGTAGAGCCGCAGCCGCTCTTCACCCAGTTCGCTGTGAATGCGCTCGGCGTCCTCCGGCTCCAGCTGCGCGTCGGTGCCGGCCACGTCAACGCCCAGAAGGCGCTGGCGCTCGACTTCGAACTGCGAGTTCAACCGATCAAAGATGACCATGGGGTCCGGCGGCCCGTCAGCGCCTGCATCAAGCAACTCGTTTGCCATGGCGCCCGGCCACACGCGCGCCATTTCCTGCCGCTTGCTGGTGGACTCCGGCGCCGAAGGCTCAGGGAAAAGACCATCCACGAGGGGTTCGCGATTCGGGTCGTTGGCTTGGAGCGCCAGGTCCTTGACGCGCTGCACCTCTTCGCTCAGGGCGTCGATCCACGCCTTGATCGCTGACGTCGTCGCCTCATTCGGGACCTGCGAGAACGACACGGGCTGCTGCGACGGATCCAGCGTCGGCGCCTCGTACGTCACGCTGATCTGGTTGAGATCGCGAATGTTGCCGCCAACATCCGATTCCACCTGCTCATTGAGTTTCTGACTCCAGCTTTGGCTGAAGAAGAAGAGCACAGGGAACGCGGCGATTGCAATCACAATCGCAATCACGCTGACGAGATTCGACTTGACCCATCCGAGTGCGCCCTTCACGGCGTCACCTCCGTCGCCGCGGCTTGCTGACCACCTTGCTCGGCGTCCAGTGAGATCGGCTTCTCTGGTTGTTTCAGCGAGACTTGCCAGGAGATCGTGTAGCGATACTTGCCTTCGTCATCGTCCGCCGTCTCAACAGTGGGCAACGGCGCCAGGGCGTCGAGCGTTGTGTTCTCGCTGCCGCCGGAGCGAGTTGGCGTTGTAGTTGGTCGTTGACCCGACCGATCTCCGCGACCGCCGCGCCCGGAATCGCTGCTGACTTCTTCAATGCGAATGTCTTCTATGGACGGCGCCACGAAGATGTACGGCGCATCGTCGCGATCAGCCAGCTCATTCAACTTGTGCAGCAGCGTCCGATCCACAAACGCGGCGAGATCCGGATGCGTTGAAGTCACAGTCAACTGCACGGAAAACGTGCCGAAGCGTCGCTCGACGGTCTCTTGACTCTGCTGCTGCCTGCCAGCGGCGCGGCCTCGCGGGCGATTGGTGGTCTGAGGCCCCCCGCCACCGAAGGTCACGCCGGAGCTTCGCGCGCCGCCGGAACTCCCCGGACGTGTTGGCGCGCGGAATCCATCACCACCCACGTTAATCCACTGAGGCGGGCCGCCGGTCGGCGTTTCATAGTCAATACGAAGCGAGTCAACATGGAAACCATGCTCCTGGCTGGGCGGCGCCGTCTGGATGACCGCCGCGACATCGCTCACAAGTGTGGCATAGAGATCGCGGCGCTCGAACAACCTGAAGATGTTTTCCGCCGCGAAGCCGATCTGGGCGCTCTGACTCACCTGCTGCCAGGCGTCGCGAAGCTGCCTGCCCTGCTGTTTCACCTGATTCACCTGCTGCAATGCAGGATTTTGCTGGGCTTCCGCGATCTCTTGCGAATCGAGGAAGGGCCGGATGAAACTGGCGCCGCCGGCGGCCAGCGCGAGCACAGCCGCGGCGACGAACACCGGCGTCTTTCGCTTCCAGACCGATTCGCGAATCACGCTGACCGGGATCAGGTTCGCATCGATCGCCGCCATCCCGAGGCCCTGCAACGCGAGACCGTAAGCCGTTGCGAGACTGAGTGTTGCGGACTGGAAGTCCGCTTCGGCGGGACCGTCAACCTGGAGTTGCTTGAATCGCTCGCACCGCGTGACATCAATCTGCAATTGCTGACTCAGATACTTCCGAAGGCCAATCAGGCGGAAGGTCTCGCCGAACCCGATGACGCGCTTGATTTCAGACTCCGGATGCAACTGCTGATAGAACGCGATTGATCGCTGCACTTCCTGCGCGAGATCGGTGAAGACCGGACGCATCGCCTGGAAGATGTGCTTCTTGTGTTTGCTCTGCTCCGCTTCGCGTTTGAGCTTTTCCGCCTTGGAATACGGCAATTTGAAGGCGGAGACGATGGCCTCCGTGAAGTTGTGCCCCCCGATGGGGAACGTTCGAACCCACACGCGGCCCTGGTCAGCGACGATCAGATCCGTCGCGACGGCGCCAATGTCGATGAGCACGGTGCCTTCGGTTTCATCCGAGATTGGAAGGTCGTGAGCCATCGCATTGAAGACGGCGATGGGCGAGAGGTTCAGGATGTCCGGACGGAGGTTGGCGTCGCCGCACAAGTTGAGCTTCTGCATGACGCGTTCGCGCGTCATGGCGAGGATGCCGACCTCAACGTCGGGTGAATCCTCCCGGGCGAAGGTCTGGTAGTCCCACTCCACCTCTTCAAGAGGGAACGGGATCTGCTGAATGGCCTCGTACTTGACGATGCCAGCGATTTTCTTCGGCTCCACCGGCGGGAGCTTGGCAAACCGCGCGAAGGCCGAGTGCCCTGGCGCTGAAATGGCGATCCGGGCCTTCGATAGGTCGTATTGGCTCGTCAGGGCGCCGATGGCGACGCGCATCGCCTCGTCCTGATCGAGGTCGGGGGTCGAGAGCACCTTCTTATGAGGCAGGACCACGAAATCCGCCACGCGAGCGCCATCGCCATCCCGAACCAGCTTGATCGCTTTAATGGAGCCCGCGCCAAGTTCAATGCCCCAGCACGCGTTGGATGACGCCATAACCGCTCCTTCTTCAGTGTCCGCTTTCGAGACCACCGACGTTGGACCCATTCACCGTGCGCAGCCGTATCGCGCACACCTGGGGGTCTCCATCACGGTACGACGGCCGAAACAGATTGGTTCCCACCCCTCCGCTGCGGACGCCGCAATCCGGTACGGCATTGCACTGGCGGGGCCTCGAAGTGTCAACACACCCAAGCGCCGAGCAATCTGAACTTTGGGCCAGAATCACGACTGCTGATTCACCCCCCTTCGCGACATCGCGATAGACTGCGCGATCCTGCGTTCGGCTGGCCCGGGGACGACCAGCCGCGCCGGGCCGGTGGGCCCTTTCGTCCCGACTCCTGAACAGATTTCATCGCTATGAGTGAGCACGAGACCAACGAACAGGCGCGTCCAGACGGCGCCGCCTCAACGACAGCCGCGACTTCTGAATCGGAATCGCCGTCGAAGGCTGCTCCCTCCTCGTCGAAGCTGTCGGCCGAACTCGAACGCGAGATCGACGACGCCATGAAGGCGATGGAAAAGGAAGAAGCGGCGCACGCGCCGGCGTCCAAGCCGGCGATCCGCGGCCCGCGCGTCATTGAAGCGGGACGCGAGCGCCGTCATGGCCGCGTCGTCTCCGTCGGACCGTCGGACATCTTCATTGAGTTCGGCCCGAAGGAACTCGGTGTCGCGCCGCGCACGCAATGGAGCGATGATGAGCTCCCGAAAGTTGACGGTGATTTAGAAGTCATCGTCGATCGCTTTGATTCCAACGAAAACCTGTACCTCTGCTCCAAACCGGGCGCGGTGCAAAAGGCTGACTGGGAACTTCTCGAACCCGGCCAGGTTGTTGAAGCGCGCGTCAGCGGCGTCAACAAGGGCGGCCTGCAGCTCGAGATCGCGCAGCACGACGCCTTCATGCCGGCCAGCCTCGTTGATACGCACCACATCGATGATCTCTCCGTCTTCGTCGGCGAGAAGGTCAAATGCAAAGTGGAGCGCATCGATCGCTCCGGTCGCGGTCGCATCGTTCTGAACCGTCGCGCGGTGCTCTCTGAGGAGCGCAAAGAGCTTCGGAGCACGCTGAAAGAGAAGCTCGAAGTTGGCGCCACTGTCAAAGGCACGGTCAGAAAGATCATGCCATTCGGCGCGTTTATCGACATTGGCGGCGTGGACGGCCTCCTGCACATTTCCGACCTCAGCCATGGCCGCGTGGACAAAGTCGAGGATGTGGTCAAGGAAGGCGATGAGCTCGAGCTTCAGGTGCTCAAGCTCGAATGGGGCAAGAATCGAATCTCGCTCGGGCTCAAGCAGTTGCAGGCGGATCCGTACGAGACCGCCGCCGAGCAATTCCCGCCGGAATCCATCACGGGCGGCAAGGTCACGCGCACGACGCAGTTTGGCGCGTTTGTGGAACTGGCGCCGGGCGTTGAAGGGCTTGTGCATATCTCGGAACTCGACTGGAAACGCGTCCGCAAAGTCGAAGACGTGCTGAACGTCGGCCAGAGCGTCAAGGTCAAGGTGATCAGCTTCGATCCGGAGAAGCAGCGCATCAGCTTGAGCGTCAAGCAGACCACCAAGCCGCCGGCAGGCGCCGAAGGCGAATCAGCGCGCAGCGTCGAGGAGATCCGCAAGGAAACGCCGCAACAACGCCGCATGCGCGAAGAGTTCAAGCGCCGCCAGAAGGAAGAGGAAGAGTCCGGCCTCAAGGGCGGCGGCTTCGGCGATGGCCTCGGGCTTGGCGATCTCAAGCTCTGATCCGCGCACCCGCCGGAACGTCATTTCTGGTTCTTTGTGAATCGTCGCCGCTACACTGCCCGCGCGATGCAGGCGCATGATCCAATCGACATCCTGACCAGTCGCTTTCAAGACGCGATGCGAGCGGCGTTTGGCGACGCCCTCCCCGCGAACAGCGATCCGCTGATTTCGCAGTCGCGCAACCCGAAATTCGGCGATTTTCAGGCCAATGGGGCAATGGCGCTTGGCAAAGCGCTTGGTCAGCCGCCCCGAGAGGTTGCCTCGAAGATCGTTGAACACTTGGACGTCAGCGATATCGCCGAACCGATCGACCCGAAGTCAGGCATCGCCGGTCCGGGCTTCATCAACATTCGACTCAAGGGCGATTCACTCAGCGCGCTCCTTGACGCCATGGACAACCCAAGCCTCGGTGTGCCTGCACCCGCAGAACCGCAGACGGTGGTCGTCGATCTGTGCGGCGTGAACCTCGCCAAACAAATGCACGTCGGCCATCTTCGCGCCACGGTGATTGGTGATGCTCTCGCGCGCCTGTTTGAACGGCTGGGCCATCGCGTCGTTCGTCAGAACCACTTTGGCGACTGGGGCCTCCCCATCGCGATGGTGACCGCGGCGGTCAAGCGAGACGCTGAAGCCGGACGCCTGAGTCTGGACGACCTGACGCTCGACGATCTGGACGCGATTTACCGGCACGCCAAAGCCGTCTCGACTGCCGATCGAAAAGGCCTCGAAGCAGCGCGGCGATTCGATCTCGGCCCCAAGGTTATCGCCGAACTGGAAGAGCAAGTCGGCGGCGCCGAGGAAGCCGCCAAAGCCGCGCGTGACGCACTCATCGCGTTGCAGGCGGGCGATGAAGACGTCGTGCGCATCTGGCAACGCATCGCAGACATCACGCTCGCCGAATGCATGCGCACGTGCGAGCGACTGAACGCCAACGTCACCGAGGCATACACCGCCGGCGAGTCCACCTATCGAGATGAACTGCAAGGTGTCGTGGACGACCTCCTTCAACGGGGTGTCGCCGAGGAAAGCCGCGGCGCCGTCATCGTCCGGCTCGACGACTTTGGCATCGCCGAACCGCTGCTGGTGCGAAAATCAGATGGCGGCTTCCTCTATGCAACCACGGATATGGCGGGCGTGCGGCGGCGCGTGCAGAAACTGGGCGGCGACCGCCTGGTCTATGCCGTGGATGCGCGCCAATCACTGCACTTCCGGCAGGTCTTCGCGGCCTCGACCAAGGCGGGATACGCCACTCGGGCCAATGGTGAAGTCGCGCGCCTTGAGCACGCCGCATTTGGCACGGTGCTCGGTGAAGATGGCAAACCGTTCAAGACGCGATCCGGCGAGAACATCAAACTCACTGATTTGCTTGATGAAGCCGTGACACGCGCCGAGCGCACCGTCGCGGAGAAGAACCCCGACCTGCCGCCGGATGAGCGACGCCACGTGGCGGAAGCGGTGGGCATCGGCGCCATCAAGTACGCCGATCTGTCGTCGGACCGCATCAAGGACTATGTCTTCAGTTTCGATCGCATGCTGGCCTTTGAAGGCGACACGGGGCCGTACCTGCAGTACGCCCTGGTCCGTGTGAAAAGCATTCTTCGCAACGCGGCTGATCGATTCGACATCAACACTGATGCGCTCACGCGCACGGACGGCGCAACCGACAGCCCGCCGCCAATCCTGATTGATGAGCCGGCGGAAAAGGAACTCGCTCTCGAGATCCTTCGCCATCCCGGCGTCATCGCCTCCGCCGCTGAAGCGCTGGAGCCGCACCGACTCTGCGGGCATCTCTTTTCATTGGCGACGGCGTTCAGCGCGTTCTTCCAGCATTGCCCGGTGCTTCAGGCGCCGGATGACGAGACGCGGCTGTCGCGACTGCGCATGTGCGCCCTGACGGGTCGCGCGCTGGAGTCCGGGCTCGAAACGCTCGGCATCAAAGCGCTTGAACGCATGTAGTTGTCGGGCCACGCACTCAACCGTTGACCAGTGCGCATAAAAAAACGGCCCGAGCACAGTGCCCGGGCCGCCTTCGTAGTCAATCGATACTGATCAAGGGATCAGCCAGTCCACTGAGCGAGCAGTGACGCCAGGTCCGCACCGTCAACGATGCCGTTGCCGTCGAGGTCAGCGCCGGTGCCGCTGCCATTGGTGCTCCACACGGACAGGAGCGTCGCGAGGTCGGCGCCATTGACGAAGCCGTCGCCGTTGAGGTCGGCGGCCGGGCCGGTCACGCCGCAGCCTTCGGTCGTCTGCATGAAGACGCGATAGCCGGAGCACAGACCCTGGAAGATGTCGAGGCAGCCGTCATTGTCGATGTCGATGAAATCGAAATCGTGCGACGGATTGTGGAAGCCCTGGTCAGCAACGAACATCGTGGACAAGCTGCCCGCGCCGTTGTTGTCCCACAGCTGCCACTCTTCAAACGGGTTGCAGTTGGCGATGTCCACGTCGATGGGCGCCACGCCGATGTCGAGGTCGCCATCGTTGTCAATGTCGCCCTGCTTGACGTTGCCGCCAAATCCATTGGTGCGACCATTGCTGACGGAGGTGAAGTTGTAGGAAGGCGCTGCGCCATCCGCGCTGGTGCGGATGCCGATCTTGTCGGTCCCATCCTTCACGACGTACACATCGGGATCGCCATCGCCGCTGTAGTCAGCAATGCGGAACATGTAAGGATCGCCATTGTCGAGGCTCGTGCCGTCCCAGCTGAAGTTGCCGGTGCCGTCGTTGAGCAGGACAGGCAGACGAATGCCGTTCCACGGCGAGGTGCCGTACAGCGTGGTCGTCTTCATGATGTCGAGGTCGCCGTCGCTGTCGAGGTCGGCCATTTCGACGTTGGTGCCGAAGGCGCTGTTGCGAAGGTTGCCCATGCGCTCATCGACTTCATCAACGAAAAAGCCATTGCCGGTGTTCATGAACAGCATGTCCTTGACAGCCTGGCTCGGGCCGTAATTCGACATGTACAGGTCATCCCAGCCGTTGCCGTCCAGGTCGCCCGCCCAACCGGCGCAGAACTGAAGCTGGTTGACGTCAGCGGTGGAGACATTCGGGAAACGAGCGCCGGACTCATTCGCGAAGCCGAGCCAGTTGCCGCCGCCATCGTTGCCGAGGTTGGAGTAGTACTGGGGCTGCACGCCAAACGTGCTGACGACGACGATGTCCAGCCAGCCGTCATTGTCAAAGTCGTTCACGACCACGTCGCGCGCATCAGTGAGCGTTGTGATGAATCCGGGCGCAAACTGCGCGGTGCGGTCAACGAGCGTGCCATTCTCATTCATCAGGAGAACATCTTCGCGCGGACCGACGTTTGAGAACGGGCGCTTCCGGACAACGACGACATCCATCCAGCCGTCATTGTTGAAGTCGCCGATGTTGGTGTCTTTCTCC
>MRWG01001167.1_pt1 | contig 18468 bp, 14 predicted proteins | sample 1013341 | NCBI WGS metagenome assembly MRWG01 (sample SAMN06117577, study PRJNA244670) | biofilm metagenome | biome: Water; feature: Cathode Biofilm; material: Biofilm; isolation source: microbial consortium enriched at the cathode of a solar microbial fuel cell | place: USA: District of Columbia ... | reverse complement strand
ACCTATGCGGGCAGGGTCATGAGATTGCTTCGTTGCGCTTGCGCGCGCCTCGCAATGACGGTTGCTCTCCTTGGTGAGATTGCTTCGTCCTGACGCTTTGGCGGGGACGACGTACTCCAAGTTCTCCCTTATAAAACGAAATCTGTCCTGAAGGTTTCATACTGAGGCGGTAAGGTTGTTACTCTTGGAATATTTTTCTTAGCTTACTCGTATCGTTTTAAAATGCGAATCCAACAAAACCCAACCCTACAATGCCCCTAAACCGCAGGGAAGCCCTTAAAAGAACAAGCCTGGCCGGGCTGGCCATGGTCAGCCTTCCGGCCCTGGGTATTTTTAACCCGCTCCAAGGCATGAGGCAACGAAAAATCCCATCCTCAGGAGAAGCCCTGCCGGTGGTAGGCTTGGGGACCTGGCAGACCTTTGATGTCGCCAACACCCCGTCAGCACTGGAACCCCTGACAGCGGTACTCCGCATCCTGAGGGAAAATGGCGGGAAAGTGATTGATTCTTCCCCCATGTACGGGCGCTCAGAAGCGGTAGTAGGGACCCTGACCCAGGCGACAGGGTATGCGGGGGACTACTTTTACGCCACCAAGGTCTGGACCAGTGGCCGGGACGCGGGCATCCGGCAAATGCAAACGTCCCTGCAACGGATGCAACGAACATCCATGCACCTGATGCAGATTCACAACCTGGTCGACTGGAAGACGCATGTAAAGACCCTGAGAGACTGGAAGGAACAAGGCAAATTGCAGTACTGGGGCATTACCCATTACCTGGATTCGGCCCACGGGGCCCTGGAAGAGATCATACGAACCGAAAATCCCGATTTTGCACAGTTCAACTATTCGCTCAGGTCCCGGCATGCCGAAAAATCCCTCTTTGACACCTGCAGGAAACACGGTACCGCGGTACTCATCAACCAACCGTATGAAAGTGGCTCATTGTTTGGCGCGGTCAGGAACAAAGCACTACCCGAATGGGCGGCCGACTTTGATATCCATAGCTGGGGGCAGTATTTCCTGAAGTTTATCCTGTCCAACGAGGCGGTCACCTGCGTCATCCCGGGCACCTCCAAACCACATCATATGGCCGACAATGTACGGGCCGGTTATGGGAAACTTCCGGAGGCTGCCATGCGGGATACGATGGTGAAGGCCATTCTTTAATGGGCAGTCGGCGGAGCACCGTAGGTAGCCAAATTAGACCTTTCAGGTTTTGAAAACCTGGCAGGTCTTACTCCTTCTGCCCACTGACCAATTCCCTCCGCACTTCCTTCCTCAAATAATAGCCCGTGACCAGTGTAGACAAGGTATCGGCGATGGCGAACCCGATCCAGACACCCAGCTCCCCCAGGTACCAGGGCAAAATAAGAATGAGCGGTATAAAAAAGAAGCCCTGGCGGGTCAGGGTCAGCAAAAGGGCCGGTTTGGCCTTGCCAATGGCCTGGAAATAGGCAGCGCCTATGAGTTGCAGCGCGATGATGGGCGTAGCTGCAAATACCCAACGCATGGCCGCCGGGCTATGTTCCAGCACAAAATTGTTAGTTGCCAGTTCGTGGGTACTCATCCCTTCGCGGTCGCTCAGGAAAAGGTCCGCAATCTCCGCCGGGAAGACCATCAGTCCCACAAATACCAGGGAAGCCATGATGGCTGCATAGGCAATAGCCGTGTTGATCGATTCTCGTACCCTTTGGTATTTTTGTGCGCCATAATTAAAGCCCGCGATAGGCAAAAAGCCCTGGGTAACCCCAAAAACCGGGAAAAGGGCAAACATCAGCATGCGGGCGATGATGGCGTAGACCGCCACCTGTGCCTCTCCCCCCAACTCAAAGAGGATGTTGTTCAACAAAAGGTACGTAATACTGGTGACCGCTTGCCGGGCCAGGGTGACAAAGCCCAGGGATCCCATTTCCTTCAAAATAGGCCGTTCCAGCCCCAGGTGGTGCCAGCCGATCTTGAGTTCGGAATTCTGGGAAAAAAAGAACCAGAGGATATAAAAAAAACAGAGCAGGTAACTGCCGGTGGTCGCCCATGCTGCCCCGTGCATGCCCCAGTCGAACACATAGATAAAGACATAGTCCATGATGAGGTTCCCCACAGAGGGGATAATCATGGCCACCATGGCAAACCGGGGCTTGCCCTCAGCGCGTATGACGGTGTTCCCCATCATGCAGAGGGCCAGGAAAGGCACCCCGTACAGGACAATGGTATAGTAGATCTTGGCGGGGTCAAATATGGCCCCCTTGCCCCCAAAGGCAGGGATGAGGCTGTCTACGTAATACAGGCCCAAGGCCACCATGCTGATGGTCACCAAAAGGGTAAGGCTGATCTGGTTACCAAAGGTTTTAAGTGCCTTTTCCTGGTTTTCCGCCCCAAGGGCCCTTGAGATGATGCTGCTACCGCCAATTCCAATGGCCATACCCAGGGCGGCGATAAAGAAGGAAACCGGCAGGACCACGTTGATGGCGGCAATGGCGATGGAACCGATCCAGTTGCCCACAAAAATGGTATCCACCAGAATGTTCAGGCTCATCACCAGGATGCCGATGGATGCGGGTACCGCTTGCTTTATCAACAACTTCCCTATGGGTTCTGTACCCAACTGCTCTGAAGAGACTTTTGCCATGGCGTCAAAAATACGATATTATGGGGTACGGGTAATGCGTGTAACGTGGTGCTGCGGTGATCCTCCGGACTCGGTGGTTGGGGGATGGGGTTCCAAACCCCGCCCCAGGTTCAAGATATGGCCTTTCACTGCAGAAAACTTGCGGCGGACCTTGTCCCCATTTTTAATGAGATTGCTTCGTCCTGACGCTAACGGTCAGGACCTCGCAATGAAGGTGCACTCCCTGATGGGATTGCTTCGTTGCGCTTGCGCGCGCCTCGCAATGACGGGTACCTTAAAATAGCTGAACACAAAATAGCCCACCCTTCTATGAAACAACGTCATTACCAACGAAGTGACGTAATCCCACCTATGCGGTGTGGGTCATGAGATTGCTTCGTCCTGACGCGGACGGTCAGGGCCGTGTACTGGCACATAAACCGGCAATCAAAATACCTATTGGTTTTAAACAGGGAGGGCTCCGGTCGTTTCCCATTCCTTCACCCATTTCGCCATGAGCGCCACCCAATCCTCCCGGTCATTCAAGCAAGGGATGTGCTTGTAGGATTCGCCACCGGCTTCATGGAATTGCTCCTCCCCCTCCATGGCAATCTCCTCCAGGGTCTCCAGGCAATCGGCCACAAAGGCCGGGGTGATCACCGCCAGGCGGGTTTTGCCCGCCTTCGCCAGGCGCTCAAACTCAAAGTCGGTATACGGCTTCAACCAGGGATCGCCCGCCAGGCGCGACTGGAAAGAGCTACTTACTTTTTCAGCGGGTAGGCCCAGGGCCTTTTTGACCCGTTCGGTGGTATCGTAACACTGGTGGCGGTAGCAGGTATGGTGGGCGACTGAATTGATGCTACAGCAGCGACCGTCGATCTTGCAATGGAATTTGGTGGGGTCCGATTTCCGGATGTGCCGCTCCGGAATGCCGTGGTAGGAGAAAAGCACATGGTCATAGTCAAAATCCTTCAGCCCATCGGAAATGCTCTGGGCCAGCACCCGTATATAATCGTCGTTCCTGTAAAAAGCCGGCAGGGTGGTGAGGGCCATTTTGGGGAAATGTTCCTCTTGTACCTGCATGGCCTTGACCACCACGGTCTCGTAAGACGACATGGCGTAATGGGGGTACAGGGGTACCAGCAATACCTCGGTCACGCCTTTAGCCTGCAATTCTTCCAGGGCCTTCCTGATGGTCATGGAGCCATAGCGCATACCCAGGGCCACCGGCAGATTGAGTTGTTGGCCGAGTTTATCGCGGAAGCGTTCCGAAATGACAATCAGGGGCGATCCTTCCTCCCACCATATCCTGGCATAGGCCTTGGCCGACCGCTTCGGTCGCGTTTGAAGGATGATGCCCCGCACCAACAGGTTGCGCAACAGTAATGGCACGTCTATGACACGCTCATCCATCAGGAATTCATCCAGGTAGGGCTTGACATCTTTTGCGGTAGGGCTGTCCGGGGATCCCAGGTTCACCAATAGTACTCCTTTCACTGCAATTCTCTTTTTAGACCCTCAAAAATACATGAACTTGCCCAACTACCCCATATCCTGCGCCATAACTTTCACTATTTAGGTATAGGCAAAGCCAATCATCACCGGGCCGGCCCAATTGATTTTAGTAACTTGCCCGTAAAAGACCCACAAACATGCTGGAACAAATTTTTGGCGGCAACAAAAATGAGGAGGCCCTGGTCTTTTTGATCATTGGCCTTATCCTGATGATTGGGGCCTATATTGGTGTGATCGCATACTTGCGACGACTTGGCAAAAACCCGAAGTCTCCAATTCCCACAGACACGGTCAAGAAAATTTCGCTCCCCCTGGTCTTCATCCTGTTGTCTATCCTCATCCGTATGGCATCGCTACGGGACCTGCTGGGGCTAACTGATTATACCTACTGGTTTAAAAAAACGAGTACCCTGCTTTTTATCACCTCTTTTGCCTGGTTGATCATCAAAATCCTGAAGCTGATCAAAGCACTGATCGTGCAGAAATACGATGTGCATGCCACCGACAACCTGAGGGCCCGGCAGGTGTACACCCAATTCACCATCCTGGAGCGCATCTTTATCTTTATCGTCATCATCCTTGCCCTGAGCTTCGCCCTGATGAGTTTTGAGGAGATCCGCGAGCTGGGGGTTAGTATTTTTGCCTCTGCCGGGGTGGCAGGTATCATCATTGGCTTTTCTGCCCAGCGGATGATCGGGGCCATCCTGGCAGGTATCCAGATCGCCATCGCCCAGCCCATAAAAATAGACGATGTGGTGGTCGTTGAAGGTGAGTGGGGTCGCATAGAACAGATTACCCTCACCTATGTGGTGGTGGCTATCTGGGACAAGCGCCGGTTGATCGTGCCCACCACCTATTTTATAGAAAAACCCTTCCAGAACTGGACCAAAACGTCGGCTGACATCCTGGGAACGGTCTTCCTCTATACCGACTACAATGTTGATTTCGAGGCGCTGCGGGAAGAACTGACACGCATCCTGAAAGGAACCGACCTGTGGGACGGGAAGGTAAATGTGCTGCAGGTCACGGACTCAAAGGCGCAGCACGTGGAAATACGGGCACTGATGAGTGCCAAGGACTCACCCACCGCATGGGAACTTCGGGTAATGGTGCGCGAAAAACTGATCACCTACCTCCAGAAAAACCACCCCGAAAGCCTGGCACACAGCCGCCTCTACCTGAAAAATCTGGGCGCTTTGGAAAATAGAGTGGAAAAATAGGCGTTATTAAGGATACCCAATCCGACCCGACCAACCTATACCCATGCGCAGTATTTATTGCATACTATGGTTTTGCCTTCCCTTGTTGAGTTTCCCCCAGGATTCCAACAGCCTTCTTTGGGAAATATCCGGTAATGGCCTGGAACAGCCCTCCTACCTTTACGGAACCATGCATGTAAGCAAGAAAATCGCCTTTTTGCTGGATGACGTCTTCTACGAAGCCCTGGACCAGAGTGAGGTGGTAGCGCTGGAATCGGACCCTGCCACCTGGTTGGAAAGCGATACGGACGACAGCAGGAGCGGACATGGGTTTATCACCAAGGGGTTCTATACCGAGGCTTTCAGCCTTCGCTCCCCGGACCGTAAAGACCTGGCCTCTTTATTGGCCTCGGACGATGGCCTGGTAAACAATATCTTGTACCGCACCAACGAATATTCACAGAACTTTGAAGAGGAAACCTACCTGGATATGTTTATCTACCAGGCCGGTAGTAAATTTGGCAAACCCATTTTAGCCCTCGAAGACCTTGAGGAATCCCAGGCCCTCGTGGGCCGGGCCAGCCTGAATGCCATGAAGCGTAAACCCGATGAATGGCTGCAGGAAAAAATGCGGCAGAGCGACCTGATGTCGCTCATGCAGGATGCCTACCGGGAGCGCAATATCGCGTTACTCGACTCCATAGACCGGGCGATGTATACAGACCATTACCTGACCAACATGCTCTACATCCGCAATGAGAACATGGCCAGGCGCCTGGACTCCGCCATCCGCAAAGCCAAGGTGTTTGCAGGCATAGGGGCCGCCCACCTTCCGGGGGATAAAGGGGTGATTTCCCTGCTGGAGCAAAGGGGCTATACGCTTCGTCCACTGGTCTCCCAGGCAACGGCAGAAGGAAGCCGGCTCAAGGATAAGTTCGATCGCAGTTTCCGGAAACCCGAGCTGCAGGCCCAGGGCCCGGAAGATGGCTTTTTCAGTATGCTACTCCCACACAAATTGTACCCGGTGGCTGAAGGGCAGCACATTACCTATATCTCCCCAGACCTTACCAACGGCAGTTACCTGATGGTACACCGCATCCCCACCTATTCCAGGATCAACCGCAAGGCCGGCTATACCGTTGAAGACCTGGAAGGATTGTTGTTTGAAAATATACCGGGCAGAATCCTGGAAAAAAGGCGCATCAGCCACCAGGGCTATCAAGGGCTCGATATCCGGAACCAGCTTAAAAACGGCGACCAGCAACGGTACCAGATCTACACCACCCCCCTGGAGGTAGTGATATTTAAAATGGGCGGGCAGGATGACTATGTGACCCGCTACTCCGATGCTATTTTCAACAGCCTGCAATTTAAACGCCCCAAAGAAGGGACCAAGGTCCTTACCTCGGCCTTCAATGACTTTAAGGTCACCTTCCCGGCCAACCACCGCTTCGTCAACCAAAAGCGAAACGGGAACCGCCGTGCCGAAGGTTTCGACCCCGCCAGCGAATCCTATTACTTCCTGCAACAGGCCACCCTGAACGATTTCGACTTTATAGAACAGGATAGTTTTGAATTGCGGCAGATACAGCAGCGTTTTTACCAAAACCTGGACCTGAAACCGGAATACGCAGCCCCGCAACCCTTTTCCCTGGCCTCCTCGGCGCCTTTTAACCAGGGGGGAAGCCAAAGGCTGTACCTGAAATCCGTGCTTCGCCGGGGTGATTATTTCCTGCTGGGGATCCTCACGCCCAGGGAAGGCCTGGCCAAGGCGTATTTTGATTCCTTTGCACTGCAGGAGCCCGAGTATGGGGAAGCATTCAACCAAATCCGGGATACGGCCCTGTATTTTACGACACGCTCCCCCATCGCCCCCAAAAAATTTGTGGAAACCAACATGGGGCACTATAAAAGCCAGAAGGAGATAAAACCCTACCACCCGTACACCAAGAAAACTATCTACCAACACGCCAACAATGAAGCCATCACGGTGACCCTGAACAAGAGCCACGACTATATGACCTTCCCCAACATCGACTCGGTATGGGCGTTGCGAAAAAAACAATATGCCGGGGCCAGCTTCCTGATCAAAGAACAACGGCAACAAACTGGTGCCGATGGTTCCCATGAACTCCTGCTTACCTTAACCGATACGGCCAGTAGCCGGGGTATCCTTGTAAAAAACGTGGTAAAGGGCGGGTTGCTATACGAATTGAAGGCCGGACTGGATACCCTGAACCAACCCAGCCGTTTTGTCTCGGAATTCTTTACCCATTTCAGACCCCTGGACACCCTTATAGGCAGGGACCTGATGGAAGACAAAACCGCTGATTTCTTTGCCGCCCTGAGGGCCAATGACAGTATTGTAATGAAAGGCTACCGCTACCTCCTTTTTGATGAACGGCACGCGGACAGCCTGATAACGTATGTGGCCACCTATGATTTTTCGGGGGACAAGGAACATATCCAGAGCCACCTTTTGAAGGAACTGGGCTTTATGGACCAACCCAGGGTACGGCAATTCCTGAAGGAGTTTTATGAGCGGTCGTACAGCAATTCCAATGCACAGACACGTATCCTGCAAGCCACGGCCCAACAGGCGGACGGCCCATCGGCCGCACGCCTCCTCGAGCTGCTGTCGCAAGACCTGCCTTTGGTTTCCAACCCCTTTGAGATTGCCCGCATCTTTGCACCGTACAACGACAGCCTGCCACTGGCACGCTCCCTCTTCCCCGACCTGCTGGAATACAGCAATATCAGCGAATACAAGGAGCCTATTATTTCCATGCTGGCCACCCTGGTGGGCAAGGGGGAAATCAAGGCCAGCCGGTACAAGAAATACCTGCGCCCCTTGCTGAGCGATGCGAATATGCAGCTGAAACGCCAGCTGGGGACCGAAAATCAAAGCCGTGTTCAAAGTGGCACCTTTAGTAAAAACAACCGTCAGCACCGCAAATTGCTGGAAGACTACACCGTCCTCCTCTTCCCCTTTAAGAAGGACCGGGAAGTACAGTCGTTCTTCCGCCGGCTCTACGAGGTGGAAGACCCGGAAATCCGCACCACCTATGTAGCACTGTTGGCCCGGGAAGGCACGTATATACCCTTTGGTATGATTGATTCCATGGCAGCCAATATTAATAGCAGAAACCTATTATTCAATAAGTTACATGCCGTAGGTCAAATATCACTTTTTCCTACGGAATACGCCAGTCAACAGCAACTGGCAGCCGCCGCGCTTTACGGGGATGAGCATTTTGACCCTTTGGTAGATACCGTTCAGTTTGTTGGGGAGCGCCCCATCCGTTACGGGGACAGGGACTGTACCGGGTACTATTTTAAGCGCAAAAGCCAGCTCGACTTCAACAAAAACTTTAAGATGGTGTTGCTGGTATTTCCGGTCGACGCCCCCCTCAGTACACGTCCGTTTTACAAAGGAAAGGGCCTGCGAATGGCCGATACCGACACGGAGGCGGAGGTGATGCGCTATGTGACCGAAGAATTTATGCTGAAAGACCACCCCAGGGCCGTGGTATTTGAACCTAACGAAAAAGCGCGCCTTGGATATGGGTTTTAAGAAGTAATTTTGATAGCTTTGAACGCACGACCATGCGAAACCTAATCCTAGTTACTGCCATCTTCTTGTGGGGCATCCAGATAAATGCCCAGGATATGGTGTGCTCTGCCCAGGACAAGGCTGCCTTTGAACGGCGCATGGAAGAAATAAAGGCCCTCGCCCAACCATCCTATGGCGATACCCTGGCGACCATTGGCAAAACCTTTCTGGGAACCCCGTATGTGGCCCAGACCCTTGAAGTAGGCGAGAAAGAATCATTGGTGATCAACCTGCAGGGGTTAGATTGCACGACCTTCGTGGAAAACGTCTTAACCCTGGGCTACCTGCTGAGCCGGGGGGAAGCAAGTCTGGACGCTTTCGCCCGTATCCTGGAAACCATCCGGTACAAAGATGGGAAGCTCAAGGGCTACCCTTCCCGCCTGCACTACTTTTCGGAGTGGATCGCAAACAATGACAAGAAGGGCATTGTTAAGGATATTACTCAGGAATTGGGGGGAAACCCCATTATGAAGGACATCAATTTTATGAGTTCGCACCGTGACCTCTACCCCTTCCTCAGCGATGATAACAATTACCTGAAAATAAAAGCCTCCGAGCGCTACCTCAACGGCCGCCCAATCTATGTACTGGCCAAAGACAAGATCGCCAGCAAGGAGCACCTCCTGAAAACGGGCGACATCATTGCGCTGGCTACTTCCATAGAAGGCCTGGACGTCACCCACACCGGATTTGCCATCCGCATGCCCGACGGGCGCATCCATTTACTACACGCCTCCTCGGCGAATGAAAAAGTGGAGGTCTCCCGGCTTCCCCTCACCGATTATTTGAATGCTATCCGCCACAACACCGGCATTATGGTGGCCAGGCCGCTGTAAACCTTAAACGGAGCCAGAAACGCCTGATGGGCGTAAACCGCCCATTTTCGACCTTTTCGATTCCTTCCCCGGCTGTTGAAGTGGCCTTTCATTCCAGGGGTGCCAAACCCCTCCCGAATTGAAAGGTAGTCATGCGCACTGAAAAGATCATTCAGGGAACGAAGGCATTTACCGCTTGTGTCAGCGGTCCAATAGTCACAGGGGCTTTGTCACAGGAGAAAGCGGACATAAAAAGTCATATGCTACTCCCTGCCAAGGCACCAAGAGATACCTCCGAGCAAATGCTGCCGGAATTTGGGATCGTCATAGGCCTCCTCCGTATGGCCCAGGCCCGTATAAAAAGCCCTTCCCCCATCAAACTCCTGGTACCAGGCAATGGGGTGGTTGTCCCCGTTTTCACCGCCTTCATAGGAAGATTCATCCAGCTTCATCAGCACCTTCAGATCAGGGCTAATCTCCTTGTAATTGTACCATTCGTCAAAATGCCGCCATTCCGCCCCTAAATGGGTGGTGGCCGGAAAATCGGGGTCTAAGATGACCATTCGGGCTTCCTGCTGTTTGGGGTGGCTCTTAAACCAGGCCCCGCACAACTTCCCGTACCAGGGCCAGTCGTACTCCGTATCGGCCGCGGCATGGATCCCCAGGTAGGCACCCCCGCCATTGATATAGTTTTTAAAGGCTTCTTCCTGTTCCGTACCCAGCACATCCATGGTGGTGCTTAAGAAAATAATCAATTGGTATTTTTTTAGGTTGCCTGTTGCGAAGGCCAGGGAATCTTCTGTATGGGCCACCTCAAAATTGTGGGTTGCGCCCATTTCTTTAAGGGTAGCCACCCCTTTTTCAATAGACTTATGCCGGTAGCCGGCCGTCTTGCTAAATACCAGGACCTGGGGTGACTGGCTAAGGGAGGCCCCCGGGAAAAGGCTGGCCTTCTGATGCTCCCCTTGTTGGTCAAACGCCAATAATCCGATGATGCCGGTGCCAACGGCCGCTAGTAGCAGGTACTTTTTCATATAGTGGTGGATTTCATTTTCAGCATCATAAGATACGGAAATATACGGTATGTACAGGCGATTCTGCGGGGATGCGGGAATGCGGTTATTAATTTGCAACGGTGGTCGGGGATGGGGCCCTAAACCGCGTCCCGGTTTCAGGATAACCTTCTATGCTGGTAAAAGCAAGCAATGGATAGGGGGTGTCGGGGCGTGATGGTAGTTAGGGGCTATTGTGCTGGCTGGAACCCTACCCACAACCAAGGGGTGGGTGCATGGGTTTTACCATGCTATTCAGGCGCGTAGGACACACCCCTCAATCCCCTCTTGGTCGTGGGGATGCCCATTGTCAAACACAAAATCGCGTTTAAAGACTCGGACATCAACAGGGGCTCCAAGCCCCACCCCGGATTCAAGTTAGCGCCCGGGAATGAAAAAAGCTTGCAGGGAAACCGTAGGGATACGGGTACGGTCACGTGGTTGTTCGGTCATAGGGTTATACAGGATGCGGCCATGTGCACGTGGCAGGAAATCTGGATACTTCGGCGAGTGGGGGGTGCCCCCCCACCCCAGGTTCAAATTACTGCCAGGGAATGAAAAACGCTTGCAGGGAAACAGTACGGATCCGGGTATGAGGGTATGTGGTGATGCGGTAAGGCAATATCAACCATGAAACGGTGGTTGGGGGATGGGGCCCTAAACCCCACCCCATTATCAAATTATGGGATAACGCTGCAGAAAGCAAGCAGGGATAAAAGTTTGTAGCTTGTCTTTGGAAGGCTCAGGGGGTTCATCCCCATCCTCTTGCTTCCCCCGGCCAGTCTTCGCTCCTATCGTCTATCCTTCCAAACGCCCACCGCTTCCCGCTATACCATCTGCGGCTACCTGCGGCAATACGCCGCCGTTGTCCATTGGTTCCCGCTAACCGAGGCAGGTTTCCGGCCTCCTAATCTGCGCTGCCGACCCGCCATGGGGGGTTTTTGCGGTTTTCTCCCGCGTAATAGAGGATAATGGCATTGCCATCAGGGTCCCGTAAATGGGCCTCCCTCCATAACCAGCGCTGGTCTACGGGGAGGGTGTCAAACCGAATCCCCTACGCCTGTAATTCGGCCACCCGGGCATCCAAATCCCCGCATTCAAAATAGACCGTGGTCCCGGGACCTTCCGGCAAGCGCTCTACCCTATGTATAGAAAAAGTGGCCTCCCCCTCCGGGCATTCGAAGCGGGCATAGCGCGGGCGGGAGTCGACAATCAGGTGGAGCCCAAGTTTTTGGTAGAAATCGATGGCAATAGGCACATCTTTGGAAGGGATGGTCACCTGGTTGAGGTTCATAAGCAATGGATGGTGGTTTTGAAAATGGCAATTGTGACAGGCCCGGCCGTCAACTCAAAGCCATACTGTACTTTTTAGGGGTGGTGCCGTACTTCTTCTTAAAAGCGGCGATAAAATGGCTGGAAGTGCTATAGCCAACCTTAAGGCCTATCTCATTAACATTATACTGGTTGGTTTCCAATAATTTCCGTGCATAGTCCATCTTGTAATCAAAAAGGAAGCTATAGACAGAATCCCCGTATACCTCTTTGAACCCATCTTTGAGCTTCTTGAGGCTGAGGCCAATTTCATCGGCCAGCTCGGCAAGCGTGGGAGGCTCGGCCATACGGGCTATAATAATTTCCTTTGCCTTGCGGATCCGCTTTACGTTTTCCTCATCCGCCAGGAAGGGGCACTGGTCCATGTCGTATTCCTCACTCCTGTTGAAATACAGGGCCATCAATTCATATACCTTAGCCCGCAAGTAGAGGGGTTTGATGGAAGGGTGCAGGTTGTAACTCATGACCTGGCTCAGGATGACCGCGATCGCAGGGCTGACCCCCTCCTGTGAATAGTACTTCTTGTCGCGGTTCTCCGCGCTGAGGAAGTGGATGTAATCCGCCTCCCTCGAAAACAGCGAATGGAACTTACGGATGCTCATGATGACCGAGATCATCCAGGTCCTGGGGTTGAGCTCCAGGTTGATGGGCAAGTCCTGCTGGGTGTTGTACAACAAAAGGGATTGCTCATCCGATACATCCAGCGCATACCGCCCTTCATTGAAAATAAACTTGGCATGCCCCTTCAGGCAAAAGTGAAATTGGATAAAACTACTGTCTACCGCACGCTGTACCGGATATTTACCGGGACCTTCATGCTGCATTTTCAGGATGATAAATTCCTCTTCCAGCGACAGGACCTGAAAAGACCCGTCAGCGACATTTTTTGATTCCATAAAGCATTAAATTTCATAAATTTATTTAGAATGTTTCTAAATAGTATAGCCTTCAGACAGAATAATTACTGATTGTCCCCCGAAATTACGAAATTAAGGAGCAGTATATCCCTAATCGATACAAAAAGTTCTTCCAGCGTTACTTTTGCTCACCCAAGCCAATTATTTTTGTGGGGTTCTATGGACGGTGTATGAAGAAGTACCATATTTCAAAACATAATTCTTTCTATTCGGTAGGCCTCAGTTACCTGAAGGCAGACGCCGATGTGCGGGGTTTGTTCAGCCTGGACGAAGATGCGAAGGAACGATTGCTCACCCAGGCCAAGGCAGCCGGTATCGACGGGTTATTGGTGATTTCCACCTGTAACCGGACAGAACTCCACGGTTTCGCCCAACACCCCTACCAACTTATCAAGTTGTTGTGCGACAATTCCTCCGGCGATGCGGAGGCCTTTGAGGAAGTGGCCTATATCTACAAGAACTACGAAGCGATCGACCATCTTTTCCGGGTAGGTACCGGGCTTGACAGCCAGATCCTGGGCGATTTTGAGATCATCAGCCAGCTCAAACGCAGTTTTGCCCGCTCCAAAAAACACGGCCTGGCCAACCCTTTCATCGAGCGACTTTGCAATTCCGTGATACAGGCCAGCAAACGGATCAAGAACGAGACGGATATCAGCAGCGGGGCCACCTCCGTAGCCTTTGCCTCGGTACAATATATCCTGAAACACGTACCTGACATCCCCGAAAAGAATATCCTGTTGTTTGGTACCGGGAAGATTGGCCGGAATACGTGCGAAAACCTCATCAAGCATACCCAGAACCCGCATATCACCCTGATCAACCGCACCAGGGGCAAGGCCGAAAGCATCGCAGGCAAATTCAACCTCATCGTCAAGGATTTCGGTGACCTACCCACAGAGATCCGGAAAACCGACGTCCTGGTGGTAGCCACGGGTTCCCTCATGCCCACCATTACCAAAGACCTGATTCATAACCGGCGGCCCCTCCTGATCCTGGACCTGTCGATCCCCAAGAACGTGGACGAAGAGGTAGCCAACCTGGAAAACGTCACTGTCCTGCACCTGGACAAACTTTCCGAGATTACCGATGAGACGCTGGAACTCCGCAAGCGCGAGGTTCCCAAGGCAGAAAAGATCATCGAAGAAGTACGCAAAGACTTCACCCTCTGGCTGGAGACCCGGAAATTCGCCCCTGTCCTGAAAGCCCTTAAGAAAAAGTTGAAGACCATGAAGGATGAGGAACTCGACTTCCAGGCGAAAAAACATTCCGGATTTAATGCGCAGCACGTGGACGCTGTATCTGACCGCATCATCCACAAGATCACCAAACAATTTGCCAACCACCTGAAAGCAGCGGATATTGATTCTGAAGAGAGCCTGGAATTGATCCAAAAGGTGTTCCAACTAGAACAGTGGCCTAAATGAAAAAGGCCATCCGCATGGGGACACGCGATAGCGAACTCGCGCTATGGCAGGCGACTACCGTACAAAAACAACTGGAAGCCCTGGGCCATCCCTGCGAACTGGTCCCTGTAAAATCCACCGGCGACCTCCGGCTTGATGTCCCCCTCTACGAACTTGGGATCACAGGCATTTTTACCAAAACCCTGGACATCGCGATGCTCAACGAAGAGATTGACATCGCCGTGCATTCCATGAAAGATGTACCCACCCAACTCCCCAAAGGCATCGTGCAGGCGGCCGTACTAAAAAGGGCCAACCCCAGGGACATCCTGGTCCACAAAGGCCTCGACTTCCTGAATACGGAAGGGGTAGTGGCCACAGGCAGCTTAAGGCGAAAAGCCCAATGGCTGCACCGATACCCCTTGCACGAGATAGAAGACCTCAGGGGCAACGTCAATACGCGCCTCCAAAAGTTGCAGGACAACGCATGGGATGCCGCCATTTTTGCCGCAGCCGGCCTGGAGCGCATCCAGAAAACACCCGAAGCCCATACCGAACTCCAGTGGATGGTACCGGCCCCTGCCCAGGGCGCCATGCTAATCGTGGCCAGGGAAGGGGATACCGAGGTACGAAAAGCCCTCAGGGTGCTGAACGACGGGCCCACGGAATTGTGTACCTGGATCGAGCGGGAATTCCTCCGGGAATTGGAGGGCGGCTGTACGGCCCCCATAGGCGCACTAGCGACCATCCGGGACGAAAAATTGCATTTTAAAGGCATCTTGCTGGCCCTGGACGGGCAAGAGAAGTACGAAATTGAGAAGGAAGTCCCCATCACCCTGGTGGCCGGCCTGGGCAGGGCCTGTGCCCGGGAAATCCTGGGAAAAGGAGGCGATGCATTGATGGAACGCATCAAAAAGGAAATGGAAAAGAAATGACAGGCATGCGACTTCCCTCTCGGCCCGGGAGAGGGGGCAAGTCCCTCCTCTCCACCAAAAAACTAAGCCCCGCCCAAAAGGCGCTGCTCCAAAACAACGGCATCTCCGTGGTCGACTACAACGCGATCAGTATTCATTTCACGGATGTGGCCATCCCCCCCGGTTTTGACTTCCTGGTATTTACCAGCCAGAATGGGGTGAAGGCCTTCCTAAAACACAGTAAGGGCAACCGACAGCCCCCCTCTTATGAGGGTAAAAGCTGTTTTTGCGTGGGGGAGAAAACCAAAGCCTTGCTGGAAAAACATGGGTTGCAGGTGGTGAAAATGTCCTATAACGCCCATGAACTCGGCCACGAAATCCTGGCGCAGCACGCCGGCGCTTCTTTCTTATGGGTATGTGGCAACCGCAGGAGGGAAGAGTTGCCCGGGCTATTGCTGGGCCATGGGGTTCACCTGAAAGAACTCGTGGCGTATGAAACCCGCCTCCACCAAAAAACACCCGTGGGTACTTTTGATGCCATATTGTTTTTCAGCCCTTCGGGCGTGCAGGGTTTTTTTGAAAACAACGCCCTGGGGGAGGCCGTAGCATATTGCATAGGGCCTACTACCGCGGCTGCCGTTAAAAAACATACCCATCGGTTTAAGATAGCCGAAAAGCCCACTACAGACCGGGTGGTCCGGCTGGCAATGGCCGACTTGGTCCCTGCGGCCACCCCGGAAAACAAACCTTCTAAAGAGAACTAGACTTTATGATAAAGAACGACTTGTTTTTAAGAGCCCTCCGGGGCGAAACGGTTTCCAGGCCCCCGGTTTGGATGATGCGGCAGGCAGGACGATACCTGCCTGAGTTTATGGCGATCCGCGAGAAGTACGATTTCTTTACCCGTTGCCAAACGCCGGAACTGGCTTCAGAGATTACGGTGCAGCCCATCCGCCGCTATGGCATGGATGCCGCCATCCTGTTCAGTGATATCCTGGTAATCCCCCAGGCGATGGGTATAGAGGTTCAGATGAAGCCTGATTTTGGCCCCTACCTGCCTCACCCCATCCGCTCCAAAAAAGAGGTGGATGCCATCCGGGTGCCCGACGCGGCAGAAGCCCTGGATTATGTGATGCAGGCCATCCGGATGACGAAAGAGAAGCTGGCGGATGAAGTCCCCCTGATCGGGTTTGCAGGGTCGCCCTGGACGATCCTTTGTTATTGCGTACAGGGGCAGGGGAGTAAATCCTTTGATAAGGCGAAGGCGCTTTGCTTCAGCGATCCCCGTGCGGCCCACGCCCTGCTGCAAAAGATTACCGACACCACCATCGACTACCTGAAAGCCAAAGTACGGGCCGGGGTAGACGCGGTGCAGGTATTTGATTCCTGGGGCGGGATGCTATCGCCGGAAGACTACCAGGAATTTTCCTGGCACTACATACAGCAAATAATTGATGCGCTAAAAGAAGACACCGAGGTGATCGTGTTCGGAAAAGGCTGCTGGTTTGCTTTGGGTGAGATGGCCAAATCCGGTGCTTCGGCCATTGGAATCGATTGGACCTGCTCGGCCCGCAATGCCCGCTACCTGACGGGAGGAAAGATCACCCTGCAGGGGAACTTTGACCCGGCCAGGTTGCTATCGCCCCCGGATGAGATCACCCGGCGCGTTACCGAGATGATCCGTGCCTTTGGCAAGGACCGGTACATTGCCAACCTGGGCCATGGTATCCTCCCGAACATCCCCCTGGAAAATGCCAGGGCCTTTGTGGATGCCGTAAAGAACTTCAAAGAATAAAACAAACCAAGGAATGCAGAGCTCCCTTAAAGACCGCTTTTACAACTACATACAAACCCTGCAGGACGCTATTTGCGACGCCCTGGAGGCGGTGGATGGCAAAGCCCAATTCCGGGAAGACCCCTGGGTACGCCCCGAGGGAGGGGGAGGACGGACCAGAGTCATCGAAAACGGGGCGGTTTTCGAAAAAGGCGGGGTGAATATCTCAGCCGTGCATGGCGCTTTGCCCGAAAGCATGCAGGCCTACTTTGGCGTTAAGGATGCCGACTTCTTCGCCTGCGGCCTGAGCCTGGTCTTGCACCCCGAAAGCCCGATGATTCCCACGGTACATGCCAACTGGCGGTATTTTGAGATGTATGACAAACAGGGTAACATCAAAGACCAGTGGTTTGGGGGAGGGCAAGACCTTACCCCCTATTACCTCTACGAAGAAGATGCCAGGCACTTCCACGACACTTGCAAAAGGGCCTGTGACGCGCACCACCCGGGGTTCTACCCCAGATACAAAACCGCCTGCGATACCTATTTCTGGAATTCACACCGGGAAGAAGCCCGTGGCGTGGGGGGATTGTTCTTTGACTATTGTAAAAAGGACGAGGAGATGGGGATGGACGATTGGTACGCATTCGTGACCACGGTTGGAGACAGTTTCCTGGAAGCCTACCTCCCCATCGTGGATAAACGAAAAAGCCTGCCCTGGGGGGCCAGGGAAAGGGAGTGGCAGGAAATACGCCGCGGCCGTTACGTGGAATTCAACCTGGTACACGACAAAGGGACCCTCTTTGGGTTGAAAACCAACGGGAGGATCGAAAGCATCCTGATGAGCCTGCCGCCCCAGGTGCAATGGCGGTATGACCACCACCCCGAAAAAGGGAGCCCGGAAGAAAAATTGGTCCGGGTCCTGCAACAACCCCGGGATTGGTCGTAAAGAATGCTACCTTTGGCATAAATCCATTTTGCATGAGAATCCCCATTTACCAGATCGATGCCTTTGCCGAACGCCTTTTTACAGGCAACCCCGCAGCGGTATGCCCGCTGCAACATTGGCTGGAAGCGGGCCTTATGCAACAGATCGCGGCTGAGAACAACCTGGCAGAAACCGCCTTTACCGTTAAAAATGCCAACCGGTATGAAATACGGTGGTTTACCCCCGAAACCGAGGTAGACCTATGCGGGCATGCTACCCTGGCCGCGGCCCATGTGCTCCTGCACCACTATGAAAAAGACGCTGAAAAAATCGTATTCCATTCGCACAGGAGCGGCCCTTTGACCGTAGACAGGCAAAACGGGGGCCTTTTGGTGC
>MRWG01001164.1_pt1 | contig 18533 bp, 12 predicted proteins | sample 1013341 | NCBI WGS metagenome assembly MRWG01 (sample SAMN06117577, study PRJNA244670) | biofilm metagenome | biome: Water; feature: Cathode Biofilm; material: Biofilm; isolation source: microbial consortium enriched at the cathode of a solar microbial fuel cell | place: USA: District of Columbia ... | reverse complement strand
CTCACTCGCCACCGAGTCCGCCCGCCGATCAGATCGCCTCTCGTCGCTTCCAAGTCTGATTGCCGCCAAACGAGATGAGCTCAGGTCGCTTGAGACGCCCGACCAGACCACAGCGCCTGAGGGCGATGCGATGACGCCGGAGTTTGCACGACGCGTCAGCGCCACGGCAAAGCGACGCAGGCTCGCGGCGGAGTTGCGACTCCTTGAAGCGGAGCAGTCGAGTTATTCCGCCCGCGCTGAGAATCTCACAGCGCGTCGCGAGCGGGCCGATCGAATGGCCACTCAACTCTCCAAGAGCATTGACTCGTTGCAACAAGTCGTCACCAACAGACGAACGTCAGCGGCCAGAGCGCAGGCGCAGGAATCCCGGACGCAGGCTGAAGCGTTGCCAAACGCCCTTGCTGAAGCCGCGCGGCAGAATGCGTCGTATGCGGAAGAACTTGCGGTCGTGCAGCGCAACATTGGCCAACGCGCTCAACGCCTCCAATCGGCTCTGGATCAGTTCGGCAGCGCCAAGGCGCGCCTCGCTCAAGTTCGTGAACCCGGCGCCAACGCAGGACGCGACCGGTGGTATGGCGTGCAACTTCGCAGCGAACTCTCGCGACTTCCAAATCCACGCCAGTTGCAAGCGACGCTGCAACAGCTCAGAGACGAAATCCGCTCGATCCGGCGGCGACAATTTGAGCTCAATGATGCGCTGTTCAGCGTCAGTGGCGACGTCAGCGCCCGTGTCAATGAGCTGATCAGCAAGATCGATCCCACGATCGCCGAAGACTATCGAGACGAAGCGGAAGAGATCGCTCAACAGCAGGTCTCCACCTTGCGCGCACTTGATTCCGCGTTCAACGAATACCTGACGACAACAATCGAGTCAGCAGGCGCCGTTCAACAAACCCTCACCGAAGTTCGCGAATTCAATTCGTTCATCGAACGCCAGATTCTCTGGGTTCGATCCGACGACGCGCTGAATGCAGCGTCAACACAACGAGCCATATCGGCCTTTCAAACCGTGCTTTCACCTTCGCGATGGCTGGAGGCGCCGCAGCACATTCTGGACGAGTGGAAGAAAAATTGGGCGCGGCACCTCCCGCTCTTTCTTGTCGCCGCGGGCTTTATCGGTTTGGCGCCGCGCATGCGCCGCATCGCCAGAGATATTGAATCCAAGAAGGCCTCCACTGTTCGCCAGCACATGCTGCGAACCACACTGGCGATCGGCGCCATTCTCATGGGAAGTGCGGCGCTGCCCGCTCTTCTCGTGGCCTTCGGCGAATTTTTCCTGTCCTTTGACGGCGCATGGGAGCTCGCTGCGCCCGTCGCGCACGTGTGCTTTGTCCTCGCGGTGCTTTTCTTCGCCACACGGTTCATCTCAAGCATGTGCCGTCCCGGCGGCATCGGGGATCGCGAGCTTCGCTGGCCGGACGCCGCGCGCCGCCATGTCATTCGCGTAATTCGGCTCTGGACGCCGCTGGCCGCAGTGGCGCTCACTGGTCGCTACTTCTTCAACGCCGCCGACGACATCCCCGGATCCACCGATGTCGCGCGCATCTTTGTCATTCTTTGGATGCTCCTCCTGGTATGGCTTGGGTGGCGCTTTCTCCGCCCCAAGTCGCCATTGATGCAGCACGCATTCAGTAAGAATCAGGATGGATGGCTGTTCAAACTCTGGCCGTTCATGGTGGCCGCACTGCTGGCGGGACCGCTGCTCCTCGCCATCGGCGCGGGCTTTGGTTACACCTACACCGCGTCGCAATTGTCACGACGAATCAGCGCGACCGTTCTGGCCATCTTCGTGATGATCATTGTTCGTTCGCTCCTCAGGCGATGGCTCGCGTTGCAGCAACGTCAAATTGCCATTGAGCAACTCCGTGAGGAGCAGAGGCGCGCTGCCGCAGAGGCATTGTCGTCAAAGGACGAGACCGGAATCCAGATGGACTCGGGCTCGATCGACCTCTCCGTGATCAGCGATCAGACGAATCGCCTCCTTCGCGCCGGCGGCATTCTGACGGCCATCATCGTCTTTGGATTGATCTGGGCCGAATTACTCCCGGCGCTCCAGGTCTTGAGTGAGTTTCAGTTGCCGCCGCTCAATGTGTCGGTGGACGATGTGCTCGGTGCGATCATCGTGATCGCATTGACCATTGTGCTGGCGAGAAACGTTCCGGGCATGCTCGAAGTGACGGTGCTCCGGCGGCTGCCGCTCGACGCCGGTGGGCGGTACGCCGTCAACTCGCTGCTCCGATACACCATGGTGGTCATCGGCATGATCGCCGCGGGCGCCGCGCTCGGGCTGAAGTGGTCAAGCGTGCAATGGCTGGCGGCGGCGGCGACCGTCGGCCTTGGTTTCGGCCTTCAGGAGATTTTCGCCAACTTTGTGTCGGGTCTCATCATTCTGTTCGAACGTCCGGTGCGAGTCGGCGACACCGTGACGGTCGGCGCGTTGTCCGGCACCGTCACCAAGATTCGAATTCGCGCCACAACCATCCTTGATTGGGATCGCAAGGAGATCATCATCCCGAACAAGGAATTCATCACATCGCAACTCATCAACTGGTCGCTGACGGACTCCATCTTGCGAGCGATCATCACCGTGGGCGTTGCGTACGGTTCCGACACCGAGTTGGTTGAGCGGCTCCTACTCAAAGTTGCGAGAGAGAATCCCAACGTACTCAACGATCCGGCGCCGTATGTGTACTTCAAGGATTTTGGCGACAGCGCACTGACGTTTGACCTTCGCCTCTTCCTGCCGAACATCGACAACATGCTCTCGACGCAACATCAGATCAGAAACGCCATCGCGCGAGAATTCAACGAACACAACGTGGAGATCTCATTCCCGCAGCGCGACCTCCATATCAGAACGATTCCGGCAGCCTTGGCGCAAACGATGGGCCAGCGCTCGCCGGACAAGGCGTCCGCCGAGTGACCGGGCGCACCAATCCATCAGTCACGATGCCGACGCACGAGAAGATCGTCATTGGCTGGAAAGAGCGCGTCGAACTTCCCGAATGGGACGTTGGCTGGATCATCGCCAAAGCCGACACCGGCGCCCGCACCGGCGCCATCGATGTGAGCAACGTGGTCGAGCTTCCGGGCGATCGCGTTCGATTTGACGTCGTGCTGGATCGGACGGCGAATTCGGATCGAGAACGCACGCGGCGGACCATCGAAACGGACATCGTCCGACGATCCCGCGTGAAATCGAGTTTCGGCGCTTCACATGACCGGCTCTTTGTTGCGACGACGCTCCACCTTGGCCCAGTGCAGAAAACAGTGCAGCTCGGCCTGGTCAGTCGCAAAAATATGCTCTGCCGCATGCTGCTCGGGCGCGCCGCGCTCCAACCTGAGTTCATCGTCGATTCCTCGAGACGATACGCATTCGGCCGACACCTTAAGAAGCAGCGCGCCAAGACGAAGGACAAGAGATGAAAATCGCGCTTCTCACCCGTGCGCCTCGGTGTTACAGCAGTCGGCGCCTGAAAGAAGCCGCAGAACAACGCGGCCATAAGATCAAAGCGCTCGACACGCTTCGATTCTCGATTGCGCTCGAGGAGCAATCGCCCGACCTTTGGTATCGCGGCAAACGCATCTCCCACTACGACGCGCTGATCCCTCGCATCGGCGCCTCCATCACATTCTTCGGCGCGGCGGTCGTGCGCCAGTTTGAACAAATGGGCGTCTTCTGCCTGTCCGCTTCACATGCAATCAGTGTGTCGCGCGACAAGCTTCGGTCGCTTCAGGCGCTGAGCCGGCATGACATCGGGATGCCGCCGACAGCGTTCGTGCGGGATCGAGCGGACATTCTTCCCGCAATCGAACAGGTTGGCGGCGCCCCAGTCATCATCAAACTGCTCGAAGGCACACAGGGCATCGGCGTCATTCTGGCCGAGTCGGGCAAGATCGCCGAGGCCATCATCGAAACGCTCCATGGCGCCAAGCAGAATGTCCTGATTCAGAAATTCGTCGCTGAAAGCAAGGGACGAGACGTCCGCGCGTTCGTCGTCGGCGACCGCGTCGTCGCCGCCATGCGCCGCACCGCGAGCGGTCAGGAATTTCGAAGCAACGTCCATCGAGGCGGTTCGGCTGAAGCGGTCACGCTTGATCCGGCGTATGAAACAACCGCGGTGCGAGCGGCACAAATCCTCGGCTTGCGCGTCGCTGGCGTTGACATGCTCGAAGGCGCCGATGGACCGCAGGTGATGGAAGTCAATTCATCGCCGGGGCTTGAAGGCATCGAAGGCGCCACGGGTCTGGACGTCGCCGGGGAGATCATTGCCTATCTCGAACAACAGGTGCAGTTTCCAGAGATTGATCTGCGGCAACGGCTCACGCTCGCGCGTGGCTACGCCGTGTCCGAATTTGCCGTTGTGCCGAGTTCATCGCTCGCCAACAAGACGCTCTCTGAGATCGATCTGCGTGAGAAAGACGTGCTGGTGCTCAGCATCAGCCGCGCGGGCAATGTCATCCCAAACCCACGAGGCGACCGAATGATTCTGGAAGGCGATGTGCTGCTGTGTTACGGCAAGCAGTTGACGCTCGAAGGATTGATTCCACCCAAGTCTCCGCGGCGACCGCGGCGAAAGAAGAAATCAAATGGGTCCCGACCATCATCCGGAGCCTGAACGCGCATGAGCAAGGGACGCAGCCTCGTCATTGCCGGCGAGCGAATTCGGCTTGGGGAAACGCGCGACGTCGCGCTGCCCCTCTCTGAAACGTATGCCGCGGAGACGCTGACGACGCCGGTGCGCGTCATCCGCGCTCGGAAAGATGGTCCGCGCCTCCTCGTGACCGGCATCGTGCATGGCGACGAACTCAACGGCCTCGGCGTCATTCGCCAGATCATGTTCGAAGAAACGCTGCAGCCCCGGATTGGCACGCTGATCTGCGTGCCCGTCGTCAATATGCCCGCGTTTGAAGCCCAATCCCGGTACGTGCCGGATCGGCGCGATCTCAATCGGTCCTTTCCAGGTTCGCCCAATGGCAGCATGGCCAGTCGGATTGCGGATGTCGTGTTTCGCGAGTTGATTTCCAACGCGGACTATTGCATTGACATCCACACCGCCGCGATCCAGCGAACGAATTACCCCAACGTTCGAGCCGATACGCGAAATCCAGAAGTCCGACGACTCGCCAAGGCGTTTGGCTCTGAGCTGATTGTCAGCGGCCGCGGGCCGGAAGGGTCGCTTCGCCGTTGCGCCTGCGACGCCAGCGTCCCGACCATCATTCTGGAGGCGGGCGAGGTCTGGAAGATCGAGCCGGACGTCGTCGAGATCGGGATGGCGGGCGTTCGCAATGTCATGATCGAGCTTGGCATGCTGAAAGGCGAACCAATCAGACCGGTCTACCAGACACGCGTGGATCGCACGATCTGGGTTCGTGCCCACCTCGGCGGACTGCTCTGGTTTCATGTCGCGCCGGGCGAGATCATCGAAGGCGGGCAACCGATCGCAACGAACGCCAGCCTCTTTGGCGAAGGCCGCTCGGTGCTTATTTCTCCGACAGACGGCATCGTTCTCGGGATGACGACGCTCCCTGCCGTCCGACCGGGCGAACCCATCTGTCACATCGCGTCGCCGAACCGCTCAATTCGAAGTATTCGACGCGCGCTGGAAGCCGCTGACGATCATCCGCATGGTCGCCTCCAGCGCCGGCTTGCGGCCAATCTGCACATCACGAGCCTCGACCAGGATCGACCCGCAGACGGCTAGTTGCAGCACCCACCAGCGCGGCCGGGTTCGATAGGATGCCGGGCCGTGCCTACGAAACGCCAAGACAGAATTGACTCGTTCAAATTGACCCAGGGTCGGCTGCTCGCCGGAAAGTACTTCGTGGATTCGCTGCTCGGCGCCGGCTGGGAGGGCGAGGTCTATAAAGTTCATGAGCGCAAGACTGGCGCCACGCGCGCCGCCAAGCTCTTCTTTCCGCACCGGAACGCAGATGACCGTGCGGTGTCGGTCTATGCCCAGAAACTCGAGCGGCTCAGGCCATGCCCGATCATCCTGAAGTATCACCACTCAGAGGACGTCAACGTTCGCGGCGCCTGGGTCACCGCGCTGATCAGTGAGTTCGTTGAAGGTGAACTCCTTGAATCGTTCGTGCGCCGGCAACCCGGCAAACGACTGCGCCCATTCGAAGCGCTCACGCTGCTCCATGCCATCGCATCAGGGCTTGAGTGCGTGCACAAGATGCGCGAATACCACGGCGATATGCATATCGGCAACATCCTGGTGCGCCGCATCGGCGTCGGTTTCGATGTGCGCATCGTCGATATGTATGACTGGGGCAAGCCCACCGCGGCCAATATTCAGGAAGACGTCTTCAACCTCATCCGCATCCTGTATGACATGGTCGGCGGCGCGAAGCGGTACGCCTCACAGCCGCCGGAGATCAAGCAGATCTGCTGCGGCCTCAAGCGCTCACTCATTCGAAAGCGATTTCGAACCACGCGGGATCTTCGAGAGCACCTCGAATCCTTCGAGTGGTCGGACGGTTAGCCCGATCGCCTGAAGAGAATGAACGTCGTGTCGTCCGGCTTTGATGGTTCGCCGTCTGATGGCGATGTCATCCGTTGTCGTGCGGCGCTGGCCAGGCGCTGCGCCGCGACCGGCAACGCGCCGATGCGAATCGCATCGACGATCTCACGCGTCCAGAGATTGTCCGTGACGCCATCGCTGGCGAGCAGGAGTGTGTCCCGGCGCGCCAACGCCATCGCGCTGCCCACATCGACACGCATATCCGATGAGCCGAGAATGTTGGAGATCAGGGCCCGATCATCGTGATGCATCGCGTCCTGTTCATTCATGACGCCCGCTTCAACGGCATATGCGGTGGGCGCGTGCGCCAGTGTTTGAAGTTTGACCCGCCCACGCTGACCGGTCACAAGGATGTCCGTGTCGCCGGTGTGATACGTTCGGACCCCATCGCCGCGTATCTCCGCCACCGCGAGCGTCGTCGCGGCGCCGACCCCAAGCTCATCGATTTCTCGGTTCGCGATTTCGAATGCGTCGAGAATAGCCCCACGCACGCCCCCCGATGGATCGTCGATCATCGTCAGACGCCGATGGAGCACTTCGATGGCAAGCCTCGCCGCCTGTTCCCCGGCTGCGTGCCCGCCGCAGCCATCTGCGACAGCCAGGACCGCGCATTCGGCATCGATCGGAATAATCGCCGCGGCGTCTTCGTTCGGTGGGTCTTTCGCAGGGCTCCGTGACGAATAGATAGCCGCCCGACCGCCAGCGACGTCCGTCACCAGGGCTTCGGACATGTCGCCGTCGAGAACGGCAACCGCCTCCCCCGACAGGATGGATTCAGCGACATCCAACGAACAGAGTCTCCAATGAAACGGTAGGACGATGCGTCGGCATACTCACTCAATCGGTCCGAGCGACACCGTCAATCGACCCGTGGTCAGAACCCGAAGCCAGAAAACAGGGCAAAAAGCCCGCTCAATCCTACTGAGATCACGCTGAGGACACCCAATCCCGTGCCTGCTGACTTCGATGGCTCCGTGCCGATGATGAACGCCATGGATCAAGTTCGACGAGGTTTCGCCATGACTCGCGCTGTCGTAGGCGTCGTTGCGCTCGTCGTCGCGACAATCAGCGGCGTCGCGACGCATCAGGTCTTTCAATCACGCGAAGCCGGAGCGCGCCAGGCCGCCGAAATCGAGCGACTCCAAACAGACATCCAGACGCTGGAATCCGAGCGAGAGGCGCTTCGCCGCCAATACAACGACGCCGTCCAGCGCACGGCCGTCACCGAACTCGTCGTCGAGAACGGCTCGCTCGACGTGATCATCCGCACCGCGGACGGCGTCGCTGAGCGAATTGAAACGCCGTACGACCCCGGTTCGGAGATCTATGTCGATTACGCGATCCTCGATGGCCGGCTCTGGATTCGCCGCATCTTTGACGCCTACACCCCGCCTGAGAGCGGTTTGCTGATTGATCCCCTTGTCGAAGGCATTGACTGGTCGCAACGCCCGGGCGGCTATGGCAAGGCGGTCTATCGCAGCTTGTCGCCGGGTCGCTGGGTCATCACCGTCACGGGCAATGGTTCGCTGGGTCTGGCGCGTGTTGACGGCGATGATGAGACGCCGCTCCAGCATCAACCCCCCGTCCGGCGCTTCGATCCGATTCAGGACGAAGCTCGGAAGTGACGTTTCGATCAAATCCCGGTCGTCACCTATTGAGTAGGGTGTAGCCGCGCGAGCGTCGCACACCTCATGCAGTCTCAGAACGATTTCATTTCGCGAATGGCGCGTGGCGGAGCCCTGAACCTCCTGACGCTGTGGATCGCGTTGCTCGCGATCGCGGTCGCCGCCATTCGACTGGTCAGTTGGATATTCGGGGCGGGCATCGCCGTCGTCGGGCCGGGGTCGGGCGGCGCCTTGCTTGGGTTCCTTGCGTTGCTCTGCGCACTGCTCGTGATGAGCCGAAGCGACAGAGACGTTGGCGCCTACGGATTGGCGATTCGTGATGCGTGGCGCCGCGACGCCGCGATCGGGTTTAGCGTTGGTTGTGGACTGGTCGTGTTGGCCGCCTCGCTGGCCATCGGGTTGGGCGGCTGGTCCATCCATGTCGCTTCGATCGGAAAGTGGATTTCGTCACTCGGGAAGGCGTTCGGCGCGTTGCCGCTCGCGATCGCCGCGACCGTGACGTATGCCGGCTTTGCTTCGGGCGCACTCGGGGAACGCGGGCCAATAGTCATTGCGATTGCGATATCGGGCTTGCTGTATGGCGCGGCGTCGCTGCTTCATCCCGGCGGACCGACGGACGGGAGCGATGTCGCCGCAGCCATCACCGCAGCCTTGCTTATGGCGACCGCGTCGTCGTGCCGGTGGCGCACGGGCGACGTCGTTCGAGGCGCCATGCTGGTGTGTGGTGTGTTCTTCGCTGAGCGATTCATTCGTAAAGTGGCCTTGCTGGGCGAAGCCGGATCGAACGAAACTGCCCAAGCGCTCTTTGCGCCGGATCGTTTGCCGTTGCAAAGCCCCGCTGTCTGGGTTGGTCTCGCCGTGGTGTTGATCTTCACGATGGCCCGCACCGCTGGTCAACCAAGTGACGATCCATCACGCCCCAGAACGGTGTCTCCGACGTTTGCTCGTTCGTACCCGTTCGCCACGATGGGCGCGTTGGCGCCGCTGGATGTATGGCTCCCGCAATTGTGGCGCGCGCGATTCCGAATTGATGTGCATTACCTCGTGCGATTCGTCGTCACGATCATCATGTCGAGCGCGAATACGCTGCTGACCGCGCCAGAACGATTGTTCCATTGGCTGATTGCAAAGCGCGCCGCCCCTACCAACCCGGTGTTCCTCGTTGGCGCCCACCGAAGCGGCACGACGCACCTGCACAACCTCATATCGCTTGATCCGCAGTTTGTCGCGCCAACGACCTGGCAGGTGCTGAATCCATTCGGCTTTCGGTTCAGTGGTCGAATCCTCCGGCCCTTTTTCGACCTGTTTTCGCCGTGGAAGCGCCCGATGGACGCCGTCGCCTTCGGTATGTGGGCGCCGGCGGAGGAGGAATTCGCCGTCGCCAACATGTCAGGCCTGTCGCCGGATTGGTCGTTGCGGCTGCCGCGACTGGCTCGCCACTTCGATCGATTTGGATTCCCTGATGAACTTTCAGAGCGCGAACGCGGCGCCTGGGCGAAGACGCATGCGACATTCCTGTCATCGCTGCATTGCCGCAATGGCCAACGACTGCTCCTGAAGAATCCGCACAACACCGGTCGAGTCGCGTTGCTTCGGTCGCTTTATCCGGATGCGGCATTCGTCCATATTCGACGCAACCCGATCGATGTGATCCGTTCCAATGCGCACTTGGCGCGAACGGCTCACGTGCTCTTTCAGTTGCAGGACCCGCCGGACGAACTTCGATACGAAACGAGGTACCTCTCGCTGTATCGAGGCATGGAGTTGGCGTACTACGAGGCGGCGTCGCAGATTCCTGACGACCAGGTCATCGACATTCGATATGAAGACCTCGCGAAAGATCCCAAACGCACGCTCCGCCGCGTGTATGACCAGCTCAACCTGGCGTGGACGCAGGAGTATGAGTCTCGGCTCGACGCTTACCTCAAACTTATTGCTGACTACAAGCCGACGCCCAAGAAACCCATGCCGCCCGATGAAGTTGAAGCGATCGAAGCGCCGCTCGCGGATGTGGCCATTCATTGGGCGCGCTCAGACGCAGCCCTGGACACTGCCCCCGAATCTCATGCGAGCGCATAAAAAAACGCCGATGACCGTCATGGCCATCGGCGTGAAGTGAACTCAATTGTTCCGACGTCGGATTCAGCCGGTCCAGTTGGCCAGCAGCGTGGCGAGGTCAGAGCCGTTGACGATGCCGTCGCCGTTCAGGTCGGCGGAACCAGCGCCACCCCACTGTGAGAGCAGGTTGGCCAGGTCAGCGCCATTGACCAATCCGTCGCCGTTCAGGTCGCCGGGGACGGTCGGTGAGCCATCCTGCATCCAGATCGTGTTGCCGGAGCAGTGCCCGACCATCATGTCGAGATCGCCGTCGGCATCGAGGTCAATCAGTGCGATGTCCGACGTGCCGTTGTGGTTCCACGCCTGCGCGACGGGATATCCGTCCGTCAGGAACGGCGACATACCTGAGTTAAAGAAGATGCGCAAACGACGTGAGCAGTCTGCGGGGAACTCCTGATCCAGATCTGCGACGAGGAAGTCCGTCGTCCCATCGCCATCAAGATCCGCCGGACGACAAATCGCGCCGAAGCCATTGCTGATGCCGGGCGCTGACAGCGTGGCGCCGAGGCTCACGGTATCACCGGGGCCTGCGCCGAGGTTTGTTCGGATCTGATCGACACCGTTGCGAACGCCATAGAAGTCGATCACACCGTTGCCATCGAGATCGCCCAGGCCAAAGTTGTACGACTGACCGGAGAACACGGTCTGCGGTGTGCCGGTGAAGGAGCCGGCCCCGTTGTTGTGCAGAATGCGAAGCTGACCCGTCGGGAACGCTTCGTCATACACGAGATCAACATCGCCGTCGTCATTGATGTCGATCGCCTGTGATGACTTGATCGCGCCGCTGGTGTTCTGGTTGGGCCCAAGCAGCGTCGTGGAAATGTCTGCAAAGCCGAGCCACGCGCCGCCGGACTCACCGCGGTTGCGCAGGTACTTGTGCGTGCCGCTGCGAACACCGATGTACACATCCGGATAGTCATCGCCGTCGTTCTGCAGATCGCCGCCGGTGACGGTCCAGCCATCCATGTTGCCGAGCGGATTCACGCCGGCGGAGACTTCATCAAAGCCCTGCCATTCCATCATGGCGTTAAAGCCCTGATTCAGGAAGATCTGCTGCGGCGCCACGCTGCCGTTCACCACGAACAGGTCCAGCAGGCCATCGTTGTTCAGGTCCATGACCAGCACATCGCGCGACGCATGCGACACGGACGCGTCCGGCGCGAGCGCCGCTGTGCGATCCGTGAGCACGCCGCCTTCATTCATCAACAGGACATTCGGCGCAGCAACGAGGTTTCCAAGGCCATTTGGCGGATTCAGGCGCGTCCGGCGAGCGACAAACACGTCCATGTCGCCGTCCTGATCAAAGTCGCCGATGCCATAGTCCTTCTCCGTGTTGTCAGCGGAGCCAACGGACGCTGCGGCGGACAATCGCGTCGCCGTCTCATTCGTAAAGGTCGGCGGACCACCGGCCATTGCAGTGCTGGCGACCGCAGCCAGGGACGCCATCGACAGCGCAAGCGGCGAACATACGTTCGAAACAGATTCCATCAGCTCTCTCCGGATTCGGGGATAAATCGAGATCTCTTCGCCTGAAACAACGCCTGCGACGAATCGCAGGCGCATCACGAAATCCTACTGCATCGCTGCGATATCTCAGTGCGAAAGTTTGTCAGAAACGGGGATTTCAGCCCTACTTATCGGGCGATTGGGCTAGCGCAACGGCGAACTGACAAGGCGAGTTACGGGGAACACCCCGCCGACCTCCAGAAAGCCGTCAACAAAACCCCACGCCACAAGTCCGTCATCTGATTCGGGTTCAAGCAAATAGATCGCGAGATTCGCCAATGGCTGGTTCATGGGGACAAACCAGGATCCCGGCGGAACACGATCTTCGCGCCACGGAAGGCGAACGACGTCACTGACTTCAACCGTCGTCACATGGTGCCCCTGAAACTGGCGTTCTGCATGGTCAACGGCGCCGATGACGTATTGCTCAATCATGGCTGATGACGGAATCGCTGGAAGTTGCTCAATCACCACACCGTGTTGGCGAAGCTTCTCGACGACCTGATCAAGTTCAGGCGCGATGATGTATCCGTCTGGACGCACGACAGATTTCGTTTGCTCAAACCATCCGTAATGGTCGACGGTGTACTCCACGAACCGGAGCTCGCCCGTCGGCTCACCCGCTTCATCGACAATGCGTTCGAATGCCGGAATCGTCACCGGTTCATCAAATGCCGCGATCTCATATTGGATGCCGACCAATTCGGCACTGGATGAGCCGCCCACCGTCGCCCGTTCGGCGAGATCCAAAATCGCAACGATGTCGTCGCGATAAGCCGCAGCGTAGTACAGACACTCGCGAATGAACTCGCGCGTTGAAACCACGCGCTCTTCGTACGTGTCGTACGCGTACGCCTCCGCCAGAATGGACATTCGATTCCGCAACCCGCGATATGGCGTCGCAAACCGCGGCATATGCGAATACGTCGCCCACACCGTGCGCTCGCGATCGAAATTGCCATAGAAGAATGACTTAAGCCCGGTCCGTGATTCCATGGTCTCTGAGACCGACGGCAACATCTGATCGCGAACGAACTCAATCGGCGCCGGATGGCCTGACGGATTCTGCGGCGCCGAGTAGGTCAGGGCATACTCGTGCAGCGAACCATTGGTCGTATGCGAATCGATGGTCAGATGCGGATTCCACTCGGTCAGGAACGCCGCGAGGGACTGCGCCTCCGGGCTTTCGAGCTTGACGTGATCGCGATTGAGATCGAAGCCTTGCGCATTGGCGCGTTCACCCATGCCGAGCGCCGGCCCGTCCTGAGCGGAGCCGCGATTGCCAACCTCGATGCGATCGTTCCCGTCCGCGTTGTAGACCGGGCACATGACGATGATCATGTCCTCGAGGAGCCACCGGTCCGGCGACTCATCGTTGAGCGCGATGTCCCGCGCCAGTTGCAGAAGCGCGGGCTTGCCGCAGACTTCACCACCGTGGATGGCGGCCTGCAGATAAACAATCAGTTTGCCGGAGTCCTTTGCTTCAGATGCCGTGGAGACCGGCGGGTCAGCGAGGATGAGCAGCGGCAGCTCACGTCCTTCGAATGTCTGCCCCATCGTGGCGCGCGTCGCCAGCGGCGAGCGATCAGCGATTCGGTCCATGATCGCCACGACTTCCGCGTGCGTCTCCGTTGCCTGAAAATCACTGCGCTCTGAGGTGGTAATGAGGTCGTCCGGCCACTCGACAGCCATCAGTTTCTCGCCTGGAGCCGCGCTAGCCGTGCGAGATCCTCGCGCCCCGTGTTGGGATGCGCAACCGGCCATGATCGACGCCACAACGAGCGTCCCGACAACGACGACAGCCTGGAATCGGAATGATCGAGCTTGCATCGCCGGATAGTACCGGCCCGCCGGCGCCGCGCACGCGACAAGGCCGACCCCCTCCGGCCAGCCTCGCGCGAGGAGTTTGGTTGTTGGAAGGCCTGTCTACCCGTGCCTGCCACTGAGACAAACGACAACGACCATGCGTTCGGGCGCGCCATTTCCGCGGATTCGAGAAATTTTTTCAGGGAATGCGGCTCATGTACCTGGACGCCCGGCCCAGGCACTCGCGGAGTTTCTCCACAGCTCGGGAGCACATGCGGCGAACGGCGTCCTCGCTGCGATCCAGATCGGGCGCGATGTCCGCGAACGCTTCCTGATCGAGGTAGTACCGCGTCACGACGATGCGATAGTCATCCGGCAGCTTGGCAATGCAGGACATCAGCGCCGCGCTGGCGTCCTCCTGCCGCATGATCTGGCTCGGCGTCGTGGTGTCGGGCATGATCTGCGAAAGCAGCGTCTCTCGGCCATCGGCGCCGGCTCGACCGGTGTTTTGCTCACGAGCGACATCTCGCTTCTTGCGCCGAAATCGCCGGACCTGATCAATGAACTTGTGGTCCACGATCCGCGACGCCCATCGATAGAACGACTCGGAGTCCCGCGCCTCGAACTCTGACATGGACCGGAGGACGTCGATGTACGCCTCCTGCAACAGGTCCTCGGGGTCAAGTTTGCCCTGCCAGTCCACTCCGATTTTGCGCCTGGCCAGCCCGAGCAGTCGGGCATGATGCAGCCACAGAAGCTTTTCAGCCGCTTCAATATCACCCGCGGCCGCCTGCTGACAAAGCATCGGAATGGCGGACTCGTCGGGTTGGTTCGGCGTGTCGTGCACTACAGAAGCTGGGAACTGTGTTCAGCGGCGGTTTACCCCGGATAGGATACGTGAGGAACCCGATCGATGAGTGCCTGATGTCGAATCCGTCTCGAGAAGAAGTCACCGAGATTGTCGCCCGATTCTTCGAACAGCGGAATCGGGGCCGACGTGTCTCCATCGACGACGTTTTGGAGACGATGGATATCTCCGATCGAACCGCAACCCGAACGCACGTTCAGGAAGCGATCGCTCGCGAGAGCCGCATTCGTCTGACATCCGCCGCTACCATCGATTCCGCGTCAAGCGGGAGCGCCATCGCCGACCCGACGTCCTGGGACGAACTGCCCGAGATCGAAGGGTACGACATCATTGACGTGCTGGGTCGGGGCGGCATGGGCATGGTCTATGAGGCCTACCAGCAGTCAACCGGCCGTCGCGTCGCCGTGAAGTTCATGCTCGGCCAGGCGGCGGCGTCGGAATCAGGCCGTCGCCGATTCGAACGCGAAGTCGAACTGGTCGCGCGCCTTGAGCATCCAAATATCGTGTCGATTCTCGATTCGGGCGTGCATCGCCGGCGTTGGTACTACGTGATGGAGTATGTGGATGGGCGTTCACTTGACGACGCCATCTCACCGGGCGAATGCAACATCCGCGACGTGCTCGATCTCGTGGCCCGCGTGTCCGACGCGGTGGACTATGCCCACCAACGAGGCGTGCTTCATCGCGATCTGAAACCATCCAACATCATTCTGGACAGTCGAGGCGAGCCGCGACTCCTGGACTTCGGCCTCGCCAAAGCGATTGACCCGGTGTCGAAAGCCGGGGCTGAGATGACGCTTTCAGAGCCGGGACAGATCATCGGCACGCTGGCGTTCATGCCGCCGGAACAATCGCGCGGCAGGTACGATCAACTCAGCGTGCGCACGGATGTGTATTCACTCGGCGCTGTGGGGTACGACTTAATCACCGGCAAGCTCCCCTGCTCCATGGAGGGATCGCTCTCTGCGGTGCTGAAGCGCATTGAGGAAGTTGACCCGACCCCGCCTTCGTCAATCCGACCGAAGGTGACCAAAGACGTCGACGCGATCCTTCTGAAGGCGTTGGAGAAGGCGCCGGCCAATCGCTACTCAACCGCGGGCGAGTTCGCGACGGACATTCGGCGATACCTGAATGATGAACCCGTCATCGCTCGCCGCACCAGCTCCGTGGTTCGCGCCACACGCTGGATGCGCCGCAATCGCCTGGCGACAACGGTTGGCGCAGTATCGCTTGGGGTCATCCTGATCATCGCGGCGTACTCGACATACGCGATCGTCTCCAATATCCGCGCTCGGCTTGATCGCACTGACCTGCAGGAACAAACATCCGCATGGCTCAGTGAATCGATGAAGCAATTCACGCCAGATCAGGAGAATTTCCAGCTTCAATTTACGTTGATGGATCAGAATGACCTGTACGCGCGCCGACTCATTGACGATCCACCACGACGCCGCGAGGTGACGGCCGCGGTTCATTTGCAGGTCGGCGATACGTACGTGCAGCTTCGTGCGTTTGATAAAGCTGAGTATCACTACCGCGAAGCGCTCAGCATCCTGCGCGATATCAGCGATGAGGATAATGCCGAGCTCGCAGAAGCAATGCATGGGCTTGCCGCCTCATTGTGGTGGCAAGGCAATTATGCAGCTGCGGAGCCGCTCTACCGTCAGGCCCTCGATATGCGCATCGTGCTCTTCGGGCCGAACTCACTTCAAGCGGCGGATACAACGAATCATCTCGCCGCGTGCCTCGATCGCATGCAGCAGGATGAGGAAGCTGAGCGCATGTATCGCGAAGCGCTCCGCATTCGCCGCGTGGCGCTCGCGGGTCAACCGGAGGAGCAAGAGCCCATCGCCGCGAGCCTCAACAACCTCGCAAAGTTCCTGCAGGAAAGCGATGAGCCCGATCGTGCCGAACCGATCTTTCGTGAATCACTGGAGCTCATCAAGTCCATCCGTGGCGACGATGATCGCCGCGTCGGCTCTGTGCTCACGAATCTGGCTGACTGCCTGATTGATCAGGGCCGGTATGACGAAGCGGAGCCGATGCTCATCGAAGCGCTCAACATCTATGAGCGGCGCCTGGGCGATGACAACACCTCTGTGGCCAAGGTTCACTACGAGCGCGCCAATATCTTTCTTGCTCGTGATTCGCTTGAGGATGCGCGATCCGCCGCATCGTTGTCGCTGGATATTCGTCAGCGCAAGCTCCCGGAGGATCACGACGACATCGCGGACTCACAAATGTTGCTCGGCGTCATCGCCATGCGAAACGCATCCTTTGACGTCGCGACAACCCACTTCCGACAATGTCTTGATATTCGTGTGCTGAATCCGGCGCGCAACGATCGGCACATGGCCGAGGCGAAAGCTGCGTTGGGCGCCAGTCTCCTGCCGACCAATCGGACTGAAGCTGACACGCACATCGCGGAGTCGTTTGACTTATACGAGCAACTCTTTGAAACACCCACGCTTCGCGTGCTGCGCGGCGCGCGGCTGATCGAAACGGTCATTGCGGACTCAGGCGATGAGATCGCGCTCGATGAATTTCGCTCGCGGCGTGAAGAAGCCGAAGCGCAATTCAACCGCGATCGCGAGAGCGGCTAATCGTTTCTAAATTCAGCGACGACGACGAAGCAGACCCAGCGCTCCAATTGCAAAGAGCGAGGCGCCCCCGGGTGATGGAACAGCGTTCGTCCCGAACAATTCAGGAATGAAATATTCCCCGAACGCGCCGTTGCCAGTCCAGCCCGCGATCGGATTCAACCCACCTTCGCCATCCGGGCCCGAGACTTCGAATGGCTCTTTGCCGTCGAAGAAGAAGAGCGGATTGCCGAACGCGTCTACTGGAATGCGGCCGTCGCCTGCGATGGCGAGGTAATAGTCCAGCCCGTCGATCAGCATGGGACTGGTGCCGTCTGATGTCATATTCGACAAAATGGCGCCGCCGGAATTGCAGCCGCCGCAGTTGATATTCGCGAGCAGCCCGATGCCTTCGCCCAGCGGATGATCCGGACCGGTGAAGAGAAACAGCGAGATATTGCTGAGGAATGTCGGTCCTTCGGTCGCCGCAACGGTGGGCTCCGACGACACAAAGAAGTTGCCGAAATTGTCGATCTGCAGTTGGTACATGTCCTCGAAGTCACCACCACCCGTACCGCCTTCGGTCGCGGCGGCTGGCCCCGTCAATGCGCCGACAATGGTGTTGACCGGACCGCCTCCGGTGATTTTTTGCGCGGAGGACGGGAGTGAGCCAGCGTCCGGCAGGAAGTCCATGTCTTCATCGCCGCCTTCGACCCAATCCGGGCCGGCCAGTGCGGTCGTTGCCATTCCGGCGCTCAGCACAAGCGCGCCAACACCCACATACATGCGCAGATACATACTCATGTCTCCTCCAGTCTCCTTGCGGGTAAGCAGTTACCCGCTCTATCAGCGTACGCCCCTTCCGGGTTGATGCAACCAAAAAGATGGGCGTCAATCCCCGTGGAGGGCTTCAATCGCTCGCTGGCGACCGTGAATCAGGTCTCACCAATGAAAAAGGCGGGCCTCGATGGCCCGCCTCATGGATTTCAGATCCCGAAATATGGGTCTGCGATTACGGCGTTGCGGTCACCATGCCCCAGTTGGACAGGAGCTTGGCGAGGTCGGCAGCATCCACGATCCCGTCCATATTCACATCGCCGAAGGTCGCCATCGCGGCCTCGGGGCACGTGTCATCATCCGGGTGTGGATTGTCCGGCTCGGACGGTTGATTCGCGTCGGGGTTCCGCTCCAGTTGAAGAACGTATGTGCCGCAGACACCGTGCGGCACGAGTCCGCCGGCGCCATTCTCGATATCGCCGATGTATCCGTCGCAATCATCATCGCCACCGCCAGAGACGGCGATGCAGATGTTGCCATTGACGTCTGCGATCACGCACAACTGTGAGTAGCCGGGCGCGGCGCCGGACTCATCATCCGTGCCGATCACATCGCAATTCTTGTCGATCCAGCAAAGCTGCGTGTCGGTCGGGTTGCAGTCGTAATCCAGACCGCCGACGACCGTGATGCAGTACGCGCCCAGCGGCTCGAGGTTGCTGAAGCA
>MRWG01001163.1_pt1 | contig 18537 bp, 12 predicted proteins | sample 1013341 | NCBI WGS metagenome assembly MRWG01 (sample SAMN06117577, study PRJNA244670) | biofilm metagenome | biome: Water; feature: Cathode Biofilm; material: Biofilm; isolation source: microbial consortium enriched at the cathode of a solar microbial fuel cell | place: USA: District of Columbia ... | reverse complement strand
TCGGCCGGGGATGAATTCCAGCGGCTGTTCGCAGTTCGCCTGGCTCCTGCTCACAGGCTGTCATTCATGTAGGGCTCTTTTTTTATGGAATATAAGCGTGGGAGATCCCTGCGCTCACTATGTTCGGCCGGGGATGAATTCCAGCGGCTGTTCGCCGTTCGCCTGGCTCCTGCTCACAGGCTGTCATTCATGTAGGGCTCTTTTTTTATGGCCCTATGCCAGGGGAATGGCACATGGTAAAATCCTGACCGTCAGCGTCGGGATTCTTTGAGATTTCAAGAGAAATCTTGGAGTCTTTTTTTTACCCTGAAGTGAACGATAGTGCCTGCTTCAGTTTTTTTTGCCCTGTGCCAACAAAGCCCCCTCCGGCACGGCAGTGCCGTGGCACCTCCCCCTAGCAGGAGGGGGAGGTGGATACCTATTCTCAGGTGCTGGGAGAGCACCAGATTATTGTTATTTTTATCACTTACCACCATATGGCTCAACCATGCGAACGTTATATCTTACCCCTTTCCTGTTGGCACTATGCTCGTTCCTGGCTTGCAAAGAGCAAAAACGCCCTCCAACGCGAAAACCCAATGTGGTATTTATCCTGGCCGATGACCTGGGGGTCCATGACCTGAGCAGTACCGGGAGCGCTTACTATGAAACCCCCAATATAGACAGGATTGCCAAAGAAGGAATGATGTTTACCCGGGGCTATGCGGCTAGCCGGGTCTGCAGTCCCTCCAGGGCCAGTATCATGACTGGCAAATTCACCGCCAGGCATGGCATTACCGATTGGATAGGCGCAAAGTCGGGGCCCGGCTGGACCTCCCTGAACAGGTACGACAAATTGCTCCCTGCCCCCTACAGGCACCATTTGCCCCATGAAGATACCAGCCTGGCCGAGGCGATGATGGCAGGGGGCTACAAAACCTTTTTTGCCGGAAAATGGCATTTGGGCAGCCAGGGTTCCCATCCCGAAGACCACGGTTTCGACATCAACAAGGGCGGATGGGAGATGGGAAGCCCCATCGGGGGGTATTTTTCGCCCTGGGAGAACCCCAAACTCGACAATACACGGGCGGGTGAACAACTTAGTATGCGCCTGGCCACCGAAACGGCGGACTTTATCCGGAAACACCGGGATTCGGCCTTTTTTGCGTTCCTCTCTTTTTATGCCGTCCACGGGCCTATACAAACTACCCGGCAAAAATGGGCCAAATACCGCGAAAAAGCCCAAAACATGGGCGTGGCCGATAGGGGCTTTAGCATGGAGCGGGTATTGCCCGTCCGGCAACGGCAAGACAACCCCGTCTATGCCGGGTTGGTAGAGCAGATGGATGACGCGGTAGGGCTTGTGCTGAAAACGTTGGATGACCTGGGACTCGCCGATCATACCATCGTAATTTTCACTTCCGATAACGGGGGCGTTGCTTCCGGCGATTCCTTCTCCACTTCGAACCTGCCGTTGCGGGGGGGCAAGGGTTACCAGTGGGAAGGCGGACTCAGGGAACCGTACTTCATTAAAGCGCCCGGGGTCACCAAACCAGGGGCCACAAACGACTTTCCCGTGACCGGCACCGATTTTTACCCGACTATCCTCGACCTGGCGGGATTGAAGCCGCTTCCGGCCCAACACCGGGATGGGATAAGCTTAAAACCCCTGCTGGAAGGAAAGGACATAAACACCAAACGCCCACTGTACTGGCATTACCCCCATTACGGGAACCAGGGGGGAGCCCCCTCCTCCATACTACAGGAAGATGGCTGGAAACTTATCTACTATTGGGAAGACGGGGGCAGCGAACTCTACAACCTGATATCGGATCCGGAAGAACAATCCAATCTCGCGGCGGAATACCCCCAACGCACCGAAGCGATGGCCGGGAAACTCCGGCAATGGCTACGGGCCGTGGGCGCGGAACAACCGACACCGGACCCGTCCTATGATTCCCTGATGGCCCGGAAAAGGCTTCTAACCATCCAACAAGAACTTTGGCCTGCCCTGGAAAAGGAGCGGATGCAGGTCTTGTCGGACGATTACAGGCCAAATGCGGATTGGTGGGGAAGCCAGCCAATAGACTAAACAAGGGGGCATAGCTGTAGCCCCGCAGTCCGGCAATTTCTATACCAAAGCATCTGTAATCGGGGCAGTGTACCCCGGCAAGGGCTTAGATAGAATCAATTACCTTCCATCGGATGCGCCTTTAATAGTTCTTCGGCGGTGTAGAAACCTTGCTTGCCAGCGGTTGCTTCCCGTACTTCATGCACTTTTTCAGCGGTAATGGCAGTAGCGCTGTTTCCAAAGGCGTTCCTTACAAAAGTGAGTACCGCTGCTATTTCCTCGTCATTTAACATCCCACCGAACGGGGTCATGGGTACCTGCCCCGGATAGGTCTTGCCCAAAAGCTCCAATGGCCCCATCATCCCGTTTAATGTAAGTTTGATAAGTCGCTCCTTACTGCCGGTCACCCAGGGGGAAGCCGCCAACGGCGGAAATTGGGAAGCACTAAGGCCCAGGCCATCGGGCTGATGACAGGTGACGCAAAAGCCTTCCCGCTTATAAATTTCTTCGCCCTTCATAAAGAGCTCCTTATCTGTCCCGTCCAGACTGGTCATGGTTTTTCCCTCCGGTGTGACCCCTACATTTCTACCTTCCAAATGGGCCAGCGCGGCCTCATAGGGCGCTGCCATCCATTCATCTAAAGGCATGCTGCCGGCAGCTTTAACAATTGGTATACCCACGTCAGCAGGTAGCCAGGAAGCCGCCACCAGCGCCTCCAACCGTACCCTTGGATGCGCATCTACGGCGGCATCCATCAATAATCCTTCCGCATTGGAGATTTGATGCCCCGCATAGCGCAAGACGCGGACTGCAGCAGCGCGGGCCCTGTAATCACGGGCTTCCAGTAATTTTTTTAGCAAACCTTCATCCACTTTGTTCAACCCCCAGCTTACCCAAAGGGCTTCCAGAAGCTGTTGCTCGTACCGGGGGTCATCACTTTGCAAGGAGCCAACCCATGATTTGAGTTCCGATAGGACTGCTGCCGGGTCCCGTTCCCGCAACTCCCTTCTGGTACGGTAGCGGGTCCTGTATTCCGGAAGTTTCAGGTTGTCCAACAATTGCCCAATTGAAGCGCCGTGAATTTTGGCGGGTTCCACCAGGGGTCTGGAGGGGTAGGTCATCCGGTAAATACGCCCGTGCACATGGTCTCGCAGCGGATCTCTGGCGTTGTGCTGCATATGTCCCACCAACACGTTGTGCCAGTCTACCAAATAAAGTGAACCGTCTGGGGCAAATTCCATGTCTACCGGCCTGAAATTGGGGTCACCGGAGGTGATGAGATCCACTTGGTGTTTGCTGAGATAACCGGCCGACTCAGGATCATCGGTAATGGTGTGCACCTTGGTGCCCAAAAATCCGATCGTATTGTTGATGAGGATGCTGCCCTGTATTTCTTCGGGGAAATGCCTGCTGGAAACAAATTCAAGTCCGGATGTTGGCCGTACCCTATGCGCCTCTTCGATCAGGTTTTTAGGCAGGGGAGAGGCCTGGCCATACCGCGGTTTGATACTTCCCGGCATCATCCAGGTCATATCGGGCCCTGAGGTATGGGCAAAGAAGTTTTGCCCCCATTCGTCAAAGGCAATGCCCCAGGGGTTGGGGATGGGCAATTGTACACGCTCCAGGTAGTGCCTCTGGGGGCTATACCGGTAAAATCCGCCATTGGTGGCCCTTACCGGCCCATACGCCGTTTCCACATTGGTATGCAAAAATACGCCTTCGGCCATATAAATAGCGCCGGAAGGGTCTGCACAAAAGGCGCTGATCGCATGGTGGGTATCGTGGTCGTCAAAACCACTAAGGATTATTTCGGTACTATCCGCCCTGTCGTCCCCGTTCGTGTCTTTTAACAATACCAGGTTGGTGCCCTGTGAGACGTATACCCCCTCAGGGGCAAATTCGAAGCCTATGGTCAGGTGCAGGCCATCGGCGAAGACGGTTTGCCGGTCTGCCTTTCCATCGTTATCGGTATCCTCCAAAATCAGCAATTTATCATCGGGCCTGGCGTCACCGGCCTTGTAATGCGGATAACTGGGCATCACCCCTACCCAAAGCCTGCCCTTGTTATCAAAGGAAAGTTGTACCGGATTGGCCAGATCCGGAAATTCTTTTTCAGACGCAAACAATTCCAGTTTATACCCCTTTGGCACCCGTAACTGATCAAGGGCATCCTGCCCGTATAAATATTCCGGATTCCCGGTGCCATCTACCTGGACATAATTGGTTTGTACGGCGGGCAGTTTCCTGGTTCTGGCATCCATGCTTTCCAGGTCGGTAGTCACGCCCCTGGCGCTATTCCAGATTGCGGTGTCCCGGTTGGCGGTCATCTGCCGTATTTTTTCTATCTCGAAAGGGTAGTTGTCAGGCCCGAAAGGATCAAAACGCCTGCCATAGGCATGCACCCCGTTAGGTATTTTAAAATCATTGTGCCAGTACCAGTTTTTGTCCAATACGGCAGCATGGGTGTCCTGGCGGTTTGCCCCGGCAGCCGCGGGCACCTTGCCAAAGAGCTCATCGGCCAGGAGGGCGGCAAACTTTTGATACCCCCTGGAATTTAACTGGAAACCATCGGCGGTCATGGCATCACTTTCCGAATCGTACCATTTTTTACTGGGGGAAAAGGCATCCACAAATAGCACACCATCCTTTTCGGCAACTTCCCGCATTGCTTCGGTATATAATTGGAGGTTTTTGTTTTCTTTCTCCCCGTCTGGCAAATCCATTTTGCCCGACAGGTTTTCGAAGGCAACCGGAGATACCAGGGCTAGCTGTGGCGCCTGTTGCCCGTTGTATTTTTGGTTTTTGGTATGCGCGATAAAGGCATGGAGTTCTTCCTTGTAATTTCCTAAGCCTTCTTCCCCCTGAAACGATTCGTTATATCCGAAAAAGGCGATAATAATATCCGCCTTCAGTTCGGTGAGCCATTCATCTTCCGTAGGAAAGTGCCCGATACTTCCGGAATTGTTCGCTAATTCGGTCTGAAACTTTTCGGCACCGGGGAATGCCCAGGGTGAATTTCGGGATGAATGCGGCCTGAAACCCGGGGTGTTGCCACCATCGGCCATATTCCTGATAAAGAGGGTGCTGTCTGGGTAGCGCAAATGCATTTCGGTTTCAAAGTACCCAAAGTTCATCATCCTGGAGGCCAGGTTATTCCCAATGAGTACCAGGTGGCTGTCTTTTTGTACGTTCAACCTTTTTTTCTCAGGCGTGCTACAATGCTGAAAACTGGCGGCCAGGAGGAGTAGAAGTAGAATCTTTCGGATATTCATAGGTTTATGGGTCTTCAAAAATTATAATTTAGCGCATGATCACGTGCATGCCCTCTTCCTCAGACCGTTCAAAGGCCTCGATGATTTTCTGGCAGGTGATGGCATCTTCCAGTGTTGAAAGTGGTTTGACCCCCAGGCGCAAGACTTTGTCAATAAAATGGGTGGCCGTGTTTTTTATGGTTTCCGGATAACACTGGTAGGTTTGGGAATGTGCGCCTTTGGGCTGGTTGATCACCCAATCCCGGTAGCTATACCGGGTGCTGCCCTTGGTGCCCATTGCCTTGATGATACAGGTCCAGGGATCTCCGGCGTGATCATCATTCGCAAAACTGGCAGAAAGGTGGCTCAAACAGCCATTTCGCATTTTAATATTGGCCATAGCCACATTTTCCTGGGGTGCGAGCGTGCTGTCTACCGTATGCTTCATGCAGGAGACGGTTTCTGGCTGCCCGGCCAGGTAGAGCATCGTGTAACAATTATGGGTTAAGATCTGCCGTATTACACCCGGGTACCTTGCCCGTATCGCATCGGCATGGTGTATGTTGTACATCATGTAAAACTGCGTCAGGCTGCCCAGGGCACCACTGTCTATCATGGCTTTTGTGCGCTGTATCCCTGCCTCATAGATATAGTTGTGTACGGGCATGCATTGTACCCGGGCCAAACGCACCGCTTTCTGCATCTTTTGGAGTTCCGCAATGGAGGAAGCAGCCGGTTTTTCTACCAATACATGCTTACCCGCGCTGGCAGCCCTGATGGTATAATCGCAATGTGTTTCCATATTGGTCAGCACAAAAACCGCGTCGATACGCGGGTCTGCCAATAATTCTTCCGGGGTCTTAAAAGCGGAGCAGCCGTATCTGGCGGCCTTTTCAACCCCTTTTTCCCAGGTCCTGTTCCAAAGGCCCACCAGCGTGGCCCCTTCAAGGGCATTGATGGCCTCGGCGTGCAGATCGGCCACCTCCCCGGCGCCCAGCAACCCTATCCCGATATTCTTCACATTAATGGTTTTTTCAAGGTTTGTCCGAGCATTCTGGTTTCAACTTTTTTCGATCGAGAATTGTAATCCATTGTTTTTGGCCATTTCCCTGAATTCGATTAGAGAATGTCGTATGCCTACTTCTATGTCGGTAAGCGGCAGGCCTTTAAACGCCCGCTCTATGTTGTCATGGCTCAGGTCTGAAACAAATAGATTGGGGGGGGCTCCCGGGGCGACAGACAAATCGGCATAGGGGGCCATCCCCAATAGCGTAGCCTGTTTCAGCGCAAGCTGAAGATATTCTTCGATGGAAATGGTCTTCCCCTTGATATTGAAGATTCCAAAGCCTTTGAAGGGCTGTATGGCGCAAGCGGCAAAATGCCCCCCCACGTCGTCGACATAGTGATAATTTTCACGGCCCTGGTAAGGCATGCTAAACGGAATTTTTTCTTCTTTGGCAGCCCCTAATGCAATAGCTTTCAACGCATTGGTTGGGGCCGAAGTTTTTCCCTTATCCCTGCCCTTGCCATAGGTTGTGTTGAGCCGGAGGCAGACGGTGGGCACCTGGGTTTGTTCGTAATAGAGCCTGGCCAGGTGCTCCCCTGCCAGTTTCCAGATGCCATAGTGGTTGGGGGGGGCCAGTGGGGCGTCTTCTTTAATGCCTGGTTCGGGGTACATAGACCGCATCCCGTAGACCGCCGCGGAGCTGGCGAAGACAAAACGTTGTAACCCGGGGAGCTTCTCCGCGGCATCCAGGAGGGCCATGGTCCCACCTACGTTGATCTGCATCCCTTCATGATGGTATTGGGAGCAATCCGGGCTTTGGTAGGCCCCCAAATGAATGATATGTGAAGGGTTAACCAAGGGGAGGACCCGGTTAATGGCCTGCTGGTCTGCAACATCAAGCGACACAAATTCCAACCGCGGATCCAAGTCTTCACCCAGCCACAATTTCAAATGGGCGGTATTGTTGGAGCGTGTGGCAACAACTATTTTGCCGACATTTTTGGATGCCAGCAGCTTATAGATGGTCACGGCCCCTATACAACCTGTACCTCCTGTTATAAAAATGCTATGCATGTTTTCTTAATTGGCGGACACTGTTGTCATTCATTCATTTTTATCACCGCTTTGATATTCCTGGCCTTGATAGAATCTTCAAAGGCCAGTGAAATAGCGTCAAAGCCATAAAGGTCTATATACTTTGCGGCCGGAAAGGTCCCGGTCTGCAATAATTTTTGCGCGACCATATAATCGGTACGGCAGGATCCCATAGACCCCCTCATATTCAGGGAAGTGCGGGTAAGCTGCGTCGCATTTATCGGGACTTCGTAGGCATAGGTGGCAATGACACAGATATCCCCCGCAGGCCTTACCACCGATATGGCTTCATTGAGTACCTGGGGTACGCCCGAACACTCGATGAGCAAATCTACCTGGCCCTTAGTTCCGAAAGGGATGCCATGGCTATCCACGATACCCTTTTTTAGTTGGGCCCCCAGGGTATTTTCGGGGGCAACTTCGATGGTAATAAACCCCTGTTCCGCGGCCTTTTTTAATCGAATATCCCGGTCGCGCGCTATACCCGTGACCGCTACGCGGGCACCGGCAGCCCTGGCGAGTTCGGCAGACATGAGGCCTATGATGCCGCAGCCGGTAACCACCACATCCTGCCCGGGCTTGATATTACATTTGTTGTGTAGCGCGTTTACCACTACAGATAAGGGTTCTACCAGGGCGCCCTGTTCCGGGCTAACCCCATCAGCCAACTTTACGGCCCGGTCTGATTCCAGAACCACATGCTGACCGAAACCGCCGTTCCTGTGAAACCCTATGATCTGCTTGGAAGGACAGAGGTTCCACATAGCGGAGATACAGGCAGGGCAATCGGTTTGCCTGCAACCCAGCATGGCAATCGGGGTAATGATGTCACCGATTCGCAGGTCCCCGTGATCCCCCGGGCCCAATTCCAGAACCTCGGCACTGAATTCATGGCCTATGATCCTGGGTCGTTCTACCCAATCAAAATTCGACTTGCCCAGGACGGCACTGTTGTCCGAACCGCAAATACCGGTATAAAGGGTTTTTGCCAGGAATTCCCCTTCTTTTAGTTCAGGGGTTTCCATGGGTACCACCGCCGTGTTTTCCGTGACAGACACGGCTGTTCCGGGATCGATTTTCTTTCGACCGTGCAGGCAGAAGCCTTTAATGGTAGCGTTCATCTTTTGATCTGCCATAAGGGGCATCGTTTTTGTCTTATTTCCAATGGACATTCGTGTTTTTCCAGCTTCTGGATGCGGCTGATTGCAGGACGGCCTCACAGACTTTTTGGGTTTCCTGCGCTTCCCTGAAGGTGGGGGAACAGGGAGTGCCGTCTTCAATGCTTTTTAGGAAGTCGGCCACCTGGTGGACAAATGTGTGTTCGTACCCAATAGAAAGCCCGGGCACCCACCATTTATCCATATAGGGCTGGTCCCCAGCGGTTACATGGACAGAGCGCCAGCCGCGGACGATGGAATCGTCCCGGTGGTCAAAGTAATCCAGGCGGTTCAGGTCGTGCAAATCCCAGCGGATAGAGGCGTGTTCCCCGTTGATTTCGAAGGTGTTAAGCGCCTTGTGGCCCCTGGCATAGCGCGTAGATTCAAAGACACCCAATGAGCCGTTGTCAAAATGGCAATGAAAGATGCAGGCGTCATCTATGCCTACCTTTTGCACCGCGCCGGTTTGGGTATGTATTCTTTCCTTCACAAAGGTTTCTGTAACCGCAGATACATCTTTAATCCCCCCGTTTAACCACATGGCGGTATCAATGCAATGGGCCAGGAGATCTCCCGTGACCCCGGAGCCGGCTACTTCATTATCAAGTCGCCATAATCCTTCACCCCCCTGGGGCAGTTCGGGGTTAATGGTCCAGTCCTGCAGGAAATTGGCACGGTAATGAAATATTTTGCCGAGCTTGCCCGAAGCTATGATCTGTTTGGCGAGTGTCACCGCAGGAACCCTCCGGTAGTTGTACCAAACGGTGTTAGCTACCCCTGCTTTTTCCACGGCGTCGACCATGGGCTGGGCTTCGGAAACCGTTTTAGCCAAAGGCTTTTCACAGAGCACCATTTTACCGGCCCTGGCAGCCGCTATGGCAATTGCTGCATGCATATGGTTGGGGGTGCATATGTCAATAGCATCAATATCGGCCCGGCCGACCAACTTTTTCCAATCGGTTTCAAAGGATTCGTACCCCCATTGGTTGGCAAACTCCCGTACCCGGTCTTCGCTTCGGGCACAAACGGCCTTTAGTACAGGCCTGTAAGCCAGTTCGGGGAAAAAATCCCCAACCCTTTTATACGCATTGGAATGCGTCCTTCCCATAAACCCGTACCCAACCAGGCCTATCCGCAATGTTTTTTTATCTGACAAGATCACGAGTTTTGTTTATTATTGGCTTTCATACCATCCATGGTGTTTTCTGACGGCTATCATTGCCCCCAGCACGTCATTCCAGGTTTGGGGTTGTTCCATTACCTTATTGGGGAACATACAACCATCCCAACATATATGCTTCATTTTTTTGGTGAGCACCCCCTTTTCATCCCTTAGCCAGTACCCCGCATCCTGCGCTATATCTAATTTCCCGTTGGGGTCTGTCGCCTGGCAATGCCTTCCGGTTTTGTCGTGTGTACCGGATCCGAATACGGTCCCATCGTTCTGGGCAACATGGAAGTCTATGGTCCAGGGGCGCAATGCTGCCGTCAGGGTTTTAAGCCCCTCGGATAACGTATCACGGTCGTCCCATTTAAAATCAGGCGGCAGTATCCTTTCGTCCGGCTTGTTGATGCCCAGAAGATAGAGCAGGGTATGTGCCATGTCTGCCTGGAAACCAATGTTGGGCCTGTTTACTTCCTCAAGGGTCCGGACCATGGTCTTCCACCCATGCATACCGCCCCAGCATATTTCTCCTTCGGCCGCCAGTGATTCCCCATAGTCTGCCGCGATGTCGCAGGCCTCACGAAAGGTGGACGCGATCAGTTTGGTGTTGGCTACGGGGTCTTTGTCCCACTCGGCCGGGCTGCTGGAAGAATCTATCCGGACCACGCCATAGGGCCTTACACCCAATCGGCGAAGCTCCTGCCCAATCTTACAAGACTTGCGTACCTGTTCCAGAAAGGAGTTGCGCTCTTCCCTGGAACCCATGGCCGAACCGCCGCCCAATCCCTCCCAGACGGGCGCTACCAGGCTGCCTATGCTCAGGTCATGGGCCATGGCTTTGTCTGCCATTTTCTTGATATCGTCCAATGACGCATCGATGTCTAAATGCGGAAGGGCCAGAAAAAGGTCTATCCCATCAAACTTGACCCCATCCACTTCCGCGTTTGCGGTAAGTTCTATCATGGTGTCAATATCAATTGTTGGCTCGGAATCGGGGCCCTTCCCCACAACGCCGGGCCAGGATGCGTTGTGGAGTTTTGGGTAGTTGTTTTCTTGCATGGCACCTATGGTTTAGTTTACCAGATGTACTGCAGACTCAGTGTCCGTCAGGGTTGGTTTCAGATAATATTCCGGATCTTACGCGTGTAAGGTCCCGGTTATTTTCTCTTGCTTCAAGTATTGCGGCTTACCAAACCCCGCGACAGGGGTCAGCCCTGAGTGCATATCCATCCACCCAATGGCTAATTGCCACATCCGGGGTTAGAAAAATTATATGCGATAAATTATCAAATATTTTAACTAATTAATAAAAAATACGCCCTTTAATATTCTTTTTAAAGGATTACATCACAAATCTATACTACAATGACAATTATTCTTCCTCCTTTTTTATTAAAAGGCGACACTTTTTTGTCATAAATTAGACCAGGACAACGGAACAACCACCAGAAGGGATTCGCCCTTGATTTTGGTTACAACCGGACCGAAGGCTGTTAAAGGATGACAAAAAAGTATCAACAATTAATGGAATAGTAGAACTAAACCAGGCCATAGCCCCTAAATTTGTTGTGGGATAATGCAATGAATCATTGTTTATTTTGAGAAAAAAGTAAGGAAGAATAAAGAAATTTATCGATATTTTAGCCGGATGCTTGTTGGGGATGTACACTGGCATTCAATGGATCGCCTCTGCCAACGGAGGGCAAAGGAATTATAGTGTTCCGAAATCAACCAAAAAAACAAATAACCAATTCAAACTAAACGTCATATGGAAAGTGAAGTGAATTTATCTGCAACCAATAAAAACAGGCTCTTTTACGGAAGTTGTTTTGCTTTGATTACCACCGCATTGTCCTTTAGCATCCGCGCGGGCATCTTGCCGCAATTGGGGGAGGAGCTAAGCCTTTCGGCCGAGCAGTTGGGCTTTATCAATTCAATGTGGTTTTTGGGATTCCCCATTTCTATGGTCATCGGCGGGCTCATATACCACAAGGTAGGGGGCAAGGCCATCATGCAATTCGCCTTTTTTGCTCATGCCATTGGTATTATCATGACCATATATTCCGGGAGTTATACCGGATTGCTTATCTCAACCCTGCTTATCGGACTGGGAAATGGCTGTACCGAAGCCGCCTGTAACCCGATGATAGCAGATGCCTATCAGGGAAACCGGATGAGCAAGATGTTAAACCGGTTCCATATGTGGTTTCCGGGCGGAATTGTCATTGGCAGCCTGGTCTCCAAATTTATGACGGATGCGGGCCTAAGTTGGGAATCCCAGATTTGGGTGATCCTGATCCCCACCCTGATTTATGCCTTCTTATTCTTCGGCCAACCCTGGCCGAAAGCGAAAGTGGAAGAAGCCGCCACGCTCACAGGCAATCTTAAGGCGATGGTTTCGCCCTTGTTCCTCTTTATGATTGTCTGCATGTCACTTACCGCTATTTCAGAATTCGGTCCACAGCAATGGGTAGGGCTTATCCTCTCAAAAAGTGGTGCCCAGCCCATGTTGATCCTCGCCCTGGTTACCGGCCTGATGGCGGTAGCCCGTTATTTTGGGGGAGACGTGGTCAAAAAGTTCGATCAGACCGGGGTCTTGCTCGGAGGCGCTGTTTTAGCCACCTTAGGAGTATACCTTTTTAGTACACAAACCGGGGCCATGGCCTATGTGTCGGCCATCTTTTTTGCCCTGGGGGTAGCGTATTTCTGGCCCAACATGATAGGGTTTATTGCCGATAAGATCCCAAAGAGCGGCGCATTGGGCATGTCTGTCATAGGCGCTGTGGGCATGTTCTCCACCTCTATATTCCAGCCAATTATTGGCAGCTGGATTGATGAGGATAAGGCCGTAGCGGCATCTCAGGGACTTACGGGCGATGAATTGGAATTGGTTGCCGGGCAGGCTACCCTGGAGACCATGACGATCTTCCCGGGCTTGCTTATCATACTCTTTACGATTCTTTGGTTCTGGGTTAAAAAACGAAAAGCCGCCGCCCCAGCAGCGGCCGCGGCATAATCAAGAAATACTTCCGGATGAAAATAGGGATGAACATGCTGCTCTGGACGAACCACGTGACAGCGCAGCATTATGCTATTATAGACAAGCTGAAGGAGTGCGGTTATGATGGCATAGAACTGTTTCTGGGCGAAGGGGATGAGCAACACTATGCGGCATTGGGCACCCATTTGGCTGCAATAAACATGGGGGTTACCGCCGTGGCCTCCCTGGCGCCCGAACAAAATATTGCCAGCCCGGACCCTAAAATACGGCAGGCCGGACTGGACCGGTTGAAATGGTCGATTGATATGGGCGCCGCTGCCAATGTCGAGGTAATTTGCGGCCCCTTCCATTCCAGCTTTGCCCATTTTACCCGCCAGCCACCGACCGAAAGTGAACGGGCATGGAGTGCGGAAATGTTGAACAGGGCTGCCGAATATGCCGGGGATCGCCAGATACTTTTAACCCCGGAGGCACTGAACCGCTTTGAATGCTATTTATACAACACCATGGCAGACCTTAAGGAATTGGTGGAAGCGGTAAACCACCCGGCATTGCGGGCCATGTATGATACGCATCACGGCCATATAGAAGAGAAAGGCCAAAAGGAGGCTATTAACGGTATAGCGCCGTACCTGGGGCATGTGCATATAAGCGAAAATGACAGGGGTACCCCGGGAAAAGGCCAAATTCACTGGGAAGAAGTGTTTGCCACCTTAAAGGCCATCGGTTATGATGGCTGGTTGACTATTGAGGCATTTAGCAGGCTCATTCCGGAGTTTGCCAATGCCATTAACGTATGGCGCGACTATTCGCCCGTTGAAGAAATCTATGAAAATGGGCTGGCATTGATCCGGGAGGGGATGAAGGCTTAGGGATACCTCCTGCCGTCTATGCCGGGAATCTGATGGGGCATGCGCATGTAACATATCGTCTATGATCAGGATCTTAGCTTGCTTTTTTGTTTGTTGGTCACTGCTTGCCTGCAGAAATCAGCAGAAACCGGATGTCGGGAGGGCCGATACCGGGAGTGCCACGGATAAATGGCTGGTGTTTGAAGGCGCCGACACCGCTTCGAAGCATATTGTTTTGATTTCGGGGGATGAAGAGTACCGGTCTGAAGAAGCGCTCCCCCAATTGGCCAAAATACTATCCGAAAGGCATGGTTTCAAATGCACGGTATTATTCGCCCAGGATTCCCTGCAACCGGGTATCATCAATGCGAATTACGGCGGCAATATCTTTGGGTTGCATACCCTTGGCCAGGCCGATCTGATGGTGCTATTCACCAGGTTCAGGGCACTGCCCGATGAGCAGATGCAGCATATAGACAACTATTTGAAAAACGGGAAGCCGGTGGTGGGTATACGGACGGCCACACATGCCTTTAATTTTGACGATGCAACGCCATCCGCGTATGCGCACTACAGTTATAATTATAAAGGCGATAAAACAGCCTGGGAAGGCGGTTTTGGCCGTTTGGTACTGGGGGAAACGTGGATTAACCACCATGGGAGCCACAAACACCAAAGTACCCGGGGTATGGTTGCCGAAGGCGCCAGCTCTCACCCGGTTACCAATGGGATAGAGGATGGCGATGTATGGGGTTCTACCGATGTGTACGGGGTGCGCCTGCCCCTTCCCGGAGATGCCAGGCCCATCCTGTTGGGGCGGGTCATGGACAGGAATGGGTCATTTGATGAAAACGATCTTTTTTACGGGATGAAACCCACAGATGACAGGGCTGCGATGGTCAATGATAAAGGGGTCGCCCTGAACGACCCCATGATGCCGGTGGCATGGGTAAAGTCGTATCAGGTGCCCGGGGGGGTAGCGGGAAAGGCGTTTACGTCTACGGTAGGATCTTCCAGCGACCTGCTTACTGAAGGGACCAGGCGGTTATTGGTGAATGGTATTTTCTGGGCGTTGGACATGGAGGTCCCGGCCAGGGCCGACGTGCGTTTGGTGGGAACCTACCATCCCACAAAATTTGAATTCCGTGACGATGCCTATTGGAAGGAACGACAATTAAGAATAGCCGATGTAAAGTGATCTGTTCCGCATGGGTTACACGCCAAAAAGCCACATTGCTGTGGCTTTTTTTTTGATGATTTTATGACGTTCCCCCGGTGGGGATACAGCATAAAAAAAGAGCCATTTCCATGGCTCCTTATGATCAGCTTTGATGTATTGCGAACCTAAACCCTGGGCAGGTCACCCTCACCTTTTAAAGGCAGGTTAGAAGCCCCCATCAGGTAGGCATCCACGTGGTGGGCTGCCTGCCGGCCCTCCGATATGGCCCAGACGATGAGTGATTGCCCCCTGCGCTGGTCACCGGCGGCAAATACCCCTGGGACATTGGTCATATAGTCCTTTACACTCGCCTTGATATTGGTCCTTGGGTCTGTTTCCACCCCCAGTTGCCCGGCGATAGTTGTTTCGGAGCCGGTAAAGCCCAGGGCCAATAGGGCCAGCTCGCATTTCCATTCCTTTTCAGTACCCTCAATTTCCCTTAGGGAGAGGCCCTTTCCGGGTACCTTTTCCCATGCTACCTCTACGGTAACCAATCCTTTTAGCTGGCCCTTGGAATCACCGACAAACTTTTTGGTCGAGATGCTGAAGAAGCGGTCCACCCCTTCCTTGTGCGAGGAACTGGTACGCAGGCGCATCGGCCAGAAAGGCCAGGGTTGGTCGGGCGGACGCTCAGTGGTGGGCTTGCTCAGGATCTCGAAATTTGATACCGAGGCGGCACCCTGCCGGAAAGAGGTCCCAATGCAATCCGACCCGGTATCCCCACCGCCGATCACGATCACATTCTTGCCTTCCGCCAGTATTTCTTCGCCCAGTTCCTTCACCCCATCTACCCTTCGGTTGTTCTGGGCGAGGAAATCCATGGCCTGTACGACCCCTTTCAGTTCGGCCCCTTCAATAGGAAGTTGCCTTCTGACGGTGGCACCACCGCATAGGACAACGGCATCAAATTCAGCTTTCAGGGCATCGGCCTTTACATCTTGGCCCACATGGACGTTGCATTTAAAGACGATCCCTTCCGCTTCCATGATCTTCAGCCTGCGGTCTATGATGTGCTTCTCCATCTTGAAATCCGGAATGCCGTACCGAAGGAGCCCGCCGGGTTTTTCATCCCGTTCAAAAACCGTTACGGTGTGCCCGGCGCGGTTTAACTGCTGTGCGGCGGCAAGTCCTGCCGGGCCCGAGCCGATTACCGCTACGGTTTTCCCGCTCCTCTTTTCCGGCGGCCTGGCTACGATCCAACCGTTTTTAAAGGCGGTTTCTGCGATACTCTTTTCGATATTTTCTATAGATACCGGGTCTTCGTTGATACCCAGGACACAGGCTTCCTCACAAGGGGCCGGGCAAAGGCGCCCGGTGAATTCGGGAAAGTTGTTCGTGGCGTGCAATATTTGCGAAGCCTTGTCCCATTTGCCCCTGTAAACGGCATCGTTAAAATCGGGGATAAGGTTGCCCAGGGGGCAGCCACTGTGGCAGAAAGGGATGCCGCAGTCCATGCATCGGGCCCCTTGCTCCTTTAGTTCCTTCTCTTTCAAAGGGATGGTAAACTCCTTAAAATGGGTTACCCGTTCCTCGACGGGAGCGTATTTTTCAACTTTTCTATCGAATTCCAAAAATCCAGTAATCTTTCCCATGTTTTCGATTAAATAATTTCCAATTTTTCTTGCTCCAGGCGTATGAGCGCCTGTTTGTATTCCTCGGGGAATATCTTGATAAACTTGGGCAGGTAGGCTTCCCACTTTTCAAGGATGCGTTGTGCCAGCGGGCTTTGGGTGGCGTTGTAGTGGTTCTCGATCAGTTCCCGCAGCTGGGCTATATCGCCATCCTCGTCTACGGGCAGCAGGTTCAATGCTTCCTTGTTGCAATTCCTTTCAAAGGCCTTGTTTTCATCGAGGACATAGGCGATACCGCCACTCATCCCCGCGCCAAAATTCCTCCCCACAGGTCCCAGGATCACAGCTACGCCTCCGGTCATATATTCACAACCGTGGTCGCCAATCCCTTCCACGACCGCCTTGGCACCGGAGTTCCTCACACAAAAACGTTCGCCGGCCTTCCCGTTGATATAGGCTTCGCCCGAAGTGGCACCATAGAGGGCCACGTTCCCGATGATGATGTTTTCCTCAGGTTTGAATGTCGTCTTTTCGGGGACCTTGATCACCAGCTTGGCTCCTGAAAGCCCTTTTCCCATATAGTCGTTGGTGTTGCCATTGACTACCATGCTCAGGCCTTTGGTGGCAAACGCCCCAAAACTTTGTCCGGCAGAGCCGGTGAAATTGATCTTGAGGGTATTGTCCGGCAGCCCCTCGGCTCCATAGATCTTGGAGATCTCATTGCTGATGATGGCCCCCACAGCCCTGTTGGTATTGTGGATAGGAAAATCCAGCACGGTTTTCTCCTTGCGGAATAGGGCGGGGTGTGCCTTTTCAATGATCTCGAATTCTATGGAATCCTCTATCTGGTGTATTTGTTTTTGCGTATTGTACAACTTGGTCGCCATGGGTACCGGGATCTGGTGTAAAATGGGCGAGAGGTCGATTCCCCGGGCCTTGTAATGGTCAATGGCCTTATTGCGGTCCAGTTTCTGTACTTGCCCGACCATTTCGTTGACCGTCCTGAAGCCAAGCTGTGCCATTATTTCCCTGAGTTCCTCTGCAATGAAGTACATATAGTTGACCACGTGTTCGGGCTTGCCTTCAAATTTCTTCCGGAGTTCGGGGTTTTGGGTGGCGATACCCACCGGGCAGGTATTCAGATGGCAGACCCGCATCATGATACACCCGGAGGCAACCAAAGGTGCGGTGGCGAACCCAAATTCTTCTGCTCCCAGGAGGCAGGCAATGGCCACATCCCTGCCGGTTTTCAATTGTCCGTCACACTCCAGGACCACACGGTTCCTGAGGTCGTTCAGGACCAGGGTCTGCTGCGCCTCGGCAATCCCCAATTCCCAGGGGAGGCCGGCGTGTTTCAGCGAGGTAAGGGGAGAGGCCCCCGTGCCCCCGTCAAACCCGGAGATCAGGATGACGTCGGCCTTGGCCTTGGCCACCCCGGCTGCCACCGTTCCCACTCCTACTTCTGAAACCAGTTTCACGTTGATGCGCGCATCCCTGTTGGCCGATTTCAGATCATAGATCAATTGGGACAGGTCTTCTATGGAATAGATATCGTGGTGGGGAGGAGGCGATATAAGCCCGACATACGGCGTGGAATTCCGGGTCTTGGCTATGGCCGGGTTTACCTTGGGGCCGGGGAGTTGCCCGCCCTCACCCGGTTTGGCCCCCTGGGCCATTTTGATCTGAATTTCAAGCGCGTTTGTCAGGTAGTTGGAGGTAACCCCGAATCGGCCTGAAGCCACCTGCTTGATGGCGCTGTTCCTCCAGTCGCCCGTCTGGCTCCTGTAGAAACGATCGGGGTCTTCCCCGCCTTCGCCCGAATTGCTCTTGCCCCCGATACGGTTCATGGCAATGGCCAGGTTCTCATGGGCTTCTTTGCTAATGGACCCGTATGACATGGCACCTGTCTTAAACCGCTTGACGATTTCTGTCCAGGGTTCCACTTCATCCAGGGGGATAGGGTCGTAATTGGAAAACTCAAACAACCCGCGGAGGGTCATCAGGTGCCTGGATTGTTCGTTGACGATCTCCGCAAACTCCTTGTAACTTTCGGGCTCGTTGTTGCGAACCGCTTTTTGGAGTTTGGCAATGGAAATTGGGTTGAACATGTGCTTCTCGCCATCCCGCCTCCAACGGTACTCGCCCCCGATTTCCAGATCGAGCTCTGCTGC
>MRWG01001162.1_pt1 | contig 18549 bp, 16 predicted proteins | sample 1013341 | NCBI WGS metagenome assembly MRWG01 (sample SAMN06117577, study PRJNA244670) | biofilm metagenome | biome: Water; feature: Cathode Biofilm; material: Biofilm; isolation source: microbial consortium enriched at the cathode of a solar microbial fuel cell | place: USA: District of Columbia ... | reverse complement strand
GGGAAGGGGAAGGTGAGGGGGGCGGGTATGGCCTGTAGTGATCGTTGAGGTCTTGGTGACCATGCGCGGAGGCGCGCCTCGCGCGCCGCCGCGCATCGCCGGGCCGCCCCGTCGCACCAGAGGTGCGCCGATACAGGCGGCACGCCTTTGGCGTGACGGCCCGGCGATATGGCTGCAACCTGCGCGCCGCTTGGGCCTTTTTCGGATTTGGCTGCCATAAAGTGCGGCAGAACGACCGTGGGATCGCCGCGCCGCGGCCCGTCAATGCGCGGCTAATGCGAATGGCGGCAACAGGCCAGACGCGCCCGCGATCCAAAGCGCCCTCGCCACTCCCGCTGGCACCGGGCGTCACGCGGTTTTTGACATCCCCGCCATCCCGTGCATGGTGCCATTGACACCTGTCCCGGAGAACCGCGCGAATGCTGAAATGGATCGACATGCCCCCCGTCTGGCTCGTGGGCTTTCTCGTGCTGGCGTGGGCACAGGCGACGTGGGCACCGATGGGCCTGAGCCTCGGCGGCGGATGGGTGGATTTCGCGGGCGGCGTGCTGGTGGGCGGCGGCGTGCTGCTGATCGCGCTGGCGGCGATGGAGTTCCGCAAGCACAAGACCACCATCGTGCCGCACGAGACACCCGAGCGGCTGATACAGTCGGGCATATTCAAACGATCACGCAACCCGATCTACCTGGGCGACGCGCTCATCCTCGCAGGATTCATCCTGCGCTGGGACGCGGTGCTGGCGCTGCCGCTGATCCCGGTTTTCGTCTGGGTGATCGAGCGACGATTCGTGATCCCCGAGGAGAACCGGATGCGCCGCACGTTCCGGGCCGATTTTGCCCGCTATTGCGAAAAAACCCGGCGTTGGCTGTAGCGCCTGCGGCAAACTTGATATCGCAAGTCGCAAAATAGTGTGAAATAACCGCTTTCGTGAAAACCGACCCGGCACCGGATGGACCGGCGGCCATCGACAGACAGGATCTGCCAGAGGGGGACAGGAAACGTGAAGATCGGAACGCCAAAGGAGGTGATGGAGGGTGAGAACCGCGTCGCGATGACGCCGGACTCTGCGCTTCAGCTTCAGAAACTGGGATATGACTGCGCGATCGAGACCGGCGCGGGCGAGCGCGCGGGTTTCTCGGATGCGGCCTACGAGGAGGCCGGGGTCGAGATCATCAAGACCGCCGCCGCGCTGTGGAAGGCGAGCGACGTGGTCGCCAAGGTGCGCGTGCCCACCGAGACCGAGCTGAAACGGTTGCGCGAGGGGCAGACCCTGATTTCGTTCTTCAACCCCGGCGGCAACGAGGCCGGGCTGGAAACCGCCGCCAAGAAGGGCGCCACCGTCATCGCGATGGAGATGGTGCCGCGCATCAGCCGCGCGCAGAAGATGGACGCGCTGAGCTCGATGGCCAATATCGCGGGCTACCGCGCGGTGATCGAGGCGGGCAATAATTTCGGTCGCTTTTTCACCGGGCAGATCACGGCGGCGGGCAAGGTGCCTCCGGCCAAGGTGCTTGTTGTGGGCGCTGGCGTCGCCGGGCTGGCCGCCATCGGCACGGCCACCAGCCTCGGCGCGATCACCTACGCGTTCGACGTGCGGCCGGAAGTGGCCGAGCAGGTGGAATCGATGGGCGCCGAATTTGTCTATCTCGATTTCGAGGAAGAACAGCAGGACGGATCGGCCTCGGGCGGCTATGCCTCGGTGTCGAGCCCGGAATTCCGCGAGGCGCAGCTTGCCAAGTTCCGCGAATTGGCGCCGGAGGTGGATATCGTGATCACCACCGCGCTCATTCCCAACCGCGAGGCGCCGGAGCTGTGGACCGAGGACATGGTGAAATCCATGAAGCGCGGCTCGGTGATCGTCGATCTGGCCGCCGAGAAGGGCGGCAACTGCAAGCTCACCGTCGCCGACGACAAGATCGTGACGGAAAACGGCGTGACCATCATCGGTTATACCGATTTCCCGAGCCGGATGGCGACGCAGGCCAGCACGCTCTATGCCACCAACATCCGCCACATGATGACCGACCTGACCCCCGAGAAGGACGGGCAGGCCGTGCATGACATGGAGGATGACGTGATCCGTGGCTCCACCGTGACGCACAAGGGCGAGATCACATGGCCGCCGCCACCGCCCAAGGTGGCCGCGATTGCCGCCGCGCCCGCGAAGGAAAAGCCGAAGGAACTGACCGCCGAAGAGAAACGCGCGCAGGAGATCGCCGCGTTCAAGGCGCAGACCAAGAGGCAGGTGACGCTGCTGGGCATCGGCGGGGCGCTGGTGCTTGGCGTCGGCCTCGTGGCGCCGGCGAGCTTCATGCAGCATTTCATCGTGTTCCTGCTGGCGGTGTTCGTCGGTTTCCAGGTGATCTGGAATGTCAGCCACAGCCTGCACACGCCGCTGATGGCGGTCACGAACGCGATTTCGTCGATCATCATCCTCGGCGCGCTGATCCAGATCGGGTCGAGCTCGATCTTCATCACGATCCTCGCCGCACTCGCGGTGTTCATGGCCGCGATCAACATCTTCGGCGGCTTTCTCGTGACACGGCGGATGCTCGCCATGTTCCAGAAATCATAAGGCGGAGGGGATCATGGATTTCGGATTCACGATAGCGGCCTATGCGGTCGCGGCGGTTCTCTTCATCCTCAGCCTTGGAGGATTGAGCGGACAGGAAAGCGCCAAGCGCGCCATCTGGTACGGGATGGCGGGCATGACCATCGCCGTTCTGGCGACGATGGCCGGTCCGGGGCAGGGGCTGTGGCTCTTGTCGGTGGTGCTGATCGCCGGTGGCGCGGCGGTGGGGTATCAACTCGCCACGCGGGTTCAGATGACGCAGATGCCCGAGCTGGTGGCGATCATGCACAGCCTCGTGGGCCTTGCGGCGGTGTTCGTGGGGTTCAATGCCGATCTCGAGCTGGGGCGCGTGGCGGAAGCGTTTGCCGACCAAGGGCTCGCCTTTCCCAGGCCCGAGGAGATCAGCGCGGAGGCCGCCGCCTTTGCCAAGCAGTTCACCGGCTTCGCCGCCATCCTCGCCAAGAAGACGGCGGTGGAGGTGAATATCCTCAAGGTCGAGCTGATGCTCGGCATCTGGATCGGCGCGGTCACGTTCACCGGCTCGGTGATTGCCTATGGCAAGCTCGCCGGCAAGGTGGACGGCGCGGCCAGGAAACTGCCGGGCGGGCATGTGCTCAACGCCGGTGCGGCGGGGCTGTCGCTGCTGTTCGCGGCGATGTATCTGGGCGGCGCGGGCGTCTGGACGCTGGTGCTGCTGACGCTCCTGGCGTTCTTCATCGGCTATCACCTGATCATGGGGATCGGCGGCGCCGACATGCCGGTGGTCGTCTCGATGCTCAACAGCTATTCCGGCTGGGCGGCGGCGGCGATCGGCTTCAGCCTTGGCAATGACCTGCTGATCGTCGTGGGCGCGCTGGTCGGCTCTTCCGGTGCGATCCTGAGCTACATCATGTGCAAGGCGATGAACCGGCAGTTTGTCAGCGTCATCCTCGGGGGCTTTGGCGGATCGCAGGGCCCTGCGGCCGAGATCGAGGGCGAACAGGTCGCCATCGACGCCGACGGCGTGGCGCAGGCATTGAACGAGGCCGACAGCGTGATCATCGTGCCGGGCTATGGCATGGCGGTGGCGCAGGCGCAGGGGGCAGTTTCGGACCTCACCTCCAAGCTGCGGGCAAAGGGCAAGACCGTGCGCTTTGCCATCCACCCGGTGGCCGGTCGCCTGCCAGGGCACATGAACGTGCTGCTGGCAGAGGCCAAGGTGCCCTACGACATCGTCATGGAGATGGACGAGATCAACGAGGACTTTCCCGAAACGGATGTGGCGATCGTCATCGGCTCCAACGACATCGTCAACCCGGCGGCGCAGGACGACCCCAACAGCCCGATTGCGGGCATGCCGGTGCTGGAGGTGTGGAAGGCCAAGCAGGTCTTCGTCTCCAAGCGCGGGCAAGGCACCGGCTATTCCGGCATCGAGAATCCGCTGTTTTTCAAGGAGAACACGCGGATGTTCTATGGCGATGCCAAGGCCAGCGTGACGAGCCTGCTGCCGAAGATCGAGTAGGCATCTTTACAGGTCCGCGGTAGCGGAGGCGCGGCCTGCGGGTCGCGCCTCTTTTATTGGCGGGCGGTCTCTCAGCGCAAGGCCCGCGTGAGCATGCGCCAGGGCCGCCCGTCGATTGCGGCAAGTCCGGCACCGATCAGCGCCATTCCCATCATGTGTCGCAGGAGCAGCACCTCACCCAGGATGAGCGTGCCCAGCAGGATGGCACTGGCCGGGACAAGGAAGGTGACCAGGAGCAGGTTGGTCGCCCCCGCCGTCGCGAGGATGCGGAAGTAGAGCGTGTAGGCCAGCGCGGTCGACAGTGTGGCCACCCCGATCAGTGCGCCGATGGCTGCGATGCCGGGAGGCGCAAGGCCCCACGGGCGATCGACGATCAGCGCGAGCGGCAGCAGGATCAGGCTCGACGCGATGACCTGTCCGGTCGCCGTGGCCATCGGGCTGACCCCCATGCCGCGAAAGCGCCGCCCGAATATCCCCGCCAGCGCGTAGGAGACGGCGGCCATCAGGCACATGAGTTGCGCGGCCACGTGCACGCCCAGATCGCGCAGTGCCCCCACCCCGATCATCACCGCCACCCCCGCAAGGCCGATCAGCACACCGGTGATCTTGCCGCCGGTCATGCGCTCGTCGCGGGTCAGGACATGGGCCAGCAGCACGGTGAAGAGCGGCGTCGCGGCATTCAGGATCGAGGCCACGCCCGAGGCGATATGCTGCTGCCCCCAGACGATCAGCGAAAAGGGCAAGGCGTTGTTCATCAGCCCCATGCAGGCGAAGGCGACCCAGATGCGCCGCCCGCGCGGCAGGCGCTCGCCACGCAGTCGCAGAATTGCCATCAGGATGAGGGCGGCAAGGGCCACGCGGCCCACGACGACGCTCAGCACCGGCAGGTCGCGCACCGCCACGTCGTTAAAGAAGAAGGACCCGCCCCAGACCGTGGCAAGTGCCAGAAGCATACCCCATTCGAGTGCGCTCATGGGGTGCTGTGACGGTGGTGCGGTCGGTGTTGATGCGTCTGAAATGCTCATGACGCCAGATGTGCCCCACAGGGAGCGGGGCTGACGACCCGTTTCCTGCGGATTTGGCGTGCGCGGCGCATGACGCATTCGCCTTTGGCGCGGCGCGGGTTTTGGAGTATTTTCACCAAGAAGAAGCCCGAAGCCTGTGCGGTATACGGTTGTGTTCCGCTAAATCATTGGGTTTTCAGGGAAAACCTCTTTTGCGCGGGTGCGTGGCGCGCTAAGGAACGGCACAGGATCAGGAGACCGGCCCATGCCCCCCATCGCCGACCATCCGCTGCGCTACGAGCTGACCAACGAGCTGCACGCGCGGCCCTTTCCCACCCTGGCCGCGCCCTGCACGGCGATCTATCTCGCCGTCAAGCGCGAGCAGGACGCGGCCAAGCGCGACCGCACGGCCGATCTCGCGCATCTCACCGCCCTGCTCGACCGGTACGGGGCCAAGCACCCGCAGCCCGGTGCGACGCATTATTTCGGCGAGATCGGGAGGCACCGGCTCAAGTGGGAGAGCCATACCGAGATGGTGACCTATACGGTGTTCAGCGAGGGGGTGAGCGAGCGGCCCTTCGACCCGGCGGATTTCGACGTGTTCCCCGACGAGTGGCTGGCCGAGGCGCCGGGGCAGCGGATCACCTCGGCGATGATCCGGGTGGTGCCGTGGGAGAGCCGCGAGGGCGCGCGGACGGATATCGACCGCTGGTTCGTCCCGGAGAGCGTGGCGGTGGCACGGGTGCTCGACGATGCCGGCGTGATCGCCGGCGATTTCCGGATCGACCCGGCGGGGCATTTGCGGTTCTCACTACACGTAGCCCCCGAGACCGGGCAGCGGCGGATCGGGCGGATCGTACAGCGGCTGTGCGAGATCGAGACCTACAAGACCATGTCGATGCTGGGCTTTGCCCGGGTGCGCGAGATGAGCCGCCAGATGGGCGAGACCGACAGCCGCCTGAGCCGCCTGGTGGGCGACATGACCGCAGGCAGTCAGCCCGCCGAGGACACGCTTGACGGGCTGCTGGAGGTGTCGGCGGAGCTGGAAGCCCTCGTTGCGAAATCCTCCTTCCGCTTCGGGGCGACGGCGGCCTACGAGCAGATCGTGCATCAGCGGATCGGGGCGCTGCGCGAAGAGCGGTTCAACGGGCGGCAGACCTTCTACGAGTTCATGATGCGGCGATACGATCCGGCGATGCGCACGGTGGCGGCGACAAAGGACCGGCTCAAGGCGATGTCGGACCGGGCGATGCGGGCGGGCGATCTCTTGCGCACCGGGGTGGACGTGGAGCGCAGCGCGCAGAACCAGAGCCTGCTGGAGAGCATGGACCGCCGCGCCGACCTGCAACTGCGGTTGCAACGCACGGTCGAGGGGCTCAGCGTGGTGGCGATCAGCTATTACGCGGTGTCGCTGGCGGGCTACCTGCTCTATCCGGTGGCCGGCGTGATGGGGGTAAGCAAGGGCATGATCACCGCCGCCGTCACCCTGCCGGTGGTGGCCGCGGTGTGGTGGATGGTGCAGCGCATCCGCCGCAAGCTGCACTGAGAGTTTGCCATGCCGGGGCCCGGGGCGCATGATCGAAGGGCGAGACCCCAGGAGGAGATGCCGATGCCCTTTGCCGATTTCATCATGGATTTCCCGTCCCTCGATCTGCCCTTTCCCGAGGACGTGGTGCAGAGCCGCGCCGTCCGCTCGGAGCACGGGCTAAGCGTGTTCTTTACCTTCCTTCAGGACATGGATCTGCCGCCACACAGCCACGGCCCGCAATGGGGCACGGTGGTGGAGGGCGAGATCGAGTTCACCATCGGTGGCGAGACGCGCGTTTATGGACCCGGCGACAGCTATGCCATCGGCGCGGGCGTCGAGCATGGCGCGAAGATCAAGGCAGGCACGCGGGTGATCGACGTGTTCGCCGAGCCGGACCGCTACCCGCTCAAAGGCTAGCCGCGCAACCTGGGGCCGACGGCGCCGCGCCCGGCCCGCCGGTTCAGCGCCACAGCCACGCGTGGCCCGCCAGCGCGCCCTGCGCCTTGGCCAGCAGCCGGTTCGCCGCCCCCGCGTGCGGCACCTCTGCGTGCGTCAGCCGGTCGGCCACCACCTCCACCGGGCAGGGCAGGCCGGTGACCGGGTCGCGGTAGCGCGGGTAGTCGATCAGTGTGGCGTGGACCAGCCCCTCGAGCGCGGGCCGGGCGCGGCGCCGCGCGGGCACCGGCCCGAGATCGCGGGTGAGGCCCCAGCCCGAGTAGAAGGGCACGCCGGTGGCGGTCACCCGCACCCCGCGCAACAGTGCCTCGAACCCCAGAAGCGAGGTCATCGTCCAGACCTCGGCCACCTGCGTCAGCAGCGCGGCGGGATCGGTGCCGGTGACTACCAGATCGGCGAGATCGTCGAGCGCCCCGGGCGGCACCGCACCGGGGCGCAGCCCGGCCTCGACGTCGGGGTGCGGCTTGTAGAGGATCACCGCGCTGGGGTTGTCCGCACGCGCGCGGCGCAGCAACTCGAGATTGGTGGCAATCGCGCCCGCGCCGAGCCGGATCGAGGCGTCATCCTCGACCTGCCCCGGCACGAGGATGCGATGGCCGTCGGGCAGGGCGGGGGCGGGCGCGCCGAGGTTGTACTTGCTCAGCCCGTGATCCGTCAGCGTCGAGATGAGGGCGCGGGCGCGCTGTGCCTGATCGGCGCGCAGCGTCTCGCGCATAGCGATCAGCCGCTCAAGCCGGCTCTCGCGGGTGGGGTCGTAGTAGATGCCGAGATCGTCGAGCACCAGCGACAGGGGCGGAACGAGATCCGCCCCCAGCCCGCGCGAGCGCAGGAAGCCGTCCTCGGCGTGCACCGCGCCCTCGGGGGCGTCCGTCTTTGCCGAGGCCCATACCATCGCCGGGCGGTCGCCGCGCGGGTGCCCAAAGATCACCCGCCGCTGGCTGCCGTAAAAGCGCTGGATCGGTGCTCGTTTCCACAGCCGCATGCCATGCGCGGTCCAGCCCCGGTGATCGTCGCACCAGGCGCGGGTTTCGGCCTCGAACTGGTCGAGCGCGGTTTCCAGGTCGCAGAGCCGGTCGCGGCAGGGATCGTACCAGGTGGGGGCGAGGATCATCGCGCCGGCGAAGAGCTGTGCGCGGGTGAGGGTGCGGGTGCGCCGCGCGAAGGGTGTGGCGTGGCGGTCCTCGGTCAGGCCCCACCCGGCGTAGAAGGGCCGCCCGAAGACCTGCGGGCGGTGGCCCGCGAGGATCGCTTCGAACCCCATCTGCGACGACACGGTATAGACCGCCTGCGCCCCTTCGAGCAGCGGCCAGGGGCTGAGCGGCGCGGTGATCAGGCGCACCCGCCCGACGGCGTCCGCCGTCGAGAAATAGCCCCGTCGGTGGCCCTGGGCGGTCTCGGGGTGAGTCTTGATCAGGATGGGCGCGTTGGGGTGCTCTTCCTGCGCGAGGGTCAGCATCTCTTGGAAGGTGCTGGCATCCGCCCCGCCATGCCGGACCGAGGCATCGCCATATGTCTGGTCGATCACCAGAACGTAGCCCGGATCGGGGCAGGGCAGGGCGGGATCGACGCCGGAATACTTGGTCAGGTGGCCCGCGCGTAGCCGCGCCACGGCGTCGCGCGCGCGGTCCAGAAGCGGGGTGTCGTCGAGCGGGTGGCGCGCGAGTGTTTCCTCGATATCCGAGGGCATGCTTGCATCAAAATGCACGCCCTGCCGGTCGAGCAGCAGCCCCAGCGGCGGTGCGCCGCTGCGCCCCGGCAGGACCGAGCGCAGGAATGCGTCCTCGACCCGCAGAAGCCCCGCACCGGTCCGCGCCGCCACCGCCTCGCCGCGCGCGGCGACCGGGCTCTTGCCCCAGACCGCCACGAGGTCCTCGGCAGACGGCCAGCCGAGGCGCAGGTCGTACCCGGCAAGGTGCAGGATGCGCCTTACTCGCCGATGCCACAGGAACCCGCCGTTGAAATGGAAAACCCGCCGGGGCGTATCGGCCCCGGCGGGTGCGTCGCCCTGTTCTGGCGTCATACGTCGCCTTGCAGCGTGCTCGATGCGGTCGAGACCGAGCCGACCGCGCCCAGCGTGCCGGTGAGCGCCGAGATGACCTTGCTCCATTGCGCGAAGGGGGCCTCGGTCACGTAGATCGTATCGTCGTCGCGGATCGCGAAATCGCGGGCCATGAACATGCCGTTGGGTTGCGTGAGGTCGAGCACGTAGACCATGCGCTGCGCGCCCACGAGATCGTTGCGGCCCAGCACCTGGTTGGCGATCTCCGCCGGTTCGTTGCGTAGCACGAATACGCCGGTGGGATCGGAGGACGCCACGCTCAACCCGCCGACCTGCGCCAGCCCCTCGAGCGCGCTCAGCGTCTGGGTTTCGAAGGTCACGCGCGCCTGCGCGCCGGTGGCCCCGAGCGCGGTGTAGGAGCGGGTGTCGGCCTCGACGAGAACGCGATCGCCGGCGCGCAGGGCGATGTCGAATTGCGGATACTTGAACAGGTCCTGGAACCAGACCTTGGCGCGTTTTTCGCCGCGGATCACGGTGATCTGCGCGACCTCGGGCTTGATGGCGATGCCGCCCGCCGCCGCGATCATTGCCGAGAGCCGCCGCGTCGGCGCCTCTATCGGGTAGACGCCCTGCCCGGCGACCGCGCCGCTCACCGATACGGTCGAGCCGTCACCGGCCACGCGGCGCACCTCGACCTGTGGATCGGGGGTCTGCTGGTCGAGTCGCTCGGTGATGGCGCGGCGCACTCCCTCGGGCGTGTTGCCCGCCGCCCTGATGCGGCCGGCGTAAGGCACGAAGATGAAGCCCTGGCCATCGACCTGCACCTCTTCGAGGACGGTCTGGTTTGCGGTTGCCCCGGTCATCAGCCCGTCATCGACATTTTCCCAGATGGTGAGGCCGAGTTTGTCGCCAGCGCGGATCGTGTCCGAGCCGAGGAGCCCGGCATTGAGGAAATCCTCGGTGAAGCCAAGCGCCGGCTGCACGGCGGTCGCGCGGGTAACGCGGTCGTTCACCGTCACCACGAAGGCGTCGCCCTGACGCTGCACCGATCCGGCATAGATTTCGCGCTTGTTGGGGCCCAGTCGTGGCAGGCCGCACCCGGCTACGAGGCTTGCCACCAGCAAGAGGGCGACGGGACGCGCCCATCGGGAGTGTCGGGGTGTCACTGCTCGGTCTCCTCGACCTGTTCTTGTTCTGCCTCGGTATTTTTCACGGAACGCTATCGCAGGAGGCCTGAAAAATCCAGCTTTTCCTGTGGGCTGCCTCAGGGAACGAGGCGCAACTGTTGCCTTGGTGCCGCGGTGCCGAGGCTCAGCGCGTCGTAGGGATCGTCGGGTGCGAGCATCATGTCCACCACTTGCCGCAGCACCTGCCGCCGACCGCGCGCCGAATAGAATCCGCCGGGAAGCTGGCTGGTCTCCAGCAGGTAGCGGCGGTAATCGGCATAGGCGCGCCGGTCGGGGCGCTCGGCCCGGGCAAAGAACTCGGGCAGTGGCAGGGTCGAGACGAACTCTGGCTTGGCATAGACCGCCGCGCCGAAGGTGCGCAGGGGAATGCCGCGCCACAACACCTGCTGCCCGGCGGTGGAGTTGACGGTGACGGCGCTGCGCGCCTCGTCGAGAAGCGGCGCGAGCTTGCCGCCGCGCAGGAAATGCACCCGGCCTCTGAGCCCATGTTCATCCACCAGCCGACGCAGCGTGGCGCGGATGGGGGCGCGACCGTCCTCGAGCGGGTGCGCCTTGACCACGAGGTGATGATGCGGCGGTGCGCCCGCGGCAAAGCCCTTGATCACAACGTCGAGAAACTCGGTCATCGACGAGAACGGCGAATGCGCCTGGAACGAGGCGTCGTGTTCGAGCTGCAAGAGCGCGACGTGATAGGGAAAGCCGCCGGTGCGGATGCGCCGTGTCGCAACGCGCCGTTCCAGCGCGAGGGCGGGCATGAACAGCAGGCGCCGCAGGTAGAGCGCGAATTCAGCCCCCACCCCGATCGTGCGGTGCGGACGAAACCGGCGATAGCCCCCGTTTAGCGCCAGTACGCAGCCGTGATAGAGCGCGCCATAGAAGATGTGCTCGCGCATGTCGCCCCAGCTTGCGGGCGGCAGGGCGGTATCCATGTCCGAGGCGGCGAGGGCCGTGCGCATCTCGTCGATACCGAGATCCATCAGCCGCGAATGGCCGTTCGTGCCGCCGCGCTCGTAGGTGATCCAGTAGGGGCGCATGTAGCCCTCTTCGAACACATGCACCGTGATCCCCGCCGCGCGGGCGATGGCCACCGCCTCGGCATGGACGGGCCGCGTGTCGCCGTAGAGCACCAGATCGGTCACGCCATGCGCCGCGATCAGGCTGCGCAAGGTTTCGGGCCAGCGGTCAGGCGCCTCGCGAAAGGCGATGTAGCGACCGGCATCGGGCCAGAAGGCGCGATCGCCCGCGTTGAAGCCCACGCGCCGCACCTCGGCCCCCGACCGGCGCAGCATCTGAGCCAGCCGGTAAAAGAACGGCCCGTGCGGCCCCTGCAGCAATAGGAAAGAGCGCCCTTTTCCGGTCAGCCCTGGCATTCCTGCATGTCCCCGCTCACTCTCGTTCCGGGGTTCTCGTAGCGGAAAATTCTGGCAAAAGTAAGCCTGCGTGTCGCTGGTTGGCTTGTCTTGGACCGGTCGGGGCGCTAGGCCGTTGGGGCAGGCCAGCGAAGGGAACGGCGCGCATGTTCACAGGCATCATCACCGATATCGGCCAGGTTCGCGCGGTCGAGCAGCGCGGCGACATGCGCGCGCGGATCGCGACCGGCTATGACACCGGCACCATCGAGATGGGCGCCTCCATCGCCTGTGACGGCGTGTGCCTGACGGTGGTGGATCTCGGCCCCGACTGGTTCGATGTCGATGTCTCTGCCGAGACGCAGTCACGCACCAACCTCTCGAACTGGACGGACGGGCGGCGCGTCAACCTCGAGAGGTCGCTTAAGGTGGGTGACGAGCTGGGCGGGCATATCGTTTCGGGCCATGTGGACGGGCTGGCCGAGGTGGTGTCGGTGGCCGCGGAGGGCGACAGCACCCGCGTCACGCTGCGCGCGCCGGAGGGGCTGGCGCGGTTCATCGCGCCCAAGGGGTCGGTGGCGCTCAACGGCACCTCGCTTACCGTCAACGAAGTCGAGGGCCGCGATTTCGGGATCAACTTCATCCCCCACACGCGGCAGGTGACGACATGGGGCGACGTGGCCGTGGGCGACATGGTCAATCTGGAGATCGACACGCTGGCGCGCTACGTGGCGCGGCTCGCCGAGGCGGGGTGAGGCGGGCGTCGGCTCACGCCTCGGCGGGCACCGCCGCGCGGTAGAGGTGCCAGGTGGCGTGGCCCAGGACCGGCAGGACGATCACCAGGCCAAGGAACAGCGGCAACGTTCCGACAAGCATCGCCACCGCCACGATCAGCCCCCAAGTGGCTGAAACGCGGGGGTTTTCTCGCACCACCTTGAGCGAGGTGAGCACCGCCACCGTCACGCCCGCGCGCCGGTCGATCAGCATGGGAAAGGCGGTGAGGCTGAGCGCCAGCACCATCGCGGCGAACACCGCGCCCACGCCCACGCCCAGCACGGTCATTGCCCAGCCGGGCCCCGTGGTCAGCACGTCCCCGAGGAAGCCCGCGACCGAGGTCGGCGGCTCGGGGCCAAGGGTGACGTTGTAGATCACGCTCGCGGCGAACATCCACGCGAGGAACAGTATCATCAGCACCGCGCCCAGCACGATCACAGGCACGATGACCGGCGCGCGGATCACCGAGAATGCCGCGCCCCAGCCCGCGTGCCCGGTCGCCTCGCGCTGGCGGCTCATCTCGTAGAGACCGGTGGCGACCACCGGCCCGAGCAGCGTAAACCCTGCTGCCAAAGGGAAAAGCATCGGCAGGCGCGCCATGTGAAACGCGGTGAGCGCGAGCGCGATGCCGATGATCGGGTAGATCAGGATGAGAAAGATCACGTCGCTGCGCAGCGCGCCGAAATCCTCGATGCCGCGGCGCAGGGCGGTGCGCAGGTCGGCATTGGTCAGGCGGCGCACCTCGGGCGGGGTGTCGGCGTGGCCGCGCAGGGCTTCGGTCGCCTCGGCGGCGGTGCGCCCGGCGCCGAACGCGGCCTCGGCGGCCCAGCTCAGGGGGTTTCCGATGGTTCGGGTCATGGTGTCCTCCCGCTTGTTTCGCGACGCCGGATGCGGCGTTCTGCCACACCATGATAGCACGCAATGGCGCCTCGTCACACTCACGATCCGGCGACGGGCGCGGCGGCGAACCTGCAGGTTCGGGCGGCGAACCGCACGGTTCACACCTTTCTTTCGCCTTGCGGCGGGGCATGGTGCGCGGCATGGATCGGCGCACAGGACGCAGTTGCGGAGGCGGTAATGAAATTCTCGACGGTGACGGACCGGCTCGCCGGGCTGGGCGGGGCGAAGTGGCGGGTGCATGAGCGCGCAGCCGAAATGGCGCGCGCGGGGCGCGACGTCATCCGCCTGACCATTGGCGAACCCGACATCGCCGCGCCGCCCGCGCTGATCGCGGATGCGGGGGCGGCGCTGGCGGCGGGGCGCACGGCCTATTCCAACGGGCGCGGCGAGGCGGGGCTGCGTGCGGCGCTGGCGGCGCTCTACACCGCGCGGCGGGGCCGCGATTTCACCCCCGAACAGGTGATCTGCCTGCCCGGCACGCAGACCGCGCTATTCGCCGTGATGGCGGCGCTGGTGGAGGCGGGCGACGAGGTGCTGGTGGGCGATCCGATGTATGCCACCTACGAGGGCGTCATTCGCGCCACCGGGGCCGGGATGGTGCCGGTGCCGCTGGACCCCGCACGGGGCTTTTGCATGGATGCGGGCGATCTGGCCGCGCGCGTCACCCCGCGCAGCCGGGTGATCCTGCTCAACACGCCGCACAACCCCACCGGCGCGGTGCTGACCGAGGGTGATATCGCGGCCATCGGTGCGGTGGCGCGGGCGCATGACCTGTGGATCGTGGTGGACGAGGTGTACGAGAACCTGGTGTTCGACGGGGTGCGTTTCGTCTCGCCGCTCGCCGATCCGGCGCTGGCCGACCGGGTGATCGCGGTGTCGTCGATTTCGAAAAGCCACGCCGCGCCGGGGCTGCGCAGCGGCTGGTGCATCGGCCCGCAGGCGTTCATCGAGGCGCTGTTGCCGCTGGCGGAGGTGATGCTGTTCGGCAACCAGCCGTTCATCGCCGATGCCACAGAGGCGGCGATCCGGCGCGGATCGGAGGTGGCGGCGGGAATGCGGCAGCGCTATGCCGCACGCGCCGCGGCGCTGGCCAACACGCTCGAATCCGGCAGCGGGCTGCGTGTGCACCGTCCGCAGGCGGGGATGTTCGCGATGGTCGATGTGTCGGCGACGGGGATGAGCGGGGCGGCCTGGGCCGACGATCTGCTGGCGGAGAGGGGCGTCGCGGTGATGCCCGGCGCGGCGTTTGGCGAAACGCTCGAATCGTGGGTGCGGGTGGCGCTGACGGTGGACGACTCGCGACTCATGGAGGCCGCCGCGCGGATGGCGGCCCATGCGCGGATTCCCGCGTAAGGTCAAAGATAAAGGCGTTTTTCCCGCGTAGTCACCGCTGCTTTGCGCCCCTGTCCGAAAGGTGTGTGGTATCTGGGCCACAATTGCCGCGGGATGCGCGCGGGGCCGGGGGGGTTCGTTGACACCCGGGGGGGGATTGGCGCATTCCAATGCCCAAGCCGTGTCAATGACTGGTGCGGCGGAAATGAAAACCTGCTTATGAGGAGGGACACCCTTGAAAAAGCATCTTCTGAGCACCAGCGCGATCGCACTTGGCGTCGCAATGGCTGCCCCGGCTTCGGCCCAGGAATGGAACATGAAGTGGGGCGGTTTTGCCAACACCCACGTCGGTATCACTGACGTTTCCGGTACCGGCGTTACCGGTGCGGACTTCGACGGCGTCGATGTCTACACCAACTCGGAGATCATCTTCTCGCCGTCCGTCACGCTCGACAACGGCATGACCTTCGGTTTCAGCGTCCAGATGGAAGCCATGAACAACGGCGGTGGCGCTGTTGGTATCGACGAATCCTACGTCACCATCGAGAGCGACACCCTCGGCAAGGTCATCCTCGGCTCCGAGAACTCGGCCGGCTACCTGCTGATGGGCTCGGTCTACACCCCCGGCGTGTCGTCCATGGCGATCAACTCGCGTTCGCTGTCGGCCTTCATCCCGGTCACCGGTTCGGGTGGCTTCCGTCAGGCGGCCCTGTCGTCGCTGACCGAGGTCGCTGGCAACAACGACGTGCAGCGCATCACCTACTTCACGCCGTCCTTTAACGGCCTGACCCTTGGTGCGTCCTACGCAGCGACCAGCGCCGGTAACACCACCAACAACTTCGGCGTGAACCGTAACGCGGTTGGCCCCGTGTTCGACATCTTCGACATCGGCGCCAAGTACAGCCAGTCGTTCAACGGTGTTGACGTTGGCCTCGCAGCCCGCTGGGGCACGGGTGACACGAACACCGTCGGCCGGTCGGATCCGACCACCTGGGGTGTCGGCGGCACGATCGGCGTCAGCGGTTTCACCTTCGGTGCAACCTATGCCGAGAACGACAACGGCTTTGCCGGTGGTGCTGGCGACCAGGAAGGCTGGAGCGTGGGCGCGTCCTACGACATCGCAGGCCCCTGGACCGTTGGCCTGAGCACCTACCAGGGTGAGACGAGCAACGGTGGCGGTGCCCCGAGCTCGGACTACGAGGCCTACCTGCTTGGTGCGTCGCGTAGCCTTGGTGCCGGCGTAAGCTGGGACGTCTACTACGCCTACATGGAAACCAACAATGGTGCCGTGGCCGGAAACCCGGGCATCGACGGCAACCTGCTGGCGACCGCGATCAACCTGAGCTTCTGATACGGTTGATCTGAAAAAAAGGCGGCGGGGGGTGACATTACCCCCCGCCGCTTTTATTTGTCCGGGTGTTATTTTCGCATCCCGGAAAACGGACGGTCCGCACCATGAAAAAAAGCATCGTCTGGATGGCGTCCTACCCCAAGTCGGGCAATACGTGGGCGCGGATTTTCCTGGCCAATTACATCGCTAACGCGCGTGAGCCGGTGCCGATCAACAACGCGCATCTTGTGGCGATGGGCGACTCGATCACCAAGACCTATCGGATGGTGGCAGGTGGTCCGCTCGACGTGACCAATATCGACCAGACCCTGCAGCTTCGCCCGCGGGTGCTGCGCGGGATCGTGGCGAACAATGCCGATATCAACCTCGTCAAGACGCATAACGCCCGCGTCACCGCGCGCGGGGTGCCGCTCATCCCCGACAGCGTCACGCGCTCGGCGGTCTATATCCTGCGCAACCCGCTCGACATGGTGCTATCCTATGCGCGCCATTACGGGATGACGCCGGAAGAGGCGGTCAGCACGGTCAGCCACCCCGACAACGCCAACCCGCCCGACGAGGAGACGGTGACGCAGTTCATGGGCTCTTGGTCCGAGCATGTGCGAAGCTGGACCGGCAAATCCGCCTATCCGGTGCTGGTGCTGCGCTACGAGGACATGCTGGCGGAGCCGCGCGCCTGTTTCGCGCGGCTGGTGCAGCATCTGGGGATGCCGCTCGATGTCGAGCGACTGGACCGCGCGATCCTGTTTTCCAGCTTCAAGGAGCTGTCGGAGCAGGAGAAGAAGCAGGGTTTCGTCGAGAAATCCGAGCAGAGCGAGCGGTTCTTTGCCAAGGGGCAGAAGGACCAGTGGAAGACCGACCTGCCCGCGCGGCTGGTCAAGAAGATGAAGCACGCGCACCGCAAGGTGATGACTAAATTCGGGTACCTGGAATGAACGATCTGCGGCGAATAATCTGGCTGGCGAGCTATCCCAAGTCCGGCAACACCTGGATGCGGTCGCTTCTGGCGCATTACTTCATGCCCAAGGGGCAGGCGCCGGACATCAACCATCTCAGCCAGTTCACCACCGGCGACATACGGCAGGATTTCTTTGACCGGGCGGCGGGGCGCGTCTATCGGGGCAAGACCTACGAGGACTGGATGGCGGTGCGGCCGACCGCGCTTCGGATGATCGCGGCGTCGAAGCCCAGCCACCATTTCGTCAAGACCCATTGCCAGCCGATCCGCATCCTGGGCAAGGATGTCATCCCTGCCGAGGTGACGGCGGCGGCGATCTACATGATGCGCAACCCGTTCGATCTCGCGCCCTCGTTCGCGCGGCACCAGGATTGCGATCTCGATACCGCGATCGACCGGATGATGGACCCGGACATGAGCAGCGGCACCGACACCGGCATCTTCGAGGCGCTGGGACGGTGGGACGATCACGTGCAGACGTGGACGACCGCGCCCGGCCTGCCGCGTCATGTCATCCGGTACGAGGACATGCTGCGCCGGGGCGAGCGCGAGATGACCCGCCTGCTGGAGAAATTCCTGCGGGTCAAGGTGGACAAGGCGCAGCTTGCCTACGCGCTGCGCGAGACCAGTTTCGATGCGCTGAAGAAGCAGGAGAGCGAGGCGGGCTTTCGCGAGCGCCCGCCGCACATGCAGTCGTTCTTTGCGCGTGGGCAGGCCGGGGTCTGGCGCGAGGATCTGACGCCCGCGCAGGTGGGCCGCATCCGCGAGGCGTTCATGCCGGTGCTGGAAAAATGGTATCCAGAGATGCTGGAGGAGACCGCCGAATACGCGGGAGTCGCGTGAGGGCCGGATTTGGCATTCCGGCGCGCGATCCCCATGTCGGGGCAGACAATGGGACGACCAAGGAGGTTGCGATGATCCGATCCGCGATGACGTTCGCCGCGGCTGGCCTGCTGGCTGGCTGCACTGCCGCGACCGCGCCGCAGACCGTGGCCCGGCTGGGGGCCGACCCGGTGCTGTCGGGCGGCAGCTATGACAGCGGGGGCGGGATCACCGTGGCCATCGACCTGCGCGAGCGGGACGGGCGCACGATGGTCTGCGGGGTTTGGGCCGAGAGCCGGCAGCAATCCATCCTGACGAACAACAAGGCGAAGGGCGTGCTCGATACCGGCGCGGTGGCCGTGGGCGGCGAGACCGTCCTGCAGGGGCTGCGGTTCATGAAGGAAGTGCCGCCGATGGCCGATTATGGTGGGCAGGAGGCGCATTGCGCCGTGACGTCGCGGGCCTGGCAGCCGGGCGACGCCGCGCGCCGCGCGGAGATCGGCATCCCGCGGCAGGTGGTGCATGTCGAGGACGACGAATTCGGCGGCACCTTCGCCGTGTGGTTCCGGCCAACCGGACCCGGCGCGGGCGGAGTGTAAGGCGGCCGGCGCGGGGTTTTTGGCCTGTTGCGGACGTTGATCATCCGACGATGAACCGCGCAGCGCCCGACCGCCGGGTGGGCGCGGTTCGGTTTGTGTTATGCGATTTATGGTGCAAGATACTTCAGAAATCACCGCTATTTGTATCGTTGCAGAAGCGCCCGCCCGTCACGCCAGAGGCGTGCCGCCGATATCGGCGCACCTCCGGTGCGACGG
>MRWG01001161.1_pt1 | contig 18554 bp, 22 predicted proteins | sample 1013341 | NCBI WGS metagenome assembly MRWG01 (sample SAMN06117577, study PRJNA244670) | biofilm metagenome | biome: Water; feature: Cathode Biofilm; material: Biofilm; isolation source: microbial consortium enriched at the cathode of a solar microbial fuel cell | place: USA: District of Columbia ... | reverse complement strand
GGTGGCCAGCAGGGCGGCGGCCGCCAAGAGCGACACGGCAAGCCTGGAAGATGGATATTGCATGGTTCTGTCCCCTTTCTCTCCCGCCGACGGCCGGAAGTGACCGCTCGGCTTGTCGCCTCTAGGTCGCGGGATCAGGAAAACGGGTTCAACGGCACCACTAAATCAGTCGGGCGTCTTCTCTCGCTGGATGCGCCCGGCGGCCTGCGGCAGGGAGACCACCACGGGGCGGCCGAAGCGGCGCTGCTTGGCCGGCTTCAGGGAGCCGGCATAGAGCTGCTTGCCGGATTCGATCATCACCACGCCGGAGAAGGTCGGGAAGAAGCGCGCGCCCATGCGCTCCCACGCCGGCGCCGAGCGCAGGAAGGTGTAGTTGGCGATCGGCGGCACGTAGAGCGCCCGCTGGGTGCGGGTCGGCGTGAACATGTTGTCGCGCAGCACGCGGGAAAGCTGGGCGGCGCTGTAGGGGTGGCCCCAGCCGAGCGGCGTGCGGTCGGAGCGCGCCCAGATGCCGCGGCGGTTGGGCACCACGACCAGCAGACGGCCGTCGCCGGTCAGCACGCGCCAGATCTCACGCAGCAGGCCGCGGAAGGAATCGGCGTTCTCCAGGCCGTGCACCAGCAGCACGCGGTCGACCGAGTAGTCGGGCAGCGGCAGCTCGGTCTCCTCGACCAGGCTCACCAGGCCCGGGCCCTCCGGCGGCCAGTGCATGACGCCCTGGGAGGCCGGCATGAAGGCGAGCACCCGCTCGGCCTCGCCCTTGAACTGGCGCAGGTAGGGATTGGCGAAGCCGAGGCCGAGCAGGCGCTGGCCGGTCACGTCCGGCCACACCGAGCGCACCGCGCGGCGCACCATGTGACGCGCCACCTGGCCGCGGCGGGTCTCGTAGAATTCCCGCAGATCGACTACGTCATGCCACATCGTGGGGTTAATCTATCACAGCCGCAGGAGGTTCCGCGACAGGCTGGTTGGTTATGGTAAATACCGGGTTAAGGAATCGATTCCGCCAACGTGGAGAGGGGCCGGGAGGGGCATGAGCGACGCCGCGAGCATCATCCGAGAGCTGGGCCTGCGGCCGCACCCGGAGGGCGGCCACTACCGCGAGACCTGGCGCGATCCGGAGACCGTGCGGGCCGGCGGGCGCGGCGCCTCGACGGCGATCTATTACCTGCTGCAGACCGGCGAGCTGTCGCACTGGCACCGGGTCGACGCCGCCGAGGTGTGGCACTGGTACGCCGGCGCGCCGCTGGCGCTGAGCATCTCGGCGGACGGCCAACACGCCGAGAGGTGCGTGCTGGGCAGCGACCTGGGCGCCGGCCAGCGCCCCCAGGCGGTGGTCCCGGCGAAGGCCTGGCAGTCGGCGGAGAGCCTGGGCGACTGGACCCTGGTGGGCTGCACCGTGGCGCCGGCTTTCGACTTCGCCGGCTTCGAGATCGCGCCGCCGGACTGGAAGCCGGGCCCGCGCAAGCCGAAGGGCGGGCGCGGCTAGCGGGAACGCCGGCGCAGCATCTCCTTGGACGCGAGGACGGCGCCGGCGACGATGAGCAGGCAGGCGAGGCCGACCTGCCAGGTCGCCTCGGCCTGGCCGAAGACGATGAGGATGAGGGTCGAGAGCAGCGGCGCGGCATAGGCCAGCGCGCCCAGCACCTGGATGTTGCCGTGCTTGGTGCCGTAGTCCCAGACGAAGAAGGCCGCCCCCACCGGACCGAGGCCGAGACCAAGAACGGCCAGCCACTGCAGGCCCTGGGGCGTGACCGTGGTCTCCAGCAGCAGGTGACAGAGGAAAGCGAGCAGCGCCACGGCGCCGCAGAAGCCGCCGACCACCTCCGTCGGCACCGCGCCGAAGCGGCGGTTCGCGACGGAGTAGCTGGACCAGGTCAGCGCGCAGGCCGCCGCGGCGAGATATCCCAGGGTGTAGTGCGCGTCGAACTGCAGCGTGCCGCCCTTGGCCACCAGCAGTGCGGCGCCGGCAAGGCCCATGGCGGCACCGGCGAGGTGGAACCAGCGCAGGCGCTCGCCCGGCAGCAGCGCCGAGAAGACGACGATGAGCAGCGGCCAGAGGTAGGCGATGAGGCTGGCATCGACGGCGGGCGCGTTGCCGAGGGCGACGAAGTAGAAGAAGTGGTAGCCGAAGAGGCCGCCGACGCCGAGCAGCCAGACCGCCGGACGCTGGCGCCAGGCGGCGAAAGCGCGGCGGCCGCGCGCGGCCAGCACCGTGAGGCTGACCGCGAAGGCGACGGCGAAGGTCATGGCGAGCAGCTGGAAGGGCGGGATACCCGCCGCCCCGGTGGTGAAGAGCGCGAGCAGCGCCCACAGCAGCACGGCAATGCCGCCGATGAGGGTCGCCCTTGCCCGCCGCGCCGCCAGCGCCGCATCTGGAGCCACAGAAGTCATGGCTGCGCTGATAGCCGCCCCTGTCCGGCATGGCAAGGCGGGAGGTGTTTCGCTAAGGTTTCACGCCTGTCGAAGGAGAGAGCGTGACCACGCGAACCGCATCCTGTGCCTGCGGGCAGCTTTCCATCACCTGCGCAGGTGAGCCGCAGCGCGTCTCCCTCTGTCACTGCCTGGACTGCCAGCGGCGCAGCGGCAGCGCCTTCGGCGTCGCCGCCTTCTTTGCGCGCGAAGCGGTGAAGACCGCAGGCCGCGCGCAGACGACGCGGCGCCTTGCCGACAGCGGGCGCGGGATCACCTTCCACTTCTGTCCCGACTGCGGCGGGACGGTGTTCTGGGAGCCCGACTTCCGGTCCGATTCCATCGCGGTCGCCGTCGGCGCCTTCGCCGACCCGTCGTTTCCGAGGCCCGACAAGGCGGTCTACGAGGAACGCGCCCATCCCTGGGCGAAGATTTCACTGTGAACCGCGGCCGCGCTTTTCCCGCGCCAGCGCGATGATGCGCCCGGTCTCCTTCCAGAGATCGTAGGGCGCGAGGTCGTCCGGATCGGCCCAGGTGACTTCGGCGGCGTCATGGCCGGCGACGATGTCTCCCGCGCGCCATTCCGCCACGACGTCGACCAGGGTGTAGTGGTACTCCACCGCGCCCGCCGCATCGCGGGTGATGGAATCGACCACGTCGACCAGGCCGCCGACCGCGATCTCGATGCCGGCTTCCTCGGCCACCTCGCGAGCCGCCGCCTGCGCCACGCGCTCGCCCAGGCGCTGGCGCCCGCCGGGCAGCGACCACTGGCCTTCGCGCGGCGGCTTGCCGCGGCGGATCAGCAGGACGCGGGCGCCCTTGAACACCACGACGCCGACGCCGATGAGCGGGCGGTTGGGATAGTCGTTCACCGCCATCGTGCCGGTCAGCCCACCTCGCCGTGGGCGACGGCGCGCAGCTTCTCATCGACCGGCACGCGGTAGCCGTTGACCAGCGCGTTGGTCTCGTTGGCCATGCCGACCACCGCCAGCAGTTCCTGCAGCATCGCGTCGGTCATGCCCTTCTGGATGGCGCCGGCGGTGTGCGAGGTGATGCAGTACTCGCAGTTGTTGGTGATGCTGACGGCGATGTAGAGCATTTCCTTGGTCAGCGGGTCGAGGGCGCCGGGCGCCATGACCTGCTTCACGCTCTCCCAGGTCCGTTCCAGAGTCTCCGGGTTCTGCGCCAGCGCCTTCCAGAAATTGTTCACCCAGTCGGTCCTGCGGGTGGCCATGATGTCGTCGTAGACGGCGCGCACCCGCGGCGACGCGTCGTCGTATTCGATCAGGCGGCCGAGCGGCATGGCGGGTCCTCCAAGTTTGCTGCGCGCTGCAACTTAATCCAGATAGCGGAAGCTGTCCGCGCCGTCGAAGTGGCGCAGCGGGACGCCGGCCATGTCCTGTGGTTCGAGCAGCCGGGTGTTCACCGCCATGCGGGTGTCCGGCTTGGGCTCGAGTCCGATCCAGTGGGTCGTGCAGCCACAGGCGCGGCAGCGGTGGAAGGCGAGCATCCGGTCGCCCCAGACATAGGTTTCGGTCGCCGCCGGCTGCCCGGTGAAGCGCACTTCCGATTCATCGAAGTAGCCCCAGAGCGTGCCGAGGCGCCGGCAGACCGAGCAGTTGCATTCGCTGCGCCACTCCGGCGGGCGCGCCAGCTCGAAGGTGACGGCACCGCAGTGACAGGATCCTTTCAGCATCGGCTCACTCCGGAAAACGCTTTCGCAGGGCGGCGTCCGGCACCATGCAGGTGTCGTAGCGCCCGAAGATGTTGTAGCGGTTGCGCGCCAGGCAGTCATAGGCCCGGTCGCGCAGCGCCCGCGGCAGCAAGCGGGTGGCCGCAAACCAGCGCCAGGGCGCCCTCAGCCCCTGGACAAGGCGTGCGATGGCATCGGACTTCAGGTAGTAGCGGCCGTCGGCGACGATGACCATGCTGTCGTTGCCGTCGAGCGGCTGCCCGAGCGCCGCGAGCACGCGCTGGCCGAGCGGCGACTGCACCGGCGTGAAGGTGAAGTCCGGCGCGCGCTCGTGCTTCAGCACAAAGCGCACCGCGCCGCTGCACAGGACGCAGACACCGTCGAAGACCATGAGCTTCGGCGGCAGGCCGGCCTCGCGGGAAGCGAGTTCGGGCGGCAGGGGCGCACCGCCGGCCGCCATGCCTTCACTCAGATCATGTACTGGCCGCCGTTGGCGGTCAGCGTGGCGCCGGTGATGAAGCCGGCATCCTCGCCGGCGAGGAAGACGACGCAGCGCGCGATCTCCTCCGGCTCGCCGAGGCGGCCGACGGGGATCAGCGGCAGGATCTTGGTCTTCAGCACGTCCTCCGGCACCGCCTTGACCATCTCGGTGGCGATGTAGCCCGGCGCGATGGCATTGACGGTAATGCCCTTGGCGGCATTTTCCTGCGCCGCCGCCTTGGTGAAGCCGAACACGCCGGCCTTGGCGGCGGAATAGTTGGCCTGGCCGAACTGGCCCTTCTGGCCGTTGATCGAGGAGATCGAGATGATGCGGCCGTAGTTGCGCTCGCGCATGCCCTCGATGACGTTGCGCGACATGTTGAACAGCGAGTCGAGGTTGGTGGCGATCACCGCGCGCCAGGCCTCCGGCGTCATGCGGTGCAGCGTGCCGTCGCGGGTGATGCCGGCGTTGTTCACCAGCACATCGACCGGGCCGAGGTCGGCCTCGACCTTGGCGACGCCGTCCTTGCAGGCCTCGAAGTCGCCGACGTCCCATTTGTAGACGGCGATGCCGTGTTCGTCCTTGAACTTGCCCGCGGCCTCGTCGTTGCCGCCGTAGGTCGCCGCCACAGTGTAGCCGGCAGCCTTCAGGGCGATCGAAATGGAGGCACCGATTCCCCGGGTCCCTCCCGTCACCAGAGCCACGCGCGCCATCTTCCGTCCTCCCCGCTTGCTGTGCTGCGCCGCCTACCCCGGCGGTCTGATTGCCCGCCCATCAAAACACGGATCACGCCCGGCGCCAACCGCCGGCAGGCGCGGCGGCAGGGGTTTTTGTCAATCAAAGCAATTCGCTGCGGGCCAGGCCCGCCAGCCGCAAGCACAGCGACCCGCCCCCCGGGAGGGGCGGGTCGCCGCAGCAACCGAGGAAAATTTCAGCGCGTCGAGGGCGCCGCGCTCAGCCCCTTTCGAGGCACATGGCAATGCCCATGCCGCCGCCGATGCACAGCGTGGCGAGGCCCTTCTTGGCGTCGCGCTTGGCCATCTCATGCAGCAGGGTGACCAGCACGCGCGCGCCGGAGGCGCCGATGGGGTGCCCGAGGGCGATGGCGCCGCCGTTCACGTTCACCTTCTGCGGGTCCCAGCCCATGTCCTTGTTCACCGCCAGGGCCTGGGCCGCGAAGGCCTCGTTGGCCTCGACCAGATCGAGGTCGTCGACCGACCAGCCGGCCTTTTCCAGGGCGCGGCGGCTGGAGGGGATCGGGCCGGTGCCCATGATCGCCGGATCGACGCCGCAGGTCGCCCAGGAGACGATGCGGGCCAGCGGCGTCACGCCGCGCTTGGCGGCGTCGTCGGCCGACATCAGCACTACCGCGGCGGCGCCGTCGTTGATGCCGCTGGCATTGCCGGCAGTCACCGAGCCTTCCCTGTCGAAAGCGGGGCGCAGACCGGCGAGGGATTCGGCGGTGACGCCGTGGCGCGGATACTCGTCGCTGTCCACCACCGTCTCGCCCTTGCGGGTCTTGATGGTGACCGGCACGATCTCGTCGTTGAAGCGGCCGGCCTTCTGCGCAGCCTCGGCCTTGTTCTGCGAGCCGGCGGCGAAGGCATCCTGCTCCTCGCGGGTGATCTGCCACTTCTTGGCGACGTTCTCCGCGGTGTTGCCCATGTGGTAGCCGTTGAAGGCGTCCCACAGGCCGTCCTTGATCATCGAGTCGACCATCTGCAGGTCACCCATTTTCTGCCCGTTGCGCAGATGGGCGACGTGCGGCGCCAGGCTCATGCTCTCCTGCCCGCCGCAGACCACGATCCGGGAGTCGCCGACCTGAACGGCCTGCGAACCGATCGCCACCGCGCGCAGCCCGGAACCGCAGAGCTGGTTGATCTGATAGGCGGTCTTCTCGTAGGGAATGCCGGCCTCGACGGCCGCCTGGCGCGCCGGGTTCTGACCGGCGCCGGCGGTGAGGATCTGGCCGAGCACGGCCTCGTCGACCTCCGCCGCCTCGACCTTCGCGCGCTTCATGGCTTCCCTAATCGCCACCGCGCCAAGGTGGGAAGCGGGCACGGAGGACAGGCTGCCACTGAACGCGCCAACCGGCGTGCGGGCGGCGCCTGCGATTACGACATCGGTCATCTTCGGAGTTCTCCCTTCTCGCGGACTGGCAGGCGCCATTGGCCGGCGCGATGATCCGCATTTGGGCGCAGGCGCCGCCGGCGGCGGGCACTTTGCGCAATCGTTGATCTTGCCCCTGATATAAGGACAGACGCCCAGCCGGTGCAAGCCGTGCCTGGGAAACCGCGTGTGACAGTTCTCTAACGAAGAGCCTCAGCCCTGCGCCCTGATCCAGGTCAAGAGCGGCTGCCAGACGGTCTTTTCCGCCTGGGCACTGACCACCATGCCGATATGGCCGGTCGCCGGCGTCATGCGCTCGGCACCGGGGATCGCGTCGGCCAGCGCCGCGGCCGAGGCCGGCGGCACGATGCGGTCCTGCGCCGGGATGAGGCAGAGCGTCGGCAGCTTCAGCCGGCCGGGGTCGACCACCGTGCCGGCGAGCCGCCACTGCCCGCGCGCGGTCGTGTTCTCGCCGTACCAGCGGCCGAGGCATTCGCGCGCCACCGGCGCAGCGAGCGGCACGCCGTCGTTCAGCCAGTCCTCCAGGGCGACGAAATCGCGCGCCTTGCGGCCCGCCGGATCGAGCCGACCGAAGGCGAGGAACTTGCGCACCACGAGGTGCGGATCGAGGCTGGCGAAGAGCGTCTGCAGCAGATCGACCGGCATCTCGCCGGCGACCTCCAGCAGCGGCGCGATCATCGGCAGGCTGGCCGCCGCCATGCGGCTGTGCGGCGCGTTCTCGGCGTGGAAGTCCCAGGGCGTCGCCAGCAGGGCCAGCCCGGCGACATCCGATTGGCGCCGCAGCGCGAGGCCGAGGGCGAGCAGGCCGCCCATGCAATAGCCCAGCACCACCGGCGGGCGGTCGTCCTGGCGGCGCAGCGCCTCGAGCGCGCGCTCGAGGCGGCCGGCGATGTAGTCGGTGAGGGTGAACTGGCGCTCCTCCGCAGCGGGGCGGCCCCAGTCCAGCAGCAGCGGGCGCAGCCCCTGGCGCGCCATCCAGCGCAGCAGCGAGCGCTCCGCCGTGAGATCGAGCACGTAGGCGCGGTTGATGAGCGAGGGCACCACCAGGACCGCGGGCCCCTGCAGCGGCGCCCCGGCGGTGGCCCCGTAGTCGAGCAGGCGGCAGCTGCCTTCCTGCCAGACGACCGGCGGGTCCGCGAGATCGCGGCGATAGGGATGGTGGCGGTAGGCCTCGATGCCGGCGGCGAGCGCCGCGACGCGGCCGCTCACTTCCTGGGCGACGGCCCGGTCGAAGGCGGCCGGGTCAGTCCCGCCGAGGCTTTGCCTTAGCGCCTCGGCGCGCTCGGCCAGTTCCCCCTTCCAGCTCACGGACCCGCTGCTCCAGAGCGGCAAGGCGCTCCTGCAGGACGCCCAGGTCAGCCCCGCCGCCATCAGATGCAGCGGCAGCGGGCGCGGGCCCAGGCGCGCGGGAGGACGCCCCGGCGCCCGATGGGGCGGGCCTTCCACTGCCGTTGCGTGATCCGCCTGCTGACTCACCTGGAGACTCCCCTGTTTGCCCCGGCGCCTGGCCCTCCGGCCCATCGGGGGCCGGGCGGGCGGCGGCCATCATGCCGGCGACGGCGGTCGGCCAGGCCGACCACAAGGCCGGCAGGCCGCTGGCCGCCACGCCCATCGCGGCCATCACCTTCTGCAGCGACTCAGCGAAGTCCGGATCGGCCGCCAGCGCCGTCATCTGGTCCTGCCAGAGATCGACATAGCGGCGCGCCAGGTCTTCCAGTTCCTGCGCGTCCGGCTCGCGATGATCGTCCGGCATCCCTTCACATGGCTCCCTTGCGGGGCTCTGCTTCGGCCCCGCCGCGGCGGAGTATAGCCCCCGCCGGCGCCCCCTGGCCAGCGCAGCAAAACCGCAAAATACCGCACTTCCGCTAGGCTTTCAGCGCGATGGAAGGAGTTTCCACGACTAGACGTTGACAGTCCTTGACGCGGCGCAGCAATATCCCATTAGCATATGCGGTATAATGATCCGGCTGCTCCGCGCAAGGTGATGGAAGATCGCTCCTGCGGGGGGCGTGCAAATGCGATGACGCAGCACAGCCGACCGGACAGTCCGCGGCCGAAACTGCAGGGAAACACGTCCTCGCCTGTTTCAAGCGGCCCTGCTTCCGACCCGATGGAAGCCGCGCCGACCCGGAAATCCCAAGCCGGGACATTCCTGAAACAGGCCAGGTACGGGAAAGGCAATGGAACTTGGCTGGCTCTGACAAGAACGGCAAGAAGGGTGGCGGCGACGGGCCGATCATCATCAAGAAATACGCGAATCGCCGGCTCTACAACACGGCGACCAGCAGCTACGTGACCCTCGACCACCTCTGCCAGATGGTACAGGAAGACGTCGACTTCGTGGTCTACGACGCCAAGAGCGGTGACGACATCACACGCTCGGTGCTGACCCAGATCATCGTCGAGGAAGAGTCCAAGGGACAGAACCTGCTGCCCATCAACTTCCTGCGCCAGTTGATCTCCTTCTACGGCGATTCCATGCAGTGGATGGTGCCGCAATACCTGGAGCACATGATGGGGGCCTTCTCCCAGAACCAGGACCGCATGCGCCAGTCGATGCAGGAGACCTTCGGCGGCATGTTCCCCTTCGGCAACCTGGAGGAGATGGGCAAGCAGAACATGGCGCTGTTCGAGAGCGCCATGCGCATGTTCTCGCCCTTCGCCGGTGCCGAAGGAACGGCGGGGGAAGGAAAGCCCGGTGAAGGCAGTCCCGGAGAAGCGCAGACGGGCAAACCCGCCGGGCCGCAAGGCCAGAGCGCCGGCGCCAAGGAATCGCTCGACGCCCTGAAGGCGCAGATCGATCAGCTGCAGAAGCAGATCGACACTCTCAACAAAGAAAAGCCGTGATCTGATCCGCAGGCCCCGGACCCGGTTTTCACGCCGGTGCCGGGCTCTGCCGGGTCAGCTGCCGCCGCTTGCCAGCGCCTTGGCCGGCAGCGCGGTGATCTGCCCGTCCGCCGCCGTGATATAGCCATCGATCTCCGGGCGGCCGAAGTAGTAGCCCTGAAGCAGGTCGATGCCGATGCCGGAGAGGTACTCGGCGTCCGCGCTGGTCTCCACGCACTCCGCCACGGTGGACACATGGAGCGCCCGCGCCAGGGCCAGCAGGTTGTGGATGAAGATCTGGTTCTCGGTATCCGTGGTGATGTCGCGGATGAAGGAGCCGTCGATCTTCACCACGTCGACCGTCAGCGCCTTCAAGTGGTGGAAGGTGGTGAAGCCCGAGCCGAAGTCGTCGAGCGCCACCTTGCAGCCCAAGGCACGCAGGGCCGAGACGAAGCGCGAGGTCTCATCGATGTCCTGCAGCGCCGCCGTCTCGGTGATCTCGACGATCAGCCGCCGGGCGATTTCGGGGCGATCCTTGAGGCGCGCGACCAGCCCGCGGAACCACGAGCGCTCGGTCGCGGTCAGGCCGGAAATATTGATGGCCAGGGAAATCCCGGGGTTGTGCTGCAATTGGCGGATCGCAAGGTCGCGGACGCGGTTGTCGATGGACCGCATGAGACCAAGCTTTTCGATGGCAGGCACGAAGTGGGCCGCCGGCACGAGCTTGCCGCTGCGATCGTACATGCGCACCAGGCATTCGAAGTAGCACACCTCGTGAGTCGTGGCGTCGACCACGGGCTGGTGGGCGAGGACGATGCGATCCTCTTTCAGAGCCAGCTGGACTTCCTCGCCGATGTCCATGGAGGCGCGATAGCCCTGGCGCTGCTCCTCCGAGAGTTCGAAGAAGCGCAGGCAGTCGCGCCCGGCGGACTTGGCCTGCTGCATGGCGCTTTCCGCCTTCGTCATAGCGTCGACGGCGGTCTTGCTCTCCTCGGGAAAGGCAATGGCGCCGATGGAGACGGTAACGTGCACGTTGTCGACGCCGACGGTGATCGGGTTGTCGCGCATCGACTGCAGAACGCGTTCGGCGGCGTTCTGCGCCGTCTCCTCACTGCAGGCGCTGAGGATAGCGCCGAAGAAGTCGCCGCCCGGCCGCCCGATGACATCGGCGGCGCGCAAATAGTTGTCGAGCCGGCGCCCGAGCTCGATCAGCACCGCGTTGCCGGTCTCGTAGCCGTAGCCGGTGTTGATGCGGTCGAGATGATCCACCCCGATGACCATGTAGACGCCGGTCTGGCCGAAGCGCTGCGCCTGCGCCAGGGCGTGCTCCAAGGCCTCACGCAGGCGCACCTTGTTGAAGTGGCCGGTCAGGTCGTCGAAATTGGCGAGGTATTCGAGGCGCTCCTCCTGCTGTTTGCGCAGGGTGACCAGGCGAATGACACCGCACATGCGCGCCGGGGTGCCCGCCGGGGAAAACTCCACCGCGCCGCGGTCGTGCAGCCAGTGAAACTCCCCCTGGCTGGTGCGCAGGCGGAATTCGCAGTCGTAGTCGGAAACGCCGGCGAAATGGTCTGAAAGCGCGCGCCGGCGGCGCGGCACGTCTTCGGGATTGATGCGCGCCTGCAGCTCCTCGCCGGTCGCCGGCAGGCGCGAGAGCACGGCACCGAAGAGGCTGCCCAGATCGCCGGTGAAGGCGATGCGGTCGCTGGCCAGATCCCACTCGTAGACGACGTCGCCGGAGGCGCGCAGCGCCGTCTCCAGACGGGCGAGCGCCCTGTGGCAATCGTCCTTTGACAGTGTGCCGGTCGCGGCAGCTTTGTGCACGGCACGGTTCTCCTACCTGAAGCGAAACCCCTCAAAAAAAGGAGGCTCCGGCCGACCCGGGCGTTCCCTTGCCCGCGAGGAATCAAAGGTGACAGCCGGCCCTTAAAGAAGGATAAAATACTGGAGGAAGAACCTTGCCGCAGGAATAATATCTATGGTGTATACTTGTTAAGCCAATCAGTACTGGGATTTATCAAGAAATCATGCTTAACTTTTATAGTTAAAATTTAAACCATACTAGAATCAATGCTTGATAAATTTTTCACAACATGCATCTATTATAGGGTCTGAAAAGAGAACTTGGTGGACCCCCAGGCATGACCGGTGTCCCAAGACTGCAGCACCTGCCCGTACCCGTCGCTTCGGCGGGCGCTCCGGCTGTTGCCCAGTCGGAGGCCGGCGCCGGGCGGCAGATCAAGCCGGTGGTGCCGGTCACCCCGGTGCGCTACCACCCCGGCGAAGGAGGCCAGGCCGAGCGAGGTCAGGCGGGCCGGGGACAGCATCGCGACCCCGTCGGTGAGGGTGTCGGCAGCCGCCGGGAAAAAGGGCTGCAGCGGCGCAAGCTGACCGGGGACGAGGCCGGCGGCAACAGGCCGGTCACCTTCTCGCGACTCACCTCGATGCCCTTCATGGTCCAGCTGCTGGGCCAGCAGGCCAGCGCCGGCCGGGCCCAGGCGGCGCAGCCCCAGACCAGCCTGACCGGCCATCGCGACGCGGCCCTGATGGGCAGCGACGTCTACCGCCGCGCCGGCGGCGAGCCGGAGCTGCTGCCCGAGGGCGCCACTTTCGTCCGCCTCGCCGTCTGAACTTCCAACACAGCAAATGAACGCCGGCTAGCGCGGCCGCCCGCCCGCCTGCAGGCCCGGCGCCGCGTCACCGTCGCCCGCCGCCGGCTTGCCGCCGGCCTGCTGGCGTTCCTCGCGCGGCATCTTGTGGAAGAATTCGCGATAGCACTTCGAGAAGTGCGAGGCGGAGACGAAACCGCAGGCCAGCGCCACGTTGAGGATCGACATCGCCGTCTGCGTCAGCAGCGCGCGGGCGCGGTGCAGGCGCAGTTCCAGATAGAAGCGCGTCGGCGTGCGGCCGAGATAGCGGCGGAACAGACGCTCGAGCTGGCGCGTCGACAGGCCGGCGCGGCGCGCCAGTTCGGCGCGGGCCAGCGGTTCCTCGAGATGCTCTTCCATGGTGGCGATCACCTGCAGCAGCTTGGGGTGGCTGATCCCGAGCCGGCCCTGCAGGCTCATGCGCTGGTGGTCGTGGGTGTCGCGGATGCGCTCGTGGATGAATTGCTCGGCGACCCGGGCGGCGAGGTCGCGGCCGTGGGATTCGCCGATCAGGCTCAGCATCATGTCCAGCGACGCCGTGCCGCCGGAGCAGGTCAGCCGCGGGCCGTCGATCTCGAAGAGTTCACCGGTGATGTCGAGATCGGGGAAGTCCTCGCGAAAGGCATCGAGGTTCTCCCAATGCACGGTGCAGCGATAGCCGTCCAGCAGTCCGGCCCAGGCGAGCAGGTAGCTGCCGGTCGACAGCGCCCCGAGGCTGCAGCCGCTGCGCGCCTGGCGGCGCAGGGCGGCGATCACCGCCGGGTCGCGCAGGCGCTGCACGGCAAGGCCGGCGACGACGATGAGAAAGTCGAGCCTGCCGCAATCCTCCAGCTTGGCGTCGGGCAGCAGGTGCATGCGGCTGGACGAATGGATCGGGCTGCCGTCGGCGGTGAGGATGCGCCAGTCGTAGAGGGACTTGCCGGACAGCCGGTTGGCGGCGCGCAGCGGCTCCACCGCCGAGCTGAAGGCCAGCATGGAAAACTGCGGAAGCAGCAGGAACCCGAAGGTCTGCTGTCCGTCGCGGCCGCCCCCGGCCGTCACGGCTCACCTCTCACCGGCCATCCCCCACGACTGTTCCCTGCCGTTCCGCCCCGTTCGCTGTCTCGGGCGACAGCATAGCCGGAACCCGGCGCAGGACAACGGGCGGCTGCGGCGCCAAAACCGCGCGACGGTGGCCCTCAAAGCGCCCATCGAGCCGGGCCGGCGGCCGCTGTCCCGCCCGCAGGCGAGCGGCGCCGCCCGGCGGATCATTTTCGGGACCGCAACACCCTTCCCGCCCCTATTTTGACCCTGGAAGTCGGCACATGGCGAACCATGTAATTCATCCAGAGCGTGAAGCCGCCGGAGAGCCCGTGGCCGAGGCGACCGGCCCATAGGGGCCGCTTCACAGCCAGATCGGCCGCGCGCCCGGGAGCGCGCAGAGACAGACCTCCGATTGAGCACTCTCAGGAGGGCGGACGGCCCGGGCCGTTCCCGGCACATCCGAACGTCATGGAAGATATTGATATAAAAGGGGTAATTGCTGACAGCGTGTGGTCCGAGGGCGGCCACTCTCTCAACCCGCCGGAACAGAAATCAACCTTCGGCGCCCAAGCTGGCGAAAAAGCTCTTGCCATATTTCTTCTATGAAGTGATTATATGGACAGTCGATTTGATTAGGTTAATTTCATCGATTTGGTTATCCGCCTTCTGGAACAACCCCCAACTGGAAGGATCGCCGCAGTGGAAACCGTAACTGCAAACATCCAGAGCGTAGAGAAGTACGTCGGTCAGCGAATCCGTGAGCGCCGCACCATGCTGGGCCTGACCCAGCAGCAGCTGGCGGAGATGATCGGCGTGACCTATCAGCAGGCCCACAAGTACGAGCGCGGCATCAACCGCGTGTCGGCCGGGCGCCTGTTCGAAATCGCCCGCGTCCTCGGCGTCGACATCGGCTTCTTCTATGAAGGGCTGAACAGCGACGACAGTCCGCTGAACGAACGCCAGCGCATGTGCCTGGACCTGGCGCGCAACTTCACGCGCATCAGCAACGACCGGCATCAAGAGGCCGTCAGCCAGCTCTGCCGTGTCCTCGCCGATGGCATGCGCCACTAGGCCACGGGTCCGGCGGGCGTAAAAGGCCGGGTGTGCGCCCTCGCAAGCGCCACCCGGACAGGGTAAGCTGCCGGCCCGGCGCGAAGACGGCGATTCGACGCTTCGCCCGGCGCCCCTGATCCGCAGCAGAATGGTTCCGGCCCTTGCCCCGTCTTCTTCCCCAGCAACAGCTGGTTCTCGAACTGCTCCGCATGTCCGGGGACATCGCGGTGACCGAACAGCCGCAGGAAACCATCCTCTGGCGCACGCTGCAGGAATGCCGCGCCAAGGGTTGGATCACCACCACCGAGGTCAGCCCCGGCGTCTATTCGGTGTCCCTCACCGCCATGGGACGGCGCACGGTGGAAGCCGTCTCGGTGAGCTGAAGCCTTTCCCGGTCAGCCGAAGAGGCAGAACAGCGCGTAACAGCGGCCGAAAACCCCGGTGAAGAGGTAGAGCAGGGCGTCGACCACCAGGCCCAGCGCCAGCACCGGCAGGCAGAAGTACAGCAGGAAATACCAGGCGGCCCAGCGCGTGAAACGGCGCCTGGGTATGACCTGTCCCTGCACGCTGCGGGATGTGTCCTTGCCTGCTTTCATGGCGCGACACTATCCGTTGCCGGGGCCGCGGAAAACCGGGAAACTGCCGGCCATGCTGGCCGAAACCCCTGCAAGCGCCGACCACAGCGCCGAACTCCCGATAATCTGGCAGCCCGCCGAACGGGCGCAGTGGGAGGACCTCTACCGCGCCGCCGGCAAGGCCAGCCTGGAGCAGTCCTGGGCCTACGGCGAGGCGACCGCCGCGCAGCACGGCCAGAAGGTCGAGCGGCATCTCCTGGTGGCGGGAGAAAGACCGCTGGCCCTGGTCCAGGCCTTCCGCAAGGACTACTGGTGTGTCGGCATCACCCGCATCCTGCGCGGGCCGCTGTGGCTGCTCGATCCGCTGACCGATCCGGCGGGCGCCGCGGTCTGCCGCGACATCGCCCGGCACTATCGCAGCCGCCGCTTCGACTTCCTCTCCTGGCTGCCGGAATTGCCCGACGACCCGCTGAGCCGCGAGCTGATCGAGCGCCAGGGCCTGCGCCGCGTGGTCACCGGCTACAGCTCGGCCTGGCTCGACCTCGCCCCCGACGAAGAGACGCTGCTGGGCGGGCTGCACGGCAAGTGGCGCTCTGCCCTGCGCAAGGCGGAGCGCGAAGGGCTGGAGATCCGCGAGGACGTGAAGCCGCGCCAGCGCGACGGCGCGCTGATGCTCTACGACCTGTTCCGCCGCAAGAAGCGCTTCGTCGGCCCCTCGGGCGCCTTCATCGCCGCCGTCGCGGCGGCGGACAGGCAGGCGCTGCTGTCGCTCTCCGCCAAGCGCGAAGGCAACCTGATCGCCGGCGTGATCCTGCTGCGCCATGGCGCCTGCGCGACCTACATGGCGTCCTGGACCAGCGCCGCCGGCCGCACCGGCCAGGCCCACAATCTGCTGCTGTGGCGCGCCATCGCCCGGCTGAAGCAGGACGGCATCCGCTGGCTCGACCTCGGCGGGCTCAACACCGAAAGCCAGGAAGGCCTCGCCCGCTTCAAGCTGGGCCTCGGCGGCGAGGTCTTCACCCTGACGGGGAGCTATCTTTAGGGACAGCCCGGATCGAGATCGCGCCGCGCCGCGTCGTGATAGCGAATGAGGATGCGCCGCGGCAGGAAGCGGCGGAGGTTGCGGCGCACCTTGCGCTCGATGACCAGGGGATCGATCTCGGCCTCGGGATCGCGCGAGAAGACGGCGGTGGTCGAGAAGTCGAGGAACTTGGCGTGCACCGTGGTGGTCGCAAAGCGCCAGGTGAGCTGGTAGTCGAGCGGCCGGCCGCCGGTCTTGGCCTGGGCGCAGTCGGCCGCGGGCGGACCGAGGGTTTCGATGAGACTGTCCACCAGTTGCTCGAAAGCCGTCGGCAGGGCGCCGGTGCGGCGGCGCTCCAGCAGCACCTGCTGCAGCTGATTCGTTTCGGCGTTCATCTGCAGATAGGCGGTGAAGGTGAGACCGGCGATCTCGACGTCGCGCACGGCCAGGTCGGCATAGGCGCCGCCGTAGAGCCAGCGCCCCGGCAGGCGCGTGACGTCTTCGCCCAGCACGCGCTGCAGCTCGGTCTCCGTCATGCCCCAGCGGGTCTCGCGCCAGCCGGCCAGATCCTCCAGCGCCACCGCAGGGCCAGCTACCCCCAACAGCAGAACCGTCAGGAGGGTGGCCACCGCGCGCATCAGCCGGTGGCGTCCCGGGTGCCGTAGAGCGCGTAGGCGCCGGCGAGATAGAGCTTGCGCAGGGCCGGGAAGGGAAAGCGCGGCAAGGGGTTGCGCACCACCGCCGGCAGGGCGTCCGACCCCTGCACGCCGGCGACCTGCCCGGCGAGCGCACGGCCGGCCCAGGCGGTGAAGGAGACGCCGTTGCCGTGGTAGGCGACCGAAGCGTAGAGCCCCTCCTCCAGTCGCCCGACGAAGGGCACCAGCGGCTTGGTGAGGCAGACCAGGCCGCGCCAGAAGAACTCGGTCTCGACGTGGCGCCAGGCCGGGAAGTGGCGCTCGAAAGATTGGCGAAGGTGACGCTCGGCGCGCTGTGCCGCCGCCGGCGAGCCGGAGATGCCGCCGCGCCCGCCCCAGAGGAAGCGCCCGTCGGGCAGCAGGCGGAAGTAGTGCAGCAGGCGCCGCGTGTCGGCGCAGGTGACGGTGGAGGTCCAGCCCTGCGCCGCCTGCTCCGCCGCGCTCAGCGGCCGCGTCACGATGATGCTGGACTGCGCCGGCATGAGCCGGCCGGCCAGCTGCGGCAGGCGGTCGTCCTCGCTGTAGCCGTTGGTGGCGATGATCACCTTGCCGGCGGTGAGGCGGCCCTGGGGCGTCACCAGGACGAAGCGGCCGGCCTCGCGTTCGATTTTCAGCACCGGCGATTTGCCGTGCACGGTGACGCCGGCGTCGATGGCGGCGCGGGCGAGGCCGCGCAGGTATTTCAGCGGATGCAGGCCGACGCCGATGGGCAGCTCCAGGCCGCCGTGGAAATTGTCGGCGGCGAGCCCGCGCGCGGCCAGCGCGTCGTTGTCCAGGAAGGTGCAGTCCAGGCCGACCAGCTCGTACATCTCCTTGCGCTCGTCGCGCAGGACGGCGCTGCGGCCGGGGCGGTGCGCCAGCAGGATCTCGCCGCCGCCGGTGATGTCGGCGTCGATGTTGCGGGCGCGGCAGGTTTCCTTCACCAGCTCGATGGCTTCGATCTGGGTGGCATAGAAGCGGCGCATCTCCCCGACGCCGTAGCGCGCGGCCAGGGCGTCGTAGCCCAGCTTGGCGCCGCCCAGGCAGCAGAAGCCGCCGTTGCGCCCGGAGGCGCCCCAGCCGGGGGTGCCGGCCTCCAGCACCGTGACGCCGGTGCCGTGCTGCTCGACCAGGGTGAGCGCCGCGGTGAGGCCCGTATAGCCGGCCCCGATCACCGCCACCTCGCAGGTGGCCGAGGCCTCCAGCGGCGGCGTCTCGCGGCCCAGCGGCGGTGCCGAAGCCTCCCAGTAGCTGCCGACCGGCAGGTCGCGGTCGTAGAGATTGCGGTGGTAGAGGCGGCTCACGGGTGTCTCCTGGCGATCCAGCCCCCAGGATAGATCACAGGAAGCGGTAGGAAGAAAGCCTTCCGCGCGTTACCCTGTCGTCCTGGCAGACAGACCATGAAAACGCGCGGAGGAAGGGAACCATGGGCCTCTTCAGCAAGCTCTTCGGCGGCGGCGGCGGCAACGACTCCGGCGGCGCCCGGGAAGGCGAGGCGGTGGAGTACAAGGGATTCCGCATCCATCCCGCCGCCGAGGCGCAGGGCGGCCAGTGGCTGACCGCCGGCGTGATCCGCAAGGAGATCGACGGCGAGACGAAGGAGCACCGCTTCCTGCGCGCCGACACCCATGCCTCGGCCGAGTCGGCCAACGACTTCGCCGTGGTGAAGGGCCGCCAGATCATCGACGAGCAGGGCGAGCGCATCTTCCGGGACTGAGCCATGGAACTGCAGAAATTTCGGGCCAGCCTGGACCAGGCGGAGCCACCTGCGGGACTGTCGCCGCTGCTGCGCGCGCTGTGGCACGCCGCCCGCAACGAATGGGATGCCGCCCACCGCATCGCCCAGGACGACGGCAGCGCCGAGGGCGCCTGGGTGCACGCCTATCTGCACCGGGTGGAAGGCGACGAGAGCAACGCCGGCTACTGGTACCGCCGCGCCGGCAAGCCGCACTGCCAGGACAGCCTCGAAACAGAATGGGCGGAGATCGCCCGCGTGCTGCTCAATCCTGCACCGCTGT
>MRWG01001160.1_pt1 | contig 18563 bp, 16 predicted proteins | sample 1013341 | NCBI WGS metagenome assembly MRWG01 (sample SAMN06117577, study PRJNA244670) | biofilm metagenome | biome: Water; feature: Cathode Biofilm; material: Biofilm; isolation source: microbial consortium enriched at the cathode of a solar microbial fuel cell | place: USA: District of Columbia ... | reverse complement strand
GACCGTGACCGTTCCGCTGATGTCGAGCGTCTTCAGGCGGCGCATGAGCCGGGCAAGCTGAAGTTCGCCCTCATACTCGTCGCCGTGATTGCCCGCCATCAAAAGGAGGCTCGGCCCCTCGCCATTGCGGACCCGCAGCCAGGGGATGCGGATCTGGTAATAGGGCGACCGGTCCACCGAATAGGGAATTGCCAGGAAGCCGGACTGAACGCCCCCGGCCTCGAAATCAATGGAATGAACAATGCCCGTATGCATGGCAGAACTCCGGTCGCCAGAAGAAGAGCCGGTGCGCGGGGCACCGGCCAGGTGTCAGACTGCGGCAATAGCCGTCATTTCGACGCGCAGGTCCGGATCGGCAAGGCGCGCCTCGACGCAGGCGCGGGCCGGCGGGTTCTCCGGGTCGATCCAGGCATCATAGACGCTGTTCATCGCGTCGAAATCGATGATGGCCGGCAGGAAGACGTTGACGGCCACGAGCTTGGAGCGGTCGGTTCCGGCTTCGGCCAGGAGCGCGTCGATCTTGCGCAGAACATCTGCCGTCTGATCCTCGATGCTCGCCTTGCGGTCATCGGGAACCTGCCCCGCAATGTGGACGAGACCGCCATAGACGACGGCCTGGCTCATTCGGGAACCCTTCTGGTAGCGCATGATCATTTTCCAAAATTCCTTTTGCTTGGGTAGGGGGTGGGGTGGGGTTGGAACAGTTTCAGCCGAAGCTGGTGAGATAGGCCGAGACAACGCGATGATCGTCGTCCAGACCGTAGAGGATCGCGTGCCGGTCGAGGCAGGTGCAGGGGTGCGAGATGCCGAACTCCACCACATCGCCGACACGCAGATCGACGCCCTCGCCCAGTGAGACGAAGGCATGCTGATCGTTCAACGCGGTGACGCGAACCGTCTTAGAAAGAGCGGTGCGCACGCCATCGCGATAGAACGCAAGCGGGCGCGGCAGGCCCTGATCGGCCGCCACATCGCGCAGGCCCATGCCGCAAACGGCAAGCCCCGGCTCCGGCCTCGAAAGAACCTCGGCCCAGACGCGAAGCGCGGGGCGGAACCCGGTGGCCGCCGAAACCGCTTTTCCGCCGATCACGAAACCGGACCGGTTGTCGAGGCCGGTGAGACCGCGCTCATAGATGCCGTGATCATGAAAGAAGATCGCGCCGCTGCGCAGGACCAGAACCGCGTTTTGATCTGCCGCGACCACCGCCTTCAGACCGCGAACCACCATGTCGAAATAAACCGAGCCGCCGGCGGTGACGATCATCGGACGCTCCGGCCCAAGCCGCTGGCGCAGCGCAGAGAAAAGCGTTGCCGTGCGTTCGACCAGAGCAGAAATGCGCAGCGCCGTCTCAGCCGCATCGGGCGTTGCGGCTGCACCTTCGTAAGCCGCGACGCCGGCGAGCCGGAAAGTGTCGGTCTCGCGTTCGAGAATGGCCTCGGCGAGCTGTAACGCGGCTTCACCGGAGCGGAGCCCGCCACGGGCAGCGCCAAGCTCGACCAGAAGCCCGAGCGGCGGCAGATCAGCGGAAGCAGACCACGCGGAAGCGAGCGACTCCATCATCTCGCGTGAATCGACGAAGATCGATAGATCGGCATCGGGATAGGCGGAGACCAGGCGGGCAAGCCGTCTCGCTGCCGCCGGGCCACCGATCTCGTTTGCGAGGATCAGGCGGCGGAAGCCCGCGCGCAGCATGACGGAAGCCTGACGAATGTCGGCCACCGTGACGCCCCATGCCCCGGCCTCGACGAGACGGGCGGCGATGGCCGGCGACATCGGCGTCTTGGCGTGTGGTGCGATCTCGACGCCCTGCTCGCGCACATAGGTCATCATCAGATCGACATTGTTGGCGAACGCCGTTTCATCGAGCGAGATCAATGGCAGGGACATGGCGCCATCAAAGGGCTTCCACCCCTGATCGCCAATGGCGCCGAGGCCAAGGGCTGCATGGCCTGCGGGAAAACCGCGAACGCGGTCATCGATGACGGGATCGCTCGCAGTGGTGAGCGTGGCGTCAGACATGGGAAGCATCCTGTGATGTTTGCGAAGGCGACAGGCCAAGGCGGTAAATGCGGTTCGCCGTCGAGAAGAACAGGGCCTCCTGCTCATCATGCGAATGGCTGGCGGCTATGGTTCTGAACGCGCCATAAAGCGCATCGAAATCCGCGTGCAGACCGGCAACGGGAAAATCGCTGGCGAACATGGCGCGCTGCGGCCCGAAACAGGCGATGCAGTGGTCGATCACCATGCGCAGACTGTCGACTGTCCAGTGGTGATCATAGGCCACGGGATCGGAGATCTTGATGGCGATGTTGGGCGCACTGGAAAGTTCCGAAAGCCCGTTGCGCCAGAGCGCCAAGCCTTCCTCGCTGCGGTCGACCGGGCTGCCGCAATGGTTGAGCACGAATTGCGTGTCGGGATGATCGGCGACAAGGCGTGCCGCCTCCCCCATCTGCCAGGGAAAGAGCATGAGATCGAAGCTGAGGCCGAGTTCGGTGGCGCGCGAAAGCCCCTCGCGCCAGCGCGGGTCGCTCATCATGCCTTCGCGGGAGGCGAAGCTCTTTGCCGGGTCGGGATGCCAGCTGACGATATCGCGAATGCCGACCACAGCGGGATTTGCAGCCTCGCGCTCAACGAGACGCTGCGCATCCGCACCGGCAAGCGGCACGCGCGCCACATAGCGCGCGGCAACGCCAAAACGCCTGTCGAGACTGTCGAGCCAGCGCGTTTCCTCCAGCGGGAAATCATCCGACCAGCCGGCCTCGACATGGACGGTGGCGACGATGTTCTGGCGGGCCGCGTCCCACAAATATTCGCCCACGCCATAGTCGCGACGGATCGGCGCGATGCTGCCGAACACTATCTCCTCATCAACGGCTTCAGGCGGCGCAAGCCAGGGGTGCCTGCCAAGCGACAGGTCCCACAGATGGTGGTGCGGGTCGATGACCGGACCCGCATAGGCAGAACTCATCGTCGCGCCTCACGCCCCGAGATCAGGAGCAGCGCCAGAATGAGCGATCCGAACATAATGGACCGCCAGCCGGGCGACGCGTTGACCACGGTGATCAGCGCCGTGGTGGTGACGAGAAGGATCGCGCCGGGAATGGTGCCGGCATAGGTGCCGCGCCCGCCCAGAATGGAGGTGCCCCCCAGAACCACGGCGGCGATGGACGTCAGAAGATAGGGATCGCCGATGCCCACATAGCCCTGACGGTTCATGCCGAGGATCAGGATGCCGGCAAGACCGGCAAAGAAGCCCGAAAGCGTGAACAGGAGCAGCGTGTTGCGTTTGACGCTGACGCCCGAAAGCTCGGTTGCCAGCGGGTTGGCCCCCAACGCCAGAAAACGCGCGCCGGCCGGCATGCGGTGAATGATGAGCAGCACCACGATCGACACGGCCACCCACAGGAGAACCCCGGCGGGAATTCCGAAGGGCCGCGCCTGGCCGAGCCAGATGACGGTTGCGTTCGTGACGGAGACGGCGCTGCCGCCGGCGACGATGACCAGCATGCCCTGCAGGAAGGTCGCCATGGCCAATGTCATGATGATGGGCGGCACTTTGAGATATGCCGCGCCAACACCATTGAGAAAGCCGATGCTGGACGCGATGCCCAGCGCAAGCACGATGCCCACGAGGCCGGTGGGATCGAAGTCGGGCGAGATGAGCGGCAGGAGAATGGCCGTGACCGTGATGACCGCGCCGACCGAAAGGTCGATGCCGCCCATCAGGATCACGAGCGTCTGGCCGGCGGCGACGATGCCGATGACTGCGGAGAGTTCCAGCAGGTAGCGCAGGTGGCCAAAGGCCCCGAAGCCACGCAGCGTGAGGCTGGCGACGATCCAGACGAGGATCACCAGGATCAGCGTCAGAAGCGGCGGATTGCGGAAGGCCGACTTGAGAGCGTTCATGGCTTTGCCCTCCACTGGCTGGTCAATTGCGGGATCGCGACGGCGCCGACGATGATGAGGCCCTGCGCCACATATTGAGCGACCGGCGGGAAGCCGAGGAAGAACATGACGTTGATCATGACCGAGAGAAGCAGGCTGCCGCAGATGACGCCGCGCATCGTGCCCTTGCCGCCGAGAAAGGCGACGCCGCCAAGCACCGCGCCGGCGATGGAGTTGAGCGTGAAGGGCGTGCCGATGACCGGATCGCCAGAGCCGGTCTGGGCTGCAACGAAGAGGCCGGCAAGGGCTGCCAGCAGACCCGACAGCGCGAAGGCGAACACCTTGACGCGCTCGACGGGAACGCCCGAGCGGAACGCGCCGACGGGATTGTTTCCGGCGGCATAGATGCCAAGGCCGAGCGGCGTTGCCAGATAGAGTTTCCAGCCGATCAGAAGCAGGACCAGAAGGCCAAACGCAACCGGCGTGTGACCGGCAAGCAGGTCGGAAAACCAGTCGGGGATGTAGCCGCCGGGACGCGGCAGGAGAATGAGCGCGATGCCGGTGATGATGAACGATCCGGCCAGCGTGACGATGATGGCCGGCAGGCGCAGATAGGCGACGATGCCGCCCGTTACCGCGCCGATGAAGAGGCCGGCGACCGAGACGGCGATCAGCCCGCCGAGCACACCAAGCGGACCGCCCATGGTGACGGCGGCAATGACCGCGCCGAGGCTGACCATCGGACCGATGGCAAGCGAGATGCCGCCATTCAGCATCATCAGGGCCTGCGCCATGGTGACGAGCGCCAGCGGGAACCAGTTCTGCGTGAACTTGGAAAAACCGCCAACGCTGAGAAGGCCCGGAAACAGAATGGCGTAGACCACGAGAAACGCGGCGACGACCAGATAAAGGCCCGTCAGGCCGCGATTGCGGCGCTTCTGGACGGCGGCATAGAGATTTGCCGGAACGGTGGTGGCACTCATGCCGCAGCTCCCTTCGCTGAGACGCCCATGGCGGCGCCGACGATCGCTTCTTCGGAGATGTCTGCGCGCGGCAGCGTGGCCACGACGCGCCCCTCGCGGAACACGGCGACACGATCACAAAGATGGACGAGTTCAGGTGTGTCGGAACTCAGAAGAATAACCAGCTTTCCCTCGCGCGCGAAGGATTGCAGCATCAGATAGATTTCCCGCTTGGTCTCGATATCGACGCCGCGCGTGGGGTCGTTGAGGAGCAGCACCGAAGGATCGAGCGGCAGCCATTTGGCCAGCGCCACCTTCTGCTGATTGCCACCGGAAAGCGCCTGAACCGGACGGGTCACATCGCCCTTGATCGTCAGGCGTTTGGCGAGGTCGGCAACCAGATTGCGCTCGGCCGCGCGGTCGCGCAGACCATGTTTCACCAGATTGCCAAGCGAGGGCAGAAGGAGATTCGACGCAATGGAATGCGGCAGAACGAGTCCCTCATGCTTGCGGTCAGCCGGCACATAGGCGAGGCCGGCCTGATTGGCCGCCTCGACGCTTTTCAGCGGGCGGTGGCTTCCCGAGATTTCCGCCTTCTCTGCGGAAGCGGGAATTGCGCCGTACAGGCCGAGCAGGAAATCCTCCTGTCCCTGCCCCACCAGACCGCCGATGCCAATAATCTCGCCGGCGGATGCCTGGAAATCGACATCAAGGGCCGTGCCTGCGGAAAATTTCTTCAGATGGATGAGTTCAGCGCCGGCGGGATGGTCCTGCCAGCCGGGGAACAGGTCGCCCGCATCGCGGCCCACCATCAGGCGCACGAGACCTTCATCATCGACACCGGCCAGCGGCTGATCGGCGGTCACCACACCATCTTTCAGCACCGTGACATGCGAGCACAGCGCCTGAACCTCGTTGAGGCGATGGGAGATGTAGAGAAGCGCGATGCCTTCATCACGCAGCTTGCGGATGAGGCCTGCCAGAATGCCCGCCTCATGCGCTGACAGGGAGGATGTCGGCTCGTCCAGAATGAGCACGCGCGGCTTGCGGAAAAGCGCCTTGGCGATTTCCACCATCTGCCGGCGGCCAAGCGAGAGATCGCCGACGGGCATGTCGAGCGGTTCGGTCAGGCCGACCCGCTCGCAGACCTCCGCGACGGAGGCGGAAAGCGCCTTGTAGTCGATGAGACCAAAGCGCCGTGGCAGAGCGCCAAGGCCGATATTCTCGGCAATGGACAGCTCGGCGGCAAGGCTCAGCTCCTGTTGAACGACGGCAATGCCCGCCTCTCGCGCAGCAGCAGGGCTGAAGCGCGAGACGGGCTTGCCGTCCACGACAATGTCGCCCTTGTCGGGCTGCAAAGCGCCCGAGAGCAGATTGATCAGTGTCGATTTTCCGGCACCGTTCTCACCCAGAAGAGCGTGAACGCGTCCGGGCTCAAGGGCGATGTCCACGCCCTTGAGCACCGGGTTGCCGAAAAACCCCTTGAACACCTGCCTGGCTTCGAGCAGGGGCTTGGTTTTCGTCATCAGGAACCGGCCTTTTCGTCTTCGTGTCTTACTGCGCCAGCAGCTTGTCGAAGAGCGCGCGGTCGTAGTCGGAGTAGATGTATCCGTCGGCCGGGAACTGATCGGCGCGTGCGAGATAACCGTCGATCGTGTCGTCGCCGATGACCGGCAGCGGCACCTTGATGAAAGCCGGAACGTCTTTGCCCTCAAGCGCCTGAACCGCCGCGTAGACAGACAGGGCGCCCAGCCAGTTCGGCTGCATGGTTGCCCAGCCTTCCAGACCCTTCTCTTTCCAGAGCTCAAGGAACTGACGTGCGTTTTCACCGGTGGTCGGAACCTGCTCGCGGCCCTGACGGTCGAAGGCGAGAACGGAACCGGCCGAAAGCGCGCCGCCGAGCGAAAGAACGCCGTCGATTTCCGGGTTGGCGAACAGAAGGCTGGTCATGGCCTCCTGCGCGGGCGCGACATTGTATTCGGTGTTGGTCTCGGTCAGGATCTCGATGCCGGGATTGGCATCCAGAACCGGCTGCGCGCCCTTGCGGCGGTCATCGCTGACGGAAATACCTGCCGGGCCGTTCATGACGATGATCTTGCCTTCACCGCCGAGCTGATCGACCATCCACTGTGCGGCAGCCGCACCCCATTCACCGGAATCGGTGTTGATCTTCGCGGTCACCTTGTCGGTGTTGACCAGGCTGTCGAAGTTGACGACGGCGATGCCCTTGTCACAGGCGTCCGAGATCACGCGGTCAAGCGCGTTGGACGAACCGGCGATGACGACGATGGCGTCGACATTGGCGTCGATCATGGACTGGATGTGCTGGATCTGCGTCTGGGCGTTGCCCTGGGCGTCGGTGATCATGAGATCGTCGACCAGACCGGCCTTCTTCAGCTCTTCGACCTCGGCAGCGATGGTGCCTTCGGTCTGCTTCATCCAGGTCGGTACGGAATAGATGTTCGCCCAACCGATCGTATAGGGCGCTTCGCGGTCTCCCTGGATGCAGTTGGCCGCAGCCGAAGCCGCTCCGCTGCCGGCAACCAGCATGGATGCCGCCGCAACGCCCATGAGCAGGCCGCGACGACGCCTGGAATTTTCAGAACCCGATAAATGCATGTCTTCCTCCCTCAACAAGATGCGGCGCCCCAAAAGGCTTGCCGCCAATCAATGTCCGCTATAATGTACAAGTGATCTTTATAGTGGAAGTGTATATTATCCGGTTTTGACGCCCCTGCAAGTGGCGGTCGAAAAATCACGGCGAACAACCGTTCCACTCCGGGTGTGACGCCAAGAGCATTGACAGGCTGCAACGAGTTCAGAAGAAGGACAGAGCCAGAAGCGATGGAGACGAGGCCGTTGGATACCGCCGCACCGACCAGCACTGCCAAGCGCGCACGTGGTCTCGACCGCGCATTCGAGATACTGGATTTTCTGCGTGATCAGAAAAGCCCGATGCGCCCCAACGAGATCGCGGTCCAGATCGGCGCGCCGCGCTCTTCGGTCTACGAGTTGGTGAACCTTCTCCTGCGCAACGAGATCCTTGAACTCGCCGGCGGCGACGGGCGGGTTTTCCTCGGGCGCAAGCTCTATTTCCTGGGCGCGGCCTATGAAGAGCAGTTCGATTTCACCCGCGAGTGCGAAGCCGCCCTTGAGATGATCGCGCATGAAACGCGCGAGACCTCGCAGTTCTGCATGCTGGACGGCAACAAATACATCGTCGTTCGCATGAAGGAGGGCGCGCGCCCGTTCCGCATCTCATCGGATGTGGGGCAGTCGGTGCCGATCCCGTGGACGGCGTCCGGCCGCCTGCTGGTCGCGCATCTTTCGGATCAGGAAATCATCGACTTCATCCCGCCACAGGACTTTCAGCTGCCCAATGGCGAATGGCTGGAACCGGCGGTCTTCATTCGCGAAGTGCGCGAAGCATGGCTCAAGGGCGAGTTCACCTTCGACAGCATCGTGGACAGCTTCACCCATTGTTTCGCGGTTCCCGTTCTCGATGCGAACCGCCGCTGCGTGGCGACGCTCTGCCTTGTCGCGCCACGGGAAGACGGGATCGAGAACAGGGAAGAATACCTGCTCTGTCTCAAGCGCGCCTCGCAGCGCCTGAGCGGACAGACAAGCGTTCCGCCACTCAGCCGTTAGACACCCGGAAATGAAAACGGGCGGCTTTGGCCGCCCGTTTCAGTTTCACGATCAGATATCCGCCGGACGCGGCTGCAGCGGCGGCTGCACATCTTCCGGGATCGGACAGGTGTAGGGCGTCGCGGCCGTGCGGGCGGCGTGATCTTCCCTGGCCTTTGCCAGCAGATCGGCGTCGCCGATCAAATCGAGCGCGGTTCCCGCCATCACCTTTGCGGCATAGACCATGCCCTTGTGGGCTGCGGGCATTTTGCCCTGCGCGGTGATCTGCCAGGAGTGCCCCGGCGTGCCGATGGCATGGGTCGCAACACGGGCCTGAACGGTGGGAACCACCCAGCTCACATCGCCCACATCGGTCGACCCGATCATCGGAACACCCTCGAGATCGCGCGGCACCACGCAATCGCACAGCGGTGTGTTGTCCTTCACCGGCAGGCCGATGCGAAGATAGTCGTTGTGAATATCCTCGTCCGACAGCGTGTCCTGAATCTTGGCGGCAAAAGCGCGATCCTCATCGTCGAAGGCGACGGGCCCGAGACGGTCCATCTGACGCTGCATGGCTTCTTCGAGCGGCGTGTTGCCAAGCAGATTGGCCACCGCGCTCATGATGGAGATGTCGACCTTCGTTTCGGTCATCATCGCCGCGCCGCGCGCCACCTTCTGCACGCGCTCATTGAGAGCGAACATGCCCGGCAGGCTGGTGGACCGGATCGCATAACGAACCTTTGCTTTTGCCTGCACCACGTTGGGCGCGATGCCGCCGGCATCGAGCAGCGCGTAGTGGATGCGGCTGTCGGCCGGCACATGCTCACGCAGGTAATTGACGCCGACGCTCATGAGCTCGACGGCATCGAGCGCGCTGCGGCCCAGATGCGGTGCGGCGGCAGCGTGGGACGAACGGCCCGTGAACGCGAAGTCCATGCGCGTGTTGGCCAGCGACATGGCCTCGTCAACACGGGTGAAGGACGCCGGGTGCCAGGTGATGGCCGCGTCGACATCTTCGAACGCGCCGGCGCGCGCCATGAAGCTCTTCGCAGCGCCACCCTCTTCCGCCGGGCAGCCATAATAGCGCACGCGGCCCGGACGTCCGGTCTCTTCCAGCCAGTCCTTGATTGCCGTGGCGGCCAGAAGTGCGGCGCTGCCAAGCAGGTTGTGGCCGCAGCCGTGACCATGGCCACTGCCCGGCAGGGGACGCGGCTCGGCGATGCCGGCCTCCTGGCTCAGGCCCGGAAGCGCATCATATTCGCCGAGGATGGCGATGACCGGACCGCCCTCGCCTGCCTCGCCCATGACGGCGGTGGGAATGCCGGCAACGTCCTCAACCACCCGGAACCCCTGCTCGCGCAGCATGGCGATGTGTTCGGCGCAGGAGCGGTACTCGGTGTAGGCGATCTCCGGCATACCCCAGACACGATCGCTCAACGCCTCGAAACCGGCCTTCTTTGCATCAACGAGATCCCAGATCTCATCGCTGTTCTTCATTGTTGCCTCTCCTTGTGGGATGAATGATCGTGCGTCGAATGATGGTCGTGGCCGGGATGGGCCACATATGCGTCAGGCGTTGAAGCCACCGGTGCCAGCGCCGAGCTGGTCGCCGGCCGGCAGAGCGCCTTCGAACCAGAGACCGGCAGCGGCAACCGACATGGCGCAGCCATCGTGAGCGACGCCGGGAACCTCGGTCATCTGCCAGTTGAACGGGACGCCCAGCTCTTCAGCCTTCGCCTTGCCCCTGGCAAAGTAGTTGCGGGCGCGGTGAAGACGGCCCGGCCCCTGGGCGATGGCCTCGGGCTGGGTTGGCAGGTTGTCGGCGTTGGACTCGCAGTCGTTCAGACCGGCCATGATGTGCAGCGGCGTGGCGAGCAGCGCCACCAGATCCTGCTGCTCGTAGCCCAGACCGCCAAGACCGGCGGGGAAATTCGCTTCCAGATCGGGGAGAGAATACCAGCCGGCATTGGCCGCGCCGACGGCCTCGAACGGCCCCATGCCGAACAGCGACACCATGCGGTGCAGGAACTGACCACCGGCGGAGTGACCGAAAATCTTCGGCTTCACGCCCTTCATGACGCCGGCCTCTTCAAGGGCCTCGGCGATCAGCGCCGGAGCGCGGTAGATCCAGCTTTCACGCGGGGTCGGCTTTCCCTCGGCATCGAGAACCATGCCGTTGTTGTAGTTTTCCGGCTCGGGAAAATCGCCATTCGGGAAGGTCGGAGCAACGATCAGGAGGTCGTGCCTGTCGGCAGCCGCAATCCAGAAATCGCGATAGTCGTCACCATTGCGCAGCATGCCGTGCTGGACGAACACGACCGGCTTTCCCGGCTCATATCCGGCAGCCTTGTAGGTGTTCAGGATGACGGTCTTTTCCGGCTGACCAGAGAAGATGAAAGGCAGGGCGTTGGAGCCATTGCCGTCGAGCAGGCGTTGCAGTTCCATGAAGTCCTCAAGAAGGTTCGTGCAGATGACAGGCGACCGTGCGGCCCGGCGCGATCGTCCGGCTGATCGGGCGTTCGCTGCGGCACCGTTCGGTGGCCATGGGGCAGCGGGGATGGAAGGTGCAGCCGGATGGCGGGTTGAGCGGCGAAGGCAGCTCGCCCTTGACCGGCTGGAAGGCGCGGCGACGGCGCTTCACCGAGGGGATCTCGGCTAGCAGCGTCTGCGTGTAGGGATGGGCCGGGCTGTCGAACAGCTCCGTTGTCGGCGCGAGTTCGACGATCTCGCCCAGATACATGATCGCAACCCGGTCGGCGATGTGCCAGACGACCGACAGGTCATGGCTGATGAAGAGATAGGTCAGCGCACGCTGCGCCCGCAGCTCCAGAAACAGGTTGATGACCTGCGCCTGAATAGACACGTCGAGCGCGGCAATGGGCTCGTCGCAGACCAGAAATTCGGGATCGACAATCAGGGCGCGGGCAATGCCGATACGCTGACGCTGACCACCGGAGAACTGATGCGGATAGCGATCCCTATAGGACGGGTCGAGCCCAACCTCATTGAGCGCCGCATCGACACGTTCGCTGATTTCCGCCCGGTTCTTGCATCGATTGTGCACGCGCAGCGGCTCGGAAAGGATCTCGCCGACCGTCTGTCGCGGGTTGAGCGACGCATACGGGTCCTGAAAGACCATCTGCACGGCGAGCGTATAGGCGAGCCGTTCCTGACGGCTCATCTCATCCGTGCCCTTGCCATTGTAGAGGATCTCGCCTTCCGATGGCGGGTTGATGCCCGTCATCATGCGGCCAAGCGTGGACTTGCCGCAGCCGGACTCGCCGACAAGGCCCAGAACCTCACCACGCCGCACGGTCAGATCGAGCGACTTGACGGCCGTGAGAACCGGAATTTCCGGCGCTTTTCCAACCAGACCGAGAAGCTGCTCGGCCAGTACGGGCTTGCGCGAAAAGCGGCGGGAGAGCCTGCGAACCTCGAGGATCGCGTCCTCATCCCTGTCCGGAGCGCTCGTGATGTCGTTGCGCGGGCTCATGGCGTCTTCTCCGGATCAAGCGGATGGTGACAGCGCCACCTGTGATCGCCGGCCTCCGCCAGCGACGGCTCCTCGGTGCGACACAGATCGCTGGCGCGGAAACAGCGGGGATGGAAGGGACAGCCGAGCGGCCTTGCCGTGAGCGACGGGGCCGCGCCCTCGATCTGGCGCAGCGCCTCGCCGCGTGGCGTGTCGCCGGGAACGGAGTTGAGCAGGCCAAGCGTATAGGGATGGCGGGGCGTATCGAGCACGTCATCGACCTGCCCGATCTCGACAATGCCGCCCGCATACATCACGGCAATGCGGTCAGCCAGTTCCGAAACCACGCCCAGATCATGCGTGATCCAGATGAGCGCCGTCCCGGTTTCCTTCTGCAGCGTCTGCATCTCGGCCAGGATCTGGCCCTGAATGGTGACGTCGAGCGCGGTGGTCGGCTCGTCCGCGATGATCAGTTCGGGCTGGTTGAGCAACGCCGTGGCAATGGCGACGCGCTGGCGCATGCCGCCGGAAAGCTCGTGCGGAAACTGGTCGACACGCGTTTGCGGCGAGGTGATGCCCACCTTGGTGAGCGTATCGATGCAGCGCTGGCGCGCGGTGGCCGGATCGACGGTTTCGTGCTCGCTGATCGCCTCCATCATCTGCTCGCCGATGGTGAGCACGGGATTGAGCGTGGTCAGCGGATCCTGAAAGATCATGGAGACGGATTTGCCACGCACGCGGCGCAGCTCCTCGTTGCTCAGCTTGCGCAGATCACGTCCCTTGAAGCGGACCTCGCCGGAGACGATCTCGCCGGGCGCATCCACCAGACCGATCAGGGAGAACCCGGCGACGGACTTGCCGGAGCCGGATTCGCCCACAAGCCCCAGAACCTCACCGGCCCTGAGCTCGAAGGAAAGACTGTCGATGGCGGGATAGGCGCCATCGGCGAAGTGAAACACGGTGCGCAGATTCTCGACCGCGAGCAACGGAGATGAAGACTGATCAGACATCATGAACGCTTTGGATCGAGGGCCGTGCGCAGGCGGTCGCCGGCCAGGTTGAGGGAAAAGATCAACACCAGAAGGGCAAGGCCCGGAAAGAAGCTGATCCAGTAATCGCCGCTCATCAGGAAGTCGAAGCCATTGGCGACCAGAAGCCCGAGCGAAGGCTCGGTGACCGGCACGCCGACACCCAGGAAGGAGAGCGTCGCTTCAAGCGTGATGGCGGAGGCAACCTGAATGGTCGCCACGACGAGCACGGCGCTCAGGCTGTTGGGCATGATGTGGCGGAACATGATGCGCAGGCGCGAATAGCCGAGATTGTAGGCAGCCTCGACATATTCCTTCTTGCGCTCGACCAGCGCGGCGGACCGCATGATGCGCGCGTAGTTCGCCCATTGCACCACGACGATGGCCAGAATGACCTTGTCGACGCCGCGCCCGATGACCGCCAGCATCACCAGCGCCACCAGAATGGTGGGAAAGCCGAGAATGAAGTCGACCAGCCGCATGAGCAGCGTTTCGACCCGACCGCCGAACACAGCGGCGGCAAGCCCCACCGTGACGCCGATGATGAGCGCGATGGCCGTGGCGACAAGACCGACCAGAAGACTGATGCGCAGGCCATAGAAGATGGCCGAGAGCATGTCGCGCCCCTGGGAATCGGTGCCCAGCCAGAAGATCTCGCCATTCATGCCCTCGCTGCCGGGCGGCAGGCGGTTGTCCATGACGCTGAACGACGCGAGGTCATAAGGGTTCTGCGGCGCGAAGAAGGGCAGGAGAAGCCCTGTCGCCACCACGATGCCCAGAAGGAGGAGCGCCTTCCTGACGCTCGGCCGGCGCTTGATGCGGCGCAGATTGGCCGCGCGCTGCGGTGTGTCGGCCAGAGGCGGGCGCGTTTGAGAAGACATGTTCTGCATCTCGCTCATGACATGCGCTCCGACAGGCTGACGCGCGGATCGAGCAGCGCGTAGGTGAAGTCGACCAGCAGATTGACGACGACGAAGATGAAGGTGACGAGCATCACGTAGGCAACCACGACCGGGCGGTCGAGCTGGTAGATGCTGGTGATGAGCAGCTTGCCCATGCCCGGCCATGCGAACACGGTTTCCGTGATCGTGGAGAAGGCGATCAGCGAGCCGAACTCGACGCCCAGCACCGTGATGATGGGAATGAGAATGTTGCGCAGGATGTGACGGCGCACGATGCGCTTTTCGCGCACGCCCTTGGCGCGGGCGAATTTCACGTAATCCTGCATGCGCGCTTCGGAAGCGCCGGCGGCCGTCAGCCTTGTGATCAGCGCGATGTTTGGAATGGCCAGGTTGATGACCGGCATTGCCAGATGGCGCAGGCCGTCAACGGTGAGAAAGCTGAACGGAATGCCGAAGACGGAAACCGTTTCGCCACGACCGGAGGCAGGCAGCCACTGAAGCCAGACGGCAAAGAAGAGAATGAGGACCATGCCCTTCCAGAAACTCGGGATGGAGTAGCCGAAGATGGAGCCGGTCATGATCGCGCGGGCGATGCGGTTTTCCTCTTTCAGCCCCACATAGAGACCGAGCGGAATGCCGATGATGCTGGCGACGAGCATGGCGAGAAACACCAGCTCGAAGGTCGCCGGCATGCGGCTCAGAATGAGCTGAAGCGCGGGTTCGGCATGCACGAAGGAGGTGCCCATATCGCCCTGAACGGCGTTGGACAGAAAGGTGAAATATTGCATCCAGACGGGCTGATCGAGGCCCAGCCGGGAAACCATCGCCTCACGCTCAAGCTGCGTGGCTTCGGGATTGACCAGAAGCTCGACGGGATCGCCGACCGCGTAGACGGCAAGAAACACCGCAACCGACACGGCAAGAAGAACAGCGATGCTTTGCAGCATCCTTTGCAGGGTAAACAATAGCACCGGAAGCGCTCCCGCCCGTTAATGACCATCGGCGCGAAGACGCGCCGATGGATGGTTCAGACTGTGTGAAGTGGCTACTTGGCCGGGCGGATGTCCTTGGCCATGGTGTACTGGTCCATGCGGCCATCGAACTCCAGACCATCGCGGTAGGCCCACAGCGTGCTCTCGAAATGCACGGGGATCAGGCCCAGCTTGTCGAGCGCCATCTGGCCTGCCTGCTGCAGCATCTCTGCGCGCTTCCCGGCATCGACGGTCTCGATGGCTTCGAGAATGACTGCATCGAACTCGGGATCGGACCAGCCGCCATAGTTCGAACCGCCAACACCACGCTCCTTGTCGCCGGTCGTCACATACTGGCGCAGGAAGGATGCCGCGCCGCCGGAGGTGGAGCCCCAGCCGCCCATGGAGAAGCTGAACTCACGCTTGCTGCGGCGGGAGAAGAAGATCGAGCGGGTCATCGCGTCGAGGTCGGTCTCGATGCCAACGCGCGTCAGGAACTGCGCGATGGCCTGAGCCACCTGCGAGTCGTTGATGTAGCGGTCGTTGGTCGCAGAAAGCGTGACCTTGAAGCCATCGGGATAGCCGGCCTCTGCAAGCAGCGCCTTCGCCTTCTCCGGGTCATAGGTCAGCGGAACCGGGTCCGTCTGTGCGCCGAACATTTCGGACGGAACAAACTGGCTGGCCGGCTCTGCGAAACCGTCCATGATGCGCTCGACGATCGCTTCGCGGTTGATGGCGTGCGCAACGGCGCGGCGAACGCGCTCGTCCTGGAACGGGTTCTTGCCGCCTTCGGCCTCAATGAACGGGCTGTCATCGCGGGCAACGTCCATCTGCAGGAAGATGACGCGGCTCGACGGCTTGGCCGTGTAACCGAACTCTTCGCCAAGCTGCTTCACGTCGCGGGCAGCCGGGCTTTCGATGAAGTCGTAATCGCCGGCGAGAAGGCCTGCCAGACGCGGACCTGCGGAGGGAACGGGCACGAGCTCGACCTTTTCCCAGGCCGGAGCCTCACCCCAATAGGCGTCGTTGCGGCTCATCTTGATCTTCGAACCCTTGGTGAAATCATCAAGGACGAAGGGGCCGGTGCCGATGGTCATGGAACCATTGTTGAAGCTGTCGACGCTCGGCCATTCGCCGGTGACGCCGCAGCCATTGGCCGGGTCGAAGGACAGGTCGCCATGCTCGAGAATGCCGTCGCTGAGAATGTAGATCTGCGACAGGAGTTCCGGCAGAAGCGGCTCGACCTGCTTGGTGGTGATCTTCACCGTGTAGGGATCGCTCACTTCGACGCTGGCGAAGTTTTCAACGTCCGGCGCAAACGAGCCCGAAACGTTGTTCTCGTTGTTCAGCACGCGGCAGAAGGTGAAGACGACGTCATCGGCATTGAAGTCGCTGCCATCGGAGAACTTCACACCCTCACGCAGCTTGAAGACCCAGGTGTTGTCGTCCACGCCTTCCCAGGATTCAGCGAGCGAAGGCCCGACATTCTGGTTGGCGTCGGTCGCCGTCAGCGCTTCGAAAATGTGCTGAACGAACGCGTTGTTGGTCGACAGATTGTGGTAGTGCGGATCGGCAGCCGTGGGCTCCGAGGACAACGCGATCTTCAGTTCTTCAGCCTGGCTCGACATTGTTGCCGACGCCAGAATGGCTGCCGTGCCTGCAAAGAGAAACGACTTCATTTTCACCAGTTCACCCTCCCGGTTCATGCGCGCAAAAGCGCTCCATTGAATTTCTGCATCTGATATGCTGAAACGATGAAAGAAAATTTTCATCGAAATGAAAAACATGAAAATTCATTAGGGTCAAGGGGGCTGACATGGACACGATGTACCACTCGGAAGTGGCCAGTCGCATCGGCAGGGCGTATCAGGATCTGAGCCTTGGCCACCGCCGGATTGCGGACTTTATCCTGCGCTCCCCGGCCGAAGCGGCGATGATGACCAATGTGGAACTGGCATCGCGCTGCAATGTCTCCAACGCGACCGCGAATCGCTTCGCCAAGGCCATAGGTTTCAAGGGGTTTCCCGAGTTTCGCGCAAGCCAGATGGACGCGCTGCGCATGGATATGGCAGCCGTGGAGAAACTCCGCACAGAAATCGACGATGATGCGAGCAATATCGACATCATGCGCAACGGGCTCACGCAGGATCTGGACAATCTGCAGAACACGCTCGACGGTCTCGATGAGGCCAGCTGCAGCCACGCGGTCGAGCTTATTCTCGACGCGCAGCGCATTTTCACCTTCGGTTCCGGCATCAGCTACTACATCGCCGGCATGCTGACACACGGGCTGGAGCCCTTCTGCCGCGGCAACGTCACGATGATGGGCGCAACGGGCGGTGCCAATTCAGCCTATCGGCGGCTGGTTCACTGCAATGAAAACGATCTCGCCGTGTTCATCTCGTTCCCGCGCTATTCTCCCAACACGGTGGAGCTGTGTGGTGTTGCCAAGCGCCGCGGCGCGCGCATTCTGTGCATCACCGACAGCCCGACCAGCCCGGTCGCACGCGACGCAGACGTGGTTCTGTTCGCCGAGGCAAAGAGACGCCTGCTCCCCAACTCAGCCACATCAGCCTTCGCGCTTGTCGACGCGCTCGTGGCGGCAATCGCCAATCAGAGCACTGACGGCGCGGACGTTCAGCTCCGCCTGGCAGAACGCTACATGCCCGACATCGGAAAGGTTTCGGGCAAGGACCCTGACGGTTCTTGAAGACAGCTACCGCTTGGACCTGGGTTTCCTGGGGGGGCACGCCCCGGTGTTTTCTGAGCGACGTCGCCAGATGGTTCTGGCATGAAAACCTGGAAAGACGGGCGATCTCGCGTATCTGCCCGGGTGTCTGCCCGGGTATCTGCATGTCTCCTTCGGTGAGAAGACACCGGGCATAATCGAGCCGAAGGTTAATCAGATACCGATGCGGGCGCTCACTGAACGTGTTTGTGAACGCGACGATGTAATGCCCCGGTGACAGGTCGCAGACGCCGACGAGGTCAGCTACACTGAGCTTGCGTCTGAAACTCTCGGCCAGGTGCTCCCGTATCCGTTTCTCATTGCGAAACGAAAGCCCGCCCGTCGCGCTCTTCTTCGGGCGCGCGGCATCGTCGTATCTCCGCAACACGTGGACGCCGCACATGGTGAGCAGTGCATCGACATAGAGTCGTTAACGCCATTGCCGCCCGCCAGCTCATCCCGAAACATGCGCGCCGTCTGCAGGGCCCGGCGATCGGGCGAAATAACGATGGCGACGGGCTCGCGGGGAACCGGCAAGGAGATCAGAGCGCCCGCATCGTCATCAAACTCAGGCGAACCGAACGCGGCTTGTCCAAACCAGTTTACTGCGGACAACGGAGCTTCGCCCCGCACCGCTTCGAGCAGATATCCGTTTCACCTCTATCACGAAGCAATGCGTATCGACCAAGAACACCTATCAAGTGCGGCTGTCTTACAATTTTCGGCGGTTGAGAACGCCGGAACCGATCTGGGGAACCGCCCCCTTCCCTGAGCGCCAACGCGCCCCGCCTGAAAGGATGGACAGATAAAGCACACCAGCTGCCGTTTTTATGCGATTGAGACTGGTTTGTGGGGCGGTCCTTTGGATGCTTTGATTGTTCGTACGATCATCACGGGTAAGATTGAGGGTCGATTTTACGATCTATCTTCGCTTTCGATGACGTTGGGTCTTCCGCTTTCGACGACGCACCGGAAGATCCTTGA
>MRWG01001159.1_pt1 | contig 18579 bp, 16 predicted proteins | sample 1013341 | NCBI WGS metagenome assembly MRWG01 (sample SAMN06117577, study PRJNA244670) | biofilm metagenome | biome: Water; feature: Cathode Biofilm; material: Biofilm; isolation source: microbial consortium enriched at the cathode of a solar microbial fuel cell | place: USA: District of Columbia ... | reverse complement strand
CACCGGAATCCATGGCCTTCATCGACAGCTCGATCATCCGCGCCCACCAGCACGCCGCCGGTGGAAAAAAGGGGGCCCGGATCACGCCATCGGCCTCTCTCGTGGGGGACTGAGCACCAAGATCCACGCCATTGTCGACGAGCGCGGACTGCCCATCCGCTTAGGCTTGTCGCAGGGACAGGCCTCCGACAAGGGCGTCGGCGCCGAGCTGATCGCCAGCCTGACCCGGGCCCGCCATGTCGTCGCCGATCGCGGATACGACGCCCGCGCCCTGGTCGAGGGCATCGAGGCCATCGGTGCGACGGCCCACATCCCGACCCAGAGGGATCGAAAGGTCCAGCGGTCCGTCTCCAAATCTATCTACCGTGAGCGCAATCTCGTCGAACGATACTTCTGCAAACTCAAACACTTCAGACGATGCGCAACGCGCTTCGACAAGCTCGCCAGAAACTTCCTCGCCGCCGTCGCTCTCGCCTCAGCCCGCCTCTGGATCAGAAGTTATGAGTCCGCAGCCTAACCCCTTCTCATGCTACTCGCGGCGAACGGCGCTTCCGTTACTATGTCTCGCATCACCTCGTGGCCCGATCCGGCACCTCCAAGCAGTCCGGCATTCGCCTGCCCGCACGGGTTCTGGAAGACGCCGTCCGTGAGGCCATCAGCGCACATCTACGCGGCAATCAGTCTGCACTCGCAGCCGCCTCTTCCAGCGACGTTCCCAGCATCCAGCGCCGGACAGATCAGATCTCCACCCTCGCCGCCGCGCCACTCCCCGAGCTCGTGGCTATGATCGCCCGCGTCGAGATCGGCGGAGATACACTTGCGATCCAGCTTGACCCCGACGCCCTGTCCAGCGCGATCGCAGTACCCGCCAAATCGTTGCCACGAGAACAGCTCTTGGCCACAGCAAACTTCACGCAGCGGAGGCGCGGGGTCGAAGCCCGCCTCATCCTGGGCGAGGCCAAACCGCAACCCGACCAACTGATGCAACGCACCCTCGGAAAAGCCCTCTGCTGGCTCGATGAAATCCAGGCCGGCACGCGTGTCGAAGCGCTTGCCGCGCAAGAGAACGTCTCACCCCGATACCTGCGCAGCCGGCTTCAAATGGCCTTTTTGTCGCCCCGCATCGTGACGGCAATTCTCGAAGGGACCCAACCGGCGCACCTTTCGACCGAGAGTTTCGTACGGGTCGACATTCCTCTCGATTGGTCAGAACAGGAGAGCCTTTTCGGTTTCACAGCTTGAGGGAATGCTGCGCCCTGCTCGTGACCACACATCCTTGATGCGTCCCTAAATTTCCCTGCTCAGATTTTCAAACTCCCTGTTCGTATGAGCAGGGAGTTTCTTTTCAAGCTGCTGAAATTACGTCGTTAATTTCGGCCGCGAATACCGATTTGAGGTGATTTCTCCAAAGGATCCCTGTTCTTGGCCATAAAACAGGGAAAACCCGTACCCGGACCGCGCAAGTTTGCGATTTGAGACTGGGGCTCTTTTTGGGGGTTTTCGGGCATGCTCGTGCGGTCTCAGAACCGACAAGCAACCGCTAAGTCACGACAAGTTGGGGATGAATTTCGGGGTTCAAGGACCCAGACCGGAAACCGGGGTCTGGGTGGCGGTGAGGGTGGGATTCGAACCCACGAGACGGTTACCCGCCTACACGCGTTCCAGGCGTGCGCCTTCGACCACTCGGCCACCTCACCGCAGGAGGCGCGGACTATACCCATCAGCGCGCGTTCGGCAAGGCCTGAGTCAGCAGGTCCGGCGGTGCCGCTGCACAGGCTGGCAATCGGCGCGCGAACACCTATCTTTGCAGGGCAAAGCGCGACCCTGGAGCCCGCCATGTCGAACCCTGTCTGGAAGTCCGAGATCATCCCCGCCGAGCAGGCCCTGCCCGGCCGTCCCGACGCCCTTGCCACGGCGCCGACGCATTTCATCACCGGCCGGGAGCTCAAGGCCAAGGCGCCGGACGGGATGCAGGAAATCGTGCTGGGCATGGGCTGTTTCTGGGGCGTGGAGCGCCTCTTCTGGCAGACGCCGGGCGTGTGGCACACGGCGGTCGGCTATGCCGGCGGCAGCACGCCCAATCCGACCTATGAGGAAGTGTGCTCCGGCGCGACCGGCCACGCCGAGGTGGTGCGCGTGGTGTTCGATCCGGCGCAGCTGCCGCTGGACGATCTCCTGAAAGTGTTCTGGGAGGGGCATGATCCCACCCAGGGCATGCGTCAGGGCAATGATCTGGGCACGCAGTACCGCTCGGTCATCCAGACGCTCAACGACGCCCAGGCCGACGCCGCCCGCGCCAGTCAGGCGCGCTACCAGGCCGAACTGGACCGCTCCGGCCTTGGCGCAATCACGACCGTCATCGAACCGGCCGGCGAGTTCTTCTATGCCGAGGACTATCACCAGCAGTATCTGGCGAAGAATCCGGACGGTTATTGCGGTATCGGCGGCACCGGCGTGGTCTGCCCGATCGGAACCGGCATCCCGGCCTGACGTTCGTATTGCGCAGGCCAGGCTGTTGCCTGTGGGCCCGGTCTCGTCGAGGCTGGCATAAGGGCGCTGACATCTCGAACGACAGGACATTCGCTTGCAAAGACTGATCGCCTTTGACGTGGATTCAACGCTGCTGCGCGTGGAATCCCTGGACACGGCCATCGAGGCCGCGCTGGCAGCGCTGCCGGACGCGGCCGAGGCGCGCCGCCGCCTGCACGAGATCACCAATGCCGGCATGACCGGCCGCATGGCCCTGCGCGACAGCCTGGAGGCGCGGCTGAAACTGGCGGCACTCGACAAGGGCGGGGTCGACGAGATGGCCGAGCGCCTGCGCCAGCGCGTCACGCCGGGCATGGCGCCCCTTCTGAAGAAACTGCGCGCCCGCGGCGACCAGATCCACGCCATTTCCGGCGGTTTTGCCGACCTGATCGAGCCGGTTCTGGGCGATCTGGGTTTCCAGCGCGGCGATATCCACGCCAACCGCTTCGTTTGGCAGGACGAGCGCGTGGTGGGACTGGATATCGACAGCCCGCTCTCGCGCAATGGCGGCAAGGCCGAAGTGCTCGACCGGATCGCTGCTACCAGCGTGGAGACGATCATTGTCGGCGACGGGATGACCGATTTCGAGGCCTTCGAGAGCGGCGCCGCCGACCGTTTCATCGGTTTCGGCCTGATCGCCCGGCGCGATGTCGTGGTCGCGGCCTGCGAATATTCCGGCGCGGATTATGTGCGCACGGTGGACGGTCTGGGCAAGCTGCTGGGGGTGTGACGCACGCTCCGATCGACGTTTTCTTGTGCCCTGTTTCGCCGATTCCGAAATCGGCGAGACGCCGACAGGCGGTCGGGTCAGGCTGACGGCAGACAAGTCGAACCAGCCAACGGAGTCCGCATGACCGCCGCTTCAATACCCCGCCATCCCGTCACCCTCGCCCGCCTTTCGGGGCTGGCCTATCTCGCCATTATCCTGTGCGGGCTCTTTGCCCAGCTGGCCGTACGAGGCGTCCTGATCGACTGGCAGGATGCCGGTGCGACCGCCGGCGCGATCCGCGACCAGAACACGCTCTTCCGCCTGGGCATCATGGCAGACCTGCTTGTGTTCGGCCTCGACATCGTCCTGGCAGTGACCTTCTACCGGCTGCTCTCACCGGTGGATCGCGGTCTGGCGCTGTTCGCCCTGTCGGCGCGGCTGGTCATGTGTGCGGTGATGTGCGCGAACCTGCTCGCCATGATCGCACCGCTCGTGCTGCTCGGCGAAACGCCTCTCGCCGGACAGCTCGACGGCCCGACCGCCGAGCTTGCCGCGCTCGCGGCGCTCGAGCTGCATAGCGAGGGCTATGTTCTCGGCCTGATGGTGTTCGGCCTGCACGGCGCTGCGCTCGGCGTGCTGCTGTTCCGGTCCGGCTATTTTCCGGCGGTCCTGGGCCTGCTCGTGGGCGTATCCGGGCTGAGTTACTTGACGCTCGGGATCGTCCATTTCGCGCTGCCGACGCTGACCGGGGCGGGAAGCCTGCTGCTGCTGACGGCCGCCTTGCCCGAATTTGCCTTCACGGCATGGCTGCTGCTGGCCGGGCTGAGCCGCAAAAAGTGGGACGCCGCCCTGACTGACCGGGCGCCGGTCTAGCGAATGCGCGCGGGCATCCTGCCGGTTGGGGCCGGCACGATGCCCGGACGCCCCCCCTACGGCCCGATCAGCCGTGCCCGGATGGAGCCTTCCAGCGCGTTGACGCGGTCGAGGAAATCGTCCGGCAGCGGGCCTTCCAGATCGGACACCACATAGCCCAGCCCGTTGCGCGTCTCGAGGCGCTGGGCGGCGATATTGGCCGAGGTCGAGGAGATCGACTCATTGAGCCGCGTCAGGAAGCCCGGCGCATTGGCGTGGAAGCTCAGGAGACGCACCCGGCCGGCCTTGATCTCGCCCGGCTCGATCTCCGGCACATTCACCGCCCCCTTCGTCGAGCCCTGGGAGAGATAGCGCGCCAGCTTGCTCGACACGTCCTCGCCGATCGAGGCCTGGGCCTCGAGCGTCGAGCCGCCGATATGCGGCGTCAGGATCACATTCTCAAATCGTTGCAGGGGCGAAACGAAGGTTTCGTCCTTGGAGGCCGGCTCCTTGGGGAAGACGTCCACGGCCGCACCCAGCAGGGCGCCGCTTTCCAGCGCGTCGGCCAGGGCATCGATATCGACAAGGTCGCCGCGCGCCTGGTTGATCAGGATGGCGCCCTTTTTCATCTTCGCGATGGCGTCGCGGTTCATGATGTTGCGGGTCTGCTCGGTCGAGGGCACGTGCAGCGTCACCACGTCGGAGATTTCCAGCAGCTCATCCAGCGAGCCGCAGGAGCGCGCATTGCCGTGCGCCAGCTTGGGTTCGATGTCGTAGAAATAGACATGCATGCCCAGCGCGCTGGCGAGCACGGACAGCTGGGAGCCGATATTGCCATAACCGACAATGCCCAGCTTCTTGGCGCGCACCTCATGGGAGTCCGTCGCCGATTTCTGCCACTCGCCGCGCTTCGCTGCCGAGGACCGGGCAGGAATGCCGCGCATCAGCATGATCACGGAAGCCAGGGTCAGCTCTGCGACCGAGCGCGTATTACCGAAGGGGCCGTTGAAGACGGGGATGCCGCGCGCTTCGGCCGTGTCCAGGTCGACCTGGTTGGTGCCGATGCAGAAACAGCCCAGTGCCTGCAGACCGGGCGCCGCGTCGAAGGCCGCCTTGTCCATCTTGGTGCGCGAGCGGATGCCGGCCAGCAGCGCACCGGACAGCCGGTCATGCAGGTCGGAGACGGCCAGGGCGGCCGCGTGACGCTCGATGGGAAGCCCCGCCGCCTCGAAGGCGCGGTCGGCGAGCGGGTGCACATTTTCAAACAGGACGACAGTGTCGGACATGGCGGGGTTCCTGAGGATCGGTCGGGGTTAAGTTAGGCGTGCTTCGCCGCAGCGCAACATGCAAATCCCCTTATGTCCACAGCCCGCGGCGGCACCCCGCCAGGCCCGTCGTGCAAGACTATTCGGCGTTCAGCGCCCGAACCGCGGCAATCGTCCGGTCGACATGCTCATAGGGGTTCATTTCCGACCAGGTCAGGGCAATCGTCGAATTTTGATCGATCACGTAGGATGTGCGCGACGTCCAGCCCGGACGCATCAGCATGCCCACATCATAGTCGCGCATCATGCCGTCAGAGACAGCAAAGACCGGAAAGGCCGAGGCACAGTGCTGGGTGGAGAAGTCGGCGAGACGGTCGGTATTGCCCGCGGTGATGCCGATCACCTGCGCGCCCTCGGCCTCGAACTGGTCGATCGCCTCGGCAAAACTGGCCGCCTGGGCCTCGCAGCCCGAGGTGAAGGCCGCCGGGAAGAAGAAAACAACGACCGGTCCGCTCTCCAGCGCCTCGGCGAGATGGAAGCTCACCGCTTCGCCGGCCTGGAAGCCCTCAACGGTGAAGTCCGGCGCGGTATCGCCCGGCTCAAGCTCGGCGAAAGCCGGAGCGGATATGGCGGCGATGGCGGCAAGGCCGGCAATAAGATGACGCATGGGGATCCCCTCCTCGGATCGAGACAGTGTCGCCAGACAAGATGAGGCGTTTGGCGGCCGGGACAAGGCCCTGACCATCACAAGCTAGTCATCGTCCATCTTCAGCGCGGCGATGAAGGCTTCCTGCGGAATTTCGACCTTGCCGAACTGGCGCATCTTCTTCTTGCCGGCCTTCTGCTTGTCCAGCAGCTTGCGCTTGCGCGAGGCATCGCCGCCATAGCATTTCGCCGTTACGTCCTTGCGCAGGGCCGAGAGCGTCTCGCGGGCGATGATCCGGCCGCCCAGTGCAGCCTGGATCGGAATCTTGAACATGTGCCGCGGGATCAGATCCTTCAGCTTCTCGCACATGGCCCGGCCGCGCACATCGGCGCGCGCGCGGTGGACCACCATGGAAAGCGCGTCGACCGGCTCGTCATTGACCAGGATCGACATTTTCACCAGATCGCCGATGCGGTCCTCGATCCACTGATAGTCGAAGCTGGCATAGCCCTTCGTGACCGACTTCAGACGGTCATAGAAGTCGAACACGACCTCGTTCAGCGGCAGCTCATAGACCACCATGGCCCGGTTGCCGGCATAGGTGAGCTCCTTCTGGACGCCGCGCCGGTCCTGGCAGAGCTTCAGCACGCCGCCCAGATATTCGTCGGGCACCAGGATGGTCGCCTTGATCCAGGGCTCGGCAATCGTGTCGATCTTCACCGGATCGGGCATGTCGGCCGGATTGTGCAGATCCATTTCCGTACCGTCCGTCATGGTCAGACGGTACACCACGGACGGCGCCGTGGTGATCAGCTCGATATCGTATTCCCGCTCCAGCCGCTCGCGGATCACTTCCAGATGCAACAGGCCCAGGAAGCCGCAGCGGAAGCCGAAGCCGAGCGCGGCCGAGGTTTCCATCTCGTAGGAGAAGGAGGCGTCGTTCAGCGCCAGTTTCTCGATCGCTTCGCGCAGATCTTCGAACTCGGCACTGTCGACCGGGAAGAGACCGCAGAACACCACCGGCTGGGCCGGCTTGTAGCCGGTCAGCGCCTTGTCGGCCGGACGCTTGTCATCGGTGACCGTGTCGCCGACGCGCGCATCGCGCACCTGCTTGATCGAGGCATTGAGGAAGCCGATCTCGCCCGGGCCCAGCTCGGCGATCGCTTCCTTTTTCGGACGGAACACGCCGACACCGTCGACCGGGTAGGCCGCGCCGGTGCCCATCAGGCGCACCTTCATGCCCTTTTTCAGCGTGCCTTCGATGATCCGCACCAGGCAGATGACGCCGAGATAGGGATCATACCAGCTGTCGACCAGCATCGCCTTGAGCGGCGCGTCGGGATCGCCGGCGGCGGGCGGCGGCAGGCGCTTGACGATGGCCTCGAGCACATCGGGCACGCCCAGGCCGGTCTTGGCGGAGATCTCGACGGCCTCGGAGGCGTCGATACCGATCACATCCTCGATCTGCTCCTTGACCCTTTCCGGCTCGGCGGCCGGCAGGTCGATCTTGTTGAGCACGGGGACGATCTCGTGGTCGACCTCGATGGCCTGGTAGACATTGGCCAGGGTCTGCGCTTCCACGCCCTGCGAGGCGTCGACGACCAGCAGCGAGCCTTCGCACGCCGCCAGCGAGCGGTTGACCTCATAGGCGAAGTCGACGTGGCCGGGCGTGTCGATCAGGTTGAGAACGTAGGTCTTGCCGTCCTTGGCCGTATAGTCGAGACGCACGGTCTGCGCCTTGATCGTGATGCCGCGCTCGCGCTCGAGCTCCATCGAGTCGAGCACCTGCTCCTTCATCTCACGCTCGGTGAGCCCGCCGGTGACCTGGATCAGCCGGTCGGCGAGCGTGGATTTGCCATGGTCGATATGGGCGACGATGGAGAAATTTCGGATCAGGGACGGATCTGTGCTCATGGCGCGGGCACGTAGCATTCAAAAGGGGTTTGGCCAAGCGGGATGGGCTGTTGGGTTGCGAGGCTTCCCCTGCGCGAGCGGGGGAAGTGGCCGAACCCGACCTTGGGTCGGGTGAGGTCGATGGGGGCAAGTACATGCGCGCTGACGCGCTATGCGACGCTTCGCGCCGCCCCCTCAGCCCGCTACGCGGACAGCTCCCCCGCAAGCGGGGCGAGCCCTTCTGCGCACCCCCAAACGAAAAAGGCCGCCCCGGAAGGAGCGGCCTTTTTGAGATCCTTGCTGCAGCGAACGTCTAGTTCGCCAGAACCGCCTGCATCGCCTCGTACTTCTCGACGAGACCTTCGGCGTGTTCGCGCTCTTCCTCGGTCTTGGCCACCGCGACATCTTCGCGGGCATTGGCCAGATCCTGGGCGAGCTTGTCGGCGTCGATCTCGGAGACCGGCACGGCTTCTTCGGCCAGGATGGTCAGGCCGGCCGGGGTCACCTCGGCGAAACCGCCATGGATGAAGGTGCGCTCGACCGAACCGTCATTCATCACCGCGATGGCGCCCGGACGGATCACCGACATGAAGGGGGCGTGATCCGGCAGTACGCCGAAATCGCCCTCTTCGCCGGGGACCACGACCTGGTCCACCTGGCCGGCAAACACCCGGCGCTCCGGAGAGACGAGATCGAAATGGAGTTTGTCAGCCATCAGGCGTGTCTCCGGTTAGACCGAAGCTGCGTTACGCAGCTTCCGCGGCCAGCTTCTCGGCCTTCTTCACAGCGTCTTCGATGGTGCCGACCATGTAGAATGCCGCTTCCGGCAGGTGGTCGTACTCACCGTCGCAGATCGCCTTGAAGCCCTTCACGGTTTCCGCAACCGGCACCTGGATGCCCGGGAAGCCGGTGAAGATTTCGGCCACGTCGAACGGCTGCGACAGGAAGCGCTCGACCTTACGGGCGCGGGCCACGGTCAGCTTGTCTTCTTCCGACAGCTCGTCCATGCCCAGGATCGCGATGATGTCCTGCAGGGCCTTGTAGCGCTGAAGGATTTCCTGAACGCGGCGCGCCGTCTTGTAGTGTTCTTCACCGACGATACGCGGTTCGAGGATACGCGAGGTGGAGTCGAGCGGGTCCACGGCCGGGTAGATACCCTTTTCCGAGATCGCGCGGTTGAGAACCGTGGTCGCATCCAGGTGGGCGAAGGTGGTGGCCGGGGCCGGGTCGGTCAGGTCGTCGGCCGGCACGTAGACGGCCTGCACGGACGTGATCGAACCCTTGGTGGTCGAGGTGATGCGTTCCTGCAGCGCACCCATGTCGGTGGCCAGGGTCGGCTGGTAGCCCACGGCGGACGGGATGCGGCCCAGAAGGGCGGACACTTCGGCGCCGGCCTGGGTGAAGCGGAAGATGTTGTCCACGAAGAACAGCACGTCCTTGCCTTCCTCGTCGCGGAAGTATTCCGCCTGGGCGAGGCCGGACAGGGCGACGCGGGCACGGGCGCCCGGCGGCTCGTTCATCTGGCCGAAGACCAGGGCGCAGCGCGAACCTTCCGTGGAACCGCCATGTTCCTTGGGATCCTTGTTCACGCCGGATTCGATCATTTCCCAGTACAGGTCATTACCCTCACGGGTCCGCTCACCCACACCGGCGAAGACCGAGTAGCCGCCGAACATCTTGGCGATATTGTTGATCAGTTCCTGGATCAGAACCGTCTTGCCGACGCCGGCGCCGCCGAACAGGCCGATCTTGCCGCCCTTGGCGTAGGGGCAGAGCAGGTCGACGACCTTGATACCGGTCGGCAGGATTTCAGCGGAGGTCGCCTGTTCCTCGAAGGACGGGGCCGGACGGTGGATCGGCGCGCGCTGCGTGTGGGCCACGTCGCCGGCTTCGTCGATGGCTTCGCCGGTGACCGACATGATGCGGCCAAGCGTGCCCGGACCGACCGGAACCGTGATCGGCGAACCCGTGTCGGTCACTTCCGTACCGCGCTGCAGGCCTTCCGTCGCGTCCATGGCGATCGTACGGACAGTGTTCTCGCCGAGGTGCTGGGCAACCTCGAGGACGAGCTTCTTGCCGTCATTGGTGGTTTCCAGGGCGTTGAGGATGTCCGGCAGGGTGCCTTCGAACTCAACGTCCACGACAGCGCCCGTGATCTGGGCAATACGGCCTTTGGATGTGCTCATAGCGGGTATTCCTCTCGCCTAGAGGGCCTCGGCGCCGGAGATGATCTCAGTCAGCTCCGTGGTGATCTGCGCCTGACGCGTGCGGTTATAAACAAGGTTCAGTTTGTCGATGAGTTCGCCGGCATTGCGCGTGGCGTTGTCCATCGCGGCCATCTTGGCCCCCATCTCGCCTGCCACGTTTTCCAGCAGGGCGGACAGGATGACGGTATCGGCATAGCGCGGCAGCAGCGTGTTGAGGATCGTCTCCTCATCCGGCTCGGCCTCGTAGATCGCGCCCTTCAGGTCGGGACGTTCCACGCCCTCGTCGATCGCATCGATCGCGGGGATCAGCACTTTCGCGCGCGGCTTCTGCGAGATCACCGACACGAATTCCGCCGAGACCAGCTCGCAGACATCGAACTCGCCATTCTCGAACATGATGCGGATCTTTTCGCCGATCCGGCCCGAGGTGGCGCTGGTGATGGTCTTCTCGGCCGACAGATCGATCCGCTCGACAATGAGCTTGGCGAACTGGCGCTTCAGCTGGTCGCCGCCCTTCTTGCCGACGCAGATCAGCTTGACGGTCTTGCCTTCGGCCTGCAGCGCCGTGATGCGCTCGCGGGCCTTCTTCACGATGTTCGTGTTGAAGCCGCCGCACAGGCCGCGATCGGCCGTCATCACGACCAGAAGATAGGTTTCCGACTGGCCGGTCCCGACCAGCAACGGCGACGCGCCCGGCGTGCCGGCCATGGCGGCCGACAGATTGGCCATCACCGCAGACATGCGCTCGGCATAGGGACGCGCGGCCTCCGCGGCTTCCTGCGCCCGGCGCAGTTTTGCCGCGGCGACCATCTGCATCGCCTTGGTGATCTTCTGCGTCGACTTGACGCTTTCGATCCGGTTTTTCAGGTCCTTAAGGCTCGCCATAAGGCTCTCCTAGCGGTTGGTCTCGATCAGGCTCACGCGAAGTGTTCGGTGAACTTGTCGAGAACCGCCTTCAGCTTGCCTTCCGAGTCGTCGGTCAGCTTCTTCTCTTCGCGGATCGAGGAGAGAAGGTCGGCGTGCTCGGCGTGCAGGTGACGCAGCAGGTCGGCTTCGTAGCGGGCGATGTCCGACACGGCCAGGCCGTCCAGATAGCCACGCGTACCGGCGTAGATCACGCAGACCTGCTCTTCCATCGACAGCGGCGAGAATTGCGGCTGCTTCAGGAGCTCGGTCAGGCGCTGACCACGGTTCAGCAGCTTCTGGGTGGCGGCGTCGAGGTCGGAACCGAACTGGGCAAAGGCCGCCATTTCGCGGTACTGGGCCAGTTCGCCCTTCATCTTGCCGGCAACCTGCTTCATCGCCTTGGTCTGGGCGGCAGAACCCACGCGCGAAACCGACAGACCGACGTTCACGGCCGGACGGATGCCCTGGTAGAACAGGTCGGTTTCCAGGAAGATCTGGCCGTCGGTGATCGAGATCACATTGGTCGGGATGTAGGCCGACACGTCATTGGCCTGGGTTTCGATGACCGGCAGGGCCGTCAGCGAACCATTGCCATTGGCGTCGTTCAGCTTTGCCGCGCGCTCCAGCAGGCGGGAGTGCAGGTAGAAGACGTCGCCCGGATAGGCTTCGCGGCCCGGCGGGCGGCGCAGCAGCAGGGACATCTGGCGATAGGCGACGGCCTGCTTGGACAGGTCATCATACACGATCAGGGCGTGCATGCCGTTATCGCGGAAGTATTCGCCCATGGCGCAGGCGGTGAACGGTGCCAGGAACTGCATCGGAGCCGGGTCCGAAGCGGTCGCGGCGACCACGATGGTGTAGTCCATCGCGCCATTTTCCTCGAGCGTCTTCACGATCTGGGCGACCGTGGAGCGCTTCTGGCCGACGGCGACGTAGATGCAGTAGAGCTTGGCGCTCTCGTCATCGCCTTCGTTGACCTGTTTCTGGTTCAGGATCGTGTCGAGCGCGATCGCGGTCTTGCCGGTCTGGCGGTCACCGATGATCAGCTCGCGCTGGCCGCGGCCGACCGGGATCATGGCGTCGATCGCCTTGATGCCCGTCGCCATCGGCTCGTGCACGGATTTGCGCGGGATGATGCCTGGGGCCTTCACGTCAACGCGGCGGCGCTCGGCAACATCCTTCAGCGGACCCTTGCCGTCGATCGGCTCACCCAGACCGTCCACGACACGGCCCAGCAGGCCCTTGCCGACGGAGGTGTCGACGATCGAGCCGAGACGCTTGACGGTGTCGCCTTCCTTGATGCCCCGGTCGTCGCCGAAGATCACGCAGCCGACATTGTCGCGCTCGAGGTTCAGGGCCATGCCCTTGATGCCGCCCGGGAACTCGACGAGCTCACCGGCCTTCACCTCGTCCAGGCCGTAGACGCGGGCAATACCGTCACCGACGGACAGCACGCTACCCACATCCGAAACCTTCGCTTCGGAACCGTAATTCTTGATCTGATCCTTGAGGATCGCAGAGATTTCTGCGGCACGGATGTCCATGGACCTAGGCCTCTTTCATCGCATTCTTCATCCCGTCCAGCTTGGTGCGGAGGGAACTATCGAACATGCGGGAGCCGACCTTCACGATCAGCCCGCCCAACAATTCGGGCCGCACATCCGTGCGCACCTCGATCTCGCGCCCGAAGGCACCCTTCAGCGAAGCCGCGAGGGCCTCGGTCTGTTTCTTCGTCAGCGCCGCTGCCGTGGTCACGTCGGCGGTCACCACGCCGCGATCGGCCGCAGCCAGCGCAGCATAGATCTTCGCGACGGTGCCCAGCTCGCCGGCGCGGCCATTATGGGCAGCGACGCCGAACGTGTTGCGGGTCAGCGCGTTGAACTTGGCCTTCTTCGCCAGCTCGGCCAGCACGCCATCCTTGGCGTCAGCCGGATGCAGCGGCGAGGCAAGCGCCTCGGCCAGTTCCGGGGATTCCTCAAGCATCGCGCGGAAAGCCGACAGGTCGGCTTCCACCGCGTCAGCGGCACCCGAGGTCTTCGCCAGCTCGAACACGGCAGTTGCGTAGCGTCCTGCCGCGTTGGCTGTCATGGCGTCTTCGCCGGTCTTCACCGTGACGTCACTCTCTAGCTGGATGGCACCCGTAGATCGCCGGAATGGCGCAAGTGCTTGTTATTCAACGATTTTCACAAACGAACACACGGTGTTGCACCGCACGTTCTCGTGGTTCGGCGCTGCGATAGCACAGGCATAGGGGCACAGCAAGCCACTCACACCGGGCGTTTCAGCGCACGGACAGTGTTTTGGCGACGCTCTCGTCCGCCCGGCCGCGCGCACAGGGGCGCTCCCGGAAGGATGTCCCTGTCACGCCCCCTTCCGTCGCGCCTTTTTCGCGAGGATGTTCATCGTCTCGACGAAGAGCGAGAAGGCGATGGCGAAGTAGAGATAGCCGCGCGGGATATGGAAATGCAGCGCGTCGGCGACCAGTGCGACACCGATCAGCAAGAGGAAGGACAGGGCCAGCATCTTGGTCGTGGGATGCCGCTCGATGAAGCGCGACACTGTGCCCGCGGCGAGCAGCATGATCGTCATGGCGATGGCGACCGCCGTGATCATCACCGGCAGATGGTCGGTCATGCCGACCGCCGTGATCACACTGTCCAGCGAGAAGACGATATCGATCAGCACGATCTGGAACACGACTGCCCCGAAGGCCGCCACCACCGGGTTCTCGTGATGAGTATTGTCGCCCTCCACCGAATGGTGGATTTCCAGCGTTGCCTTGACGATCAGGAAGAGACCGCCGCCCATCAGGATCACATCGCGCCAGGACACATCGAAACCGGCGATCGAGAAAACCGGCTCCTCCAGATGCGCAATCCACACCAGTCCGAACAGCATGATGACCCGGAAGATCAGCGCCAGGCCCAGCCCGAGCGCCCGTGCCTTCGGCCGCTGGGCCTCCGGCAACCGCCCCGCCATCAGCGCGACGAAGATCACATTGTCGATCCCCAGCACGATTTCCAGGAAGGTCAGCGTGGCCAGCGAGAGAAAGACTTCGGGGGTCAGCAGGGCTTCGAGCATGATCGCGTGTCCGGCGGCTGGTGGTCAGATGAAGCTATAGGGTTCGACGTCGATTGACACCCGCACCGAGGACGGTGTCTTCACCCGTCCCGACCAGGCGCGCAGATAGGCGGAGATATCGACCGTCTTGTCGGCGCGCACCAGGATGCGGCGGCGGTGCCAGCCGCGCACCATCGCCCGCGGGGGTTCGGCCGGCCCCCAGATCTCCACGCCGTCGGTGACCGGCGCCGCGGCGGCCCAGTCGGCGGCAGCCTTTTCGACATTGGCCGGGTCCTGGCTCATCAGCCCGATCGCGGCGAGCCGGCCGAAGGGTGGCAGGCCCAGCGCCTCGCGCGCCATGAATTCCATGTCGAGGAAACGGTCGCGATCGCCGGCAATCAGCGCCTGGATCGCTTCGTGCTCGGGCTGGTGGGTCTGCAACAGCGCCCGCCCTGGACGATCCGCGCGGCCCGCCCGGCCGGCCACCTGGACCAGGGTCTGGAAGGTGCGCTCCCCGGCCCGCGGATCGCCGCCGGCCAGGCCCAGATCGGCATCCACCACGCCGACCAGCGTCAGGTTGGGGAAATTATGGCCCTTGGCGGCGATCTGGGTGCCGACCAGGATGTCGATCTCGCCCTTCTCCATCGCCGCCACGATCTCGGCACCGCGCTGTGTATCGGAGGAATAGATCTCCACCCGCGCCTCGGGAAAGCGCCGCTTGGCCTCCTCGGCCACCCGCTCGACACCCGGCCCGACACTGGTCAGCGAATCCTCCGCCCCGCATTCCGGACAGGCTTTCGGCTTGGGCATGGAGAAGCCCGTGACATGGCAGACCAGCCGGCCGGTATAGCGGTGCTCGACGAGATAGGACTGGGTGTCCGGCGACACCATGCGGTGACCGCAGGCGCGGCACAGCACCAGCGGCGCATAGCCCCGGCGGTTAAGATAGAGCAGGCTCTGCTCGCCGCGCGCATAGGTCTCGGCCATCGCGGCGACCAGCGGCGGCGACAGCCAGCAGCCACTCTCGGCCGGGGTCTCGCGCAGATCGATCGTGCCGATCTCCGGCAGGATGGCCGCGCCCGGCCGCGCCGGCAGATGCACATGCACATAGCGGCCGGCCTGCACATTGGCGAGGCTTTCCAGCGAGGGCGTCGCCGAGGCCAGCACCACCATCGCCCCTTCCAGCTTGGCGCGGACAATGGCGAGGTCGCGGGCCTGATAGGCCAGGCCCTCATCCTGCTTGTAGGTCGGGTCGTGCTCCTCGTCGACGACGATCAGGGCGAGTTTCATGAAGGGCAGGAACAGCGCCGAGCGCGCGCCCACCACGATCCGTGCCCGCCCCTCGGCCACCTCGCGCCAGACCCGGCGGCGGTTTTTCGGCCCGGCGCCGGAATGCCACAGGGCCGGCTTCACGCCGAAGCGTTTTTCAAAGCGCGACAATACCGCCTCGGTCAGCGCGATCTCCGGCAACATGATCAGGATCTGGGCCTTGTGGTCGCGGCGCAGCACCTCGGCCACGGCCTCGAAATACACCTCGGTCTTGCCCGAGCCTGTCACCCCGTCCAGCAAGGCCGACTGGAAACCGCCGGCCCGAACCAGGCGGCGCAGCACGCCGGACGCCTCGCCCTGCATGGCGGTCAGATCGAGCCCGGCATGATCGGGATCCGGTTCCTCGAAGGGCGGATCGACCAGGCGTTTTTCCTCGGCCAGCGCGCCGGACTTCGCCAGCCCCTTCACCACCGAGGCCGTCACGCCCGCTTCGCGCGCCAGATCGGCCGCCGTTGCCTCGCCCAGCGCGGCGGCGGCATCGAGCACGCGCTGGCGCGCCTCGGTCATCCGCCCCGGATCGCCATCGCCCGGGCGGTAGACCGTCTCGGTCGGCGAGGGTTTCAACGCATCCGTCGCGCGCAGGACCGAACGCAGCACGATCCCCGGCGGCTGCACCAGATAGCGCGCCAGCCAGTCGACAAACCGCCGCGTGCCCTCGGGCAGGGGCGGACCGCCGGTCGCGCTGTCGAGCGGTTTCAGCTTGCGATCCGGATCGTCCGGCTTGATGGCCCAGACCACGCCGCGCGCCAGCCGCTTGCCCAGCGGGGCCAGCACATGATCGCCCGGCTGCACCTCGACATCGTCCGGCACGACATAGTCGAAGGCTTCCGGCAGCGGCAGCGGAAACAGGATGGCGGCGATGCGGCGTGACACGGTCGGGCTTGTCCTCGATTCCGGCCAAGCTTAACCGCCCCCGCCCGGTTTGCGACAGTCCCGGCAGCTGCACCGCTGTGGAGTAGGCGGGCGCTGGCAGACGGGTTTGCATTTCGGAAAGGGAATACGCCAAAACTGGCACGCGAAACGGGCAGGGAGCCAGACATGACCGGCAGCGCAGACCAGGAAGACGTCCTCCGGCTCGATGCGGCCTCCGCGCGCGCCTATCTGATGGAACATCCCGATATCGTCCGCGAGGATGCCGAGCTGATGGCCCTGCTCGCCCGGCGCGACGCGGGCAGCGATGTTGTCGATCTCGGCTCGGCCGCGCGCGAAAAACTGCTCGAGGAGGTGCGCCAGCTCAAGGCGCTCAATGCCGGCATTGTCGAGACCGCACGCGCCAATCTGGCGACCCAGTCCCAGATCCACATGGCGGTCCTCGCCCTCCTGGAAGCCGACAGCCTCAGCGCGCTGGACCGCAAGATTTCCGGCCGCCTGACCGGTGCGCTCGGCGTGGATGTCTGCCGTATCCTGATCGAAGGGCACGCGCCGCTGCGGGCCGGTGAGTCCATTCTCGGCGCCTCCGAGGGCTTTGTCGGCGACGTGCTGGGCCAGAAGGTGGAACGGCTCGGCCCGGTCGATCCTGAGATCGCCCATGCGCTTTACGGCCAGCAGGGCGCCCGGGTGAAGAGCGAGGCCGTCGTGCGGCTCGACTTCCACGGCCAGGACGGGCTGATGGCCCTGGCGGCGCGCGATGCGCACCTGTTCGAGGCCGGACAGGGAACCGAACTTCTCAACTTCCTCGCGCGCGCCATCGAGCGCATGATCGTGCAATGGCTGCATCACACGCGCTGACCCTGCCCCTGGGCGCCGCACTGGACGCCTTTTACGCCCATCTCGCCGGCGAGCGCCGTCTCGCCGCCCGCACGCTTGATGCCTATCGCCGCGATCTGGACGGGTTCGCCGAATTTCTCGGCCTGCACCTGGGCTGCGCGCCTGCCCTGTCCGATCTCGCCACCCTGCGCGCCAGCGATTTCCGCGCCTGGATGGCCGATCGCCGCCGCGGCGGCCTGTCGGCGCGTTCGCTGGCCCGTGAACTCTCGGCCGTGCGCACCTTTTTCGGCTATGCCCGGCGGCGCTGGTCGCTGGAGAACGCCGCCCTCTCCCTGATCGAGGGCCCCAAATTCGCCCGTTCAAAGCCCAAGCCGGTGAGCGAGGAAGCCGCCCGCGAACTGATCGCCGAGACCGGCCATCGCGACGGGCGCGACTGGGTACAGGCCCGCGACAGCGCCATCCTGCTCCTGCTCTATGGCTGCGGCCTGCGCATCTCCGAAGCGCTCGGCCTGACAGGGCGCGACCATCCGCTGGGCGAGACGCTGCGCATCACCGGCAAGGGCGGCAAGATGCGCGTTGTGCCGGTTCTGCCTGCCGTGCGCGAGGCCTGCGCCGAGTATGTGCACCTGTGTCCCTTCGACCTGGAACCCGCCGCCGCCCTGTTCCGCGGCACGCGCGGCGGCGCACTGGGCGCCCGCAGCGTGCAGGCGCTGATGAGCGATCTGCGGGGCCGGCTCGGACTGCCCGCCAGCGCTACCCCCCACGCCCTGCGCCACGCCTTTGCCACCCACCTTCTGGCCAATGGCGGCGATCTGCGCGCCATCCAGGAGCTGCTCGGCCATGCCAGCCTCTCCACCACCCAGGTCTATGCCGACGTCGAAACCCGCCGCCTCATGTCCATCTACGACCAGACCCACCCCCGCGCCCGGCGGGGCTAGTATCGCCATAGTCCCTCCGCAGGGCGGGTAGGGGTGCTCTTCACCTAAAAACCCTCCGCTTTTCCCGGCTGAAAGCCCGGCCTTGAGCCGGGCGAAGCGCCGGGACCTGCGGGAAACGCATCGCTTGAGATGACTTTCGGTCGATCCCGGATCTGCAGCCTGCCTGCGCAGGCTGAAGCCTGCGCCCGCGAAAGCGGGTGTCCGGGAAAAATGAGGCGGTTGGAAGAGAGGGTACCAACGCTTCACCAAGCACCGTCACCCTGACGAAGGTCAGGGCCCAGTTCATAGGGCGCGGTGACAGCGATCTCGCACATATCCCGCACATCGCCACCGCCCGATCTGAGCCCGCCTGGCGAAAATCTCCCTTTGCGATCTGGGTCCTGACCTTCGTCAGGATGACGGTGCGTGGGTCCGGGCCGGAAACTTATCCCCGCCCTCCCAATTGCCCCTACCATCGTCAGCGGTTTCCGGGATGGGAGGCATGAGCTCAGTCCCTTGTGCCCGGGAGCGTGCGGAGCTCGTCCGCGCCTGGTGGGTG
>MRWG01001158.1_pt1 | contig 18597 bp, 15 predicted proteins | sample 1013341 | NCBI WGS metagenome assembly MRWG01 (sample SAMN06117577, study PRJNA244670) | biofilm metagenome | biome: Water; feature: Cathode Biofilm; material: Biofilm; isolation source: microbial consortium enriched at the cathode of a solar microbial fuel cell | place: USA: District of Columbia ... | reverse complement strand
TTCCAGCGGCAGAATGCCGATGCCGGCCTGCCGCTCTTCCAGCTTCTCAAGTTCGGCCAGCGTGTCGACGCGCGCCACATTGCCCAGATTGTGCTCGGCAAGGATCTGCGAAAGCCGCTCGGCGGAGCCCTCGCTCCAGCCGGCAATCAGCACCCGCTTGCCGCTGGAGCGCAGGTCGCCAATGTGCTTCACGGCATGGTCGAAAACGTTGGCGTTGGGGTCGGCGCGCTCTTCGGCAAAGTTGCGGCCCGCTTCGGAACCGGCGTGATAGAGGCGCGACTTGCTGGTTTCGGGCGTGGCGAAGGGCGTGAAGTGGACCACGCGGCGCTCGGCGCCTGCCGCAGTCACTTCCTTCGGATCGAGATAGATCGTGTCGGGCTTGACCGGCTTGTAGGGAACCGCGCCGCCAAGCTCGTTGCCCGCCATCTGCTCGCGCCGCGCCTCATAGTGATCGACGATCAGCGCATGACGTTCGCCAAGCGCTTCCTCGGCGAGATGGTCGAAGATAACGGGCGCATCGGGCAGATAATCCAGCGCGCTTTCGAGGCGTTCGTGAAAAAGCGGCAGCCAGTGCTCCATGCCGGCAAAACGCCGGCCCTCGCTGACGGCGGCATAAAGCGCATCGTCACGCGATGGCGCACCAAACATCTCGATGTAATTGCGGCGAAACCGGCTGATAACCTCAGGCGTCAGCGTGATCTCGCTCATCGCCTGAAGCGCGACTTCGGTGCGCTGGCCGGTGGTGCGCTGTGTGGCGACATCGAAGGAGCGGATCGATTCCAGCGTGTCGCCGAAGAAATCGAGCCGCAACGCTTCGTCCCAGCCGGGCGCGAAAAGGTCCAGAATGCCGCCGCGCACCGCATACTCACCCACGTCGCGCACGGTGGAAACGCGCTCGAAACCGCTGGTCTCAAGCCGGCCCGTGAGCGCGGTCATGTCCACCTGATTGCCGGGTTTGGCGAAAAAGCCCTGCGCGCCGATCTGATCTGCCGGCGGCATGCGCTGCAAGAGCGCGTTCGCGCTGACGATGACAATGGCGCGGTGCGGGTTCTTGCGCAGATTCGCCATGGCGTTCATGGCTGCAAGCCGGCGCGCAGCCGCATCGCCGCCCGGCGACACGCGGTCATAGGGCAAACAGTCCCAGGCCGGCAGGTCGAGCACGGGCAGGCCCGGATCGGCAAAGCGCAGCGTGTCGATGAGTGCTGGCAGACGCTGGCCATCGCGCAGAACGAAGATCACCGGCCCATTGGGGGCGATCTCACGCGCGACCGTTGCCAGTGCGAAGGCTTCAAAGCCGTCGGCAACACCGTCCACCGTTACCGCGCCAATGCCCTCGCGCGGCAGTTTCAAAGCAGTCATCAGGCTCATCAGCGTCGTGCCTCAGCGGCTCCGCGAGGCGAGAATGCGCCTCCAGAGTGGTGTGTCATACTCCGACGGCACCGGCGTTTCGCCCGTTACCCATTTGAAAAGCTGGGTGTCCGGCACGTCCAGAATGGTTTCCAGCTCGTCCATTTCCTGATCGCTGAGACGATCGATTTCCGCATCGGCGAAACCGCCGAGAACGAGATCCATCTCGCGCGTTCCGCGACGCCAGGAGCGCACCAGGGCGCGGCGGCGGCGGGGGTCGAGATCGTGGCTGGAACGGGTGGTGCCTGTCATGGTCTGGCCTTCATGGTCTGCGGCGGTCGGTCGCCCGGGCGGATATAGCGTGTGCATGAGCGTCTGTCAGCCTTGCGTCGCCGAATTTGGGCTTTAATCATGACACCATGCGCCCTTCACTTCTTGATCCCCTGTTCGCCCCTGTCACGACGCTCGATGGCGTCGGAACCAAGGTTGCCGATCTTCTGGCCAATATCGTGCCGGGCGACGCCGCTGGCCGTGAGCTGCGCGTCGGCGACCTGATCTTTGTTCTGCCGCACTCGCTGATCGACCGGCGCAACCGGCCGGGCATCGCCAATGCGCCCGAGGGCGCGATCGTCACGCTTGAAGTGACAGTGGGCCGCCATCATCCTTCGCCGCAGGGGCGCAGGAACGTGCCCTACCGGGTCTTCGCGTTCGATGACACGGGCGAGATCACGCTGACCTTCTTCCATGCCCGCGCGCCATGGATCGAAAAGATCCTGCCGGAGGGCGAGAAGGTTCTGGTGAGTGGCCGGATGGAATGGTTCAACGGGCGCGCATCGATGGTGCACCCGGATTTCATCGTGCCGCTTTCCGAAGCGCACACGCTGCCGGCGCTCGAACCGGTCTATCCGCTGACGGCCGGCCTTTCGGCAAAGGTGCTGCGGCGCGCCATCGGCCAGTCGCTTGAACGCCTTCCAGACATGCCCGAATGGCAGGATGCCGCATTTCTGTCGCGCAACGGGATGCCGCCCTTCGCAGACGCGCTGAAGCGGCTTCACGATCCGCAGACGCCCGAAGACGTGCAGCCGGAAAGCCCGTTCTGGCGGCGCATCGCCTATGACGAATTTCTGGCGGGGCAGCTCTCCCTGGCGCTGGTGCGGGCGAAGGTGAAGCGCCTTTCCGGCCGGCCGCTGACGGGCGATGGACGCCTTGAGCGCAAGATCCGTGCGGCGCTTCCCTATACGCTCACGGGCGCGCAGGAGGAGGCCGTCAAGGACATTCACGCGGATCTGGGCAGCGCAGAGCGCATGGTGCGGCTGCTTCAGGGCGATGTGGGTGCGGGCAAGACCGTTGTTGCACTGCTTGCCATGGCGCGCGCCGCCGAAGCCGGCGGACAGTCATCCCTCATGGCTCCGACGGAAATCCTCGCCCGGCAGCACGCCGCGACGATCACGCCGCTGGCGCAGGCGGCAGGCCTCTCCGTTGCCGTTCTGACGGGCCGGGAAAAGGGCAAGGAGCGCCAGCGCATTCTTGATGATATCGCATCGGGCGCGGTCGACTTCGTGATCGGCACCCATGCGCTTTTTCAGGAAACCGTGCAGTTCAGGGATCTGGCGCTGGCCGTGGTGGACGAGCAGCATCGTTTCGGCGTGCACCAGCGGCTCGCCATGACTGCCAAGGGCAACGCGCCCGACATGCTGGTCATGACGGCGACGCCCATTCCGCGCACGCTGGTGCTTTCGGCATTCGGCGACATGGATGTTTCGCGCCTGACCGAGAAACCGGCGGGCCGCCAGCCCATCCGTACGGTGACGCTGCCGGTGGAGCGCCTGCCGCAACTGGTCGACCGGCTGCGCAAGGCGCTGGACGAAGGCCAGAAGGTCTACTGGATCTGCCCGCTTGTCGATGAATCGGAGGAATTGCCGCTGATGTCGGCGGAAGACCGGCACGCCTCATTGCAAAAGGTGTTCGGCAGCGCGGTCGGTCTCATCCATGGACGCATGAAGGCCGCCGAGAAGGACGAAGCAATGCGCGCCTTCAAGGCCGGCGAAACGCGCATTCTGGTTGGCACCACAGTGGTGGAAGTGGGCGTCGATGTGCCCGACGCCACCATTATCGTGATCGAACATGCCGAGCGCTTCGGTCTGGCGCAGTTGCATCAGCTGCGCGGACGCGTGGGGCGCGGCGCCCTCGCCTCGTCCTGTGTGCTCGTCTACAAGGGCCCGCTCGGCCAGACCGCCACCCGGCGGCTGGAAGTGATGCGCGAAACCGAAGACGGTTTCGTCATCGCCGAGGAAGACCTGAAACTGCGTGGCGAAGGTGACCTTCTCGGCACCAAACAGTCGGGCACGCCCGGTTTCCGGGTGGCCCGCATCGAGGCGCATGTGGACCTGCTACAGGCCGCGCGTGACGATGCGCGGCTTATCCTGTCGCGCGACCCGGAGCTACAGACCCCGCGCGGTGAAGCGCTGAGGCTGCTTCTTTATTTGTTCGGTCGGGATGAGGCGGTGCGGCTCTTGCGCGCCGGCTGACTGTCTTCGTTCATCGCCTCGGCGGCCAGCGCTGCCGTCTGCTGCTGATATTCAGGTGCAACCAGACCGGCGGAGATAACGAGCTTTGCGCCCTCTTCCACGGTCATCTTGAGCTCGATCACATCCTGCTTCGGGACGAACAGCAGGTAGCCGGATGTCGGGTTCGGCGTTGTCGGCAGGAACACGGCGATGGTCTGGCCTGCATCGTCATCCACCTTTGCCTGCACCTCGCCGCGCGTCTCTGTGGCAACGAAGACCAGCGCCCAGAGCCCCTTGCGCGGATATTCGATCAGACCGACCTTCTTGAACGTGTCCGAGCGCTCGGAAAGAACCGTTTCGAGGATCTGTTTCAGACCGCGATAGACGCTGCGCACCAGCGGCATGCGACCGAGAATGTTTTCACCGGTGTTGACGATGGTGCGACCGATGAAATTCGCTGTCAGGAAACCGATCAGCGTGATCACGACAAGCGCCACGATCAGACCGAAGCCCGGAAGGGCGAATGGCAGGTAATTGTCGGGATTGTAGCGGAAGGGAATGTAGGGTTTGACCCATGAATCCACCCATCCGATCATCGACCAGGCCAGATAGGCCGTGATTGCGAGCGGCGCAGTGACAATGAAACCCGTAAGAAAATAGTTGCGCAGGCGAGTCATCATGATGTGGGAACGGGCCTCAAGAGTGGCGAATTAACGGGAAGCAGCCCGGTGGACACTACGCCACCAGGCTGAACATTAGAATAGAAATTAGGGCCGCCGTATGACAGCCCTCCTTTCGTTATTCTACGGTAACCGACTTCGCCAGATTTCGCGGCTGATCGACATCCGTGCCCATGATGACTGCCGTGTGATAGGCCAGCATCTGGATCGGCAGTGCATAGATGATCGGCGCGACGAACTCGGGAACATCCGGCAGAACGATGGTCTCGAGCGTTTCGAGCGTGGCGTTCTGTGCGCCCTTCTCATCCGTGATCAGAACGATGCGGCCGCCGCGCGCGGCGACTTCCTGCATGTTCGAGACCGTCTTCTCGAAAATGCGGTCATGCGGCGCGATCACGATCACCGGCATCTGCTCGTCGATCAGCGCGATGGGACCATGCTTCAGCTCACCGGCGGCATAGCCTTCGGCGTGAATGTAGGAAATCTCCTTGAGCTTCAGCGCGCCTTCCAGAGCCAGCGGATAGTTCGTGTCGCGGCCGAGATAAAGCACGTGGCGCACATGGGAGAGCTCGCGCGCGACCTTCTCGATGCTGGCGCTGAGCTTGAGCGCCTGAGACGCGTAACGCGGTGCTTCGGAAAGCTCACGCACCAGCGCCTGTTCCTCCTCCGGTGAAATCGTTCCGCGCGCCTTGGCGGCCTTCAGCGTCAGCGCTGCAAGCACGCTCAACTGGCAGGTGAACGCCTTGGTGGAGGCAACGCCGATCTCGGGCCCGGCCAGTGTCGGGAAAATGCCGTCGCTCTCGCGGGCGATGGTCGATTCGCGCACATTGACGATTGCCGAGATCGGGATGCCCTCTTCACGGCAATAGCGCAGCGACGCCAGCGTGTCGGCGGTCTCTCCGGACTGTGAGATGAACAGGGCGGCGCTGTTCTTCGGCAGCGGCATCTCGCGGTAGCGAAACTCCGAGGCGATATCGATATCGACCGGCAGGCGGGCATAACGCTCGAGCCAGTATTTCCCGATGAGACCGGCCAGATAAGCGGTTCCGCAGGCCGAGATCGCCAGACGCTCGATCTTTGCGAAATCGAACGGCAGATCGAAATCGGCAACCGTACCGTCAGCAAAGTTCAGGTAGTTGGCAAGCGTGTGGGAGATGACTTCCGGCTGTTCATGGATTTCCTTTTCCATGAAGTGCCGGTGGTTGCCTTTGTCGACCAGAAGGCTGGTGCCGACCGACTGCTGGCGGGCACGCTCGACCGGCTGGCCGGCCATGTCGAAGATCTCCATCCCGTTGCGGCGCAGCACCACCCAGTCGCCATCCTCCAGATAGGTGATGGCGTTGGTGAAGGGCGCAAGAGCGATGGCGTCAGAGCCGAGATACATCTCGCCCTCGCCATGGCCAACGGCAAGCGGCGGACCATTGCGCGCACCAACGATCAGGTCTTCATCGCCGCGGAACATGATGGCGAGCGCGAATGCGCCGCGCAGACGCTTGAGCGCAGCAAAGGCCGCATCCTTCGGCGATGCGCCGTTCTTCACTTCGCGCGCTACGAGATGGGCGACCACCTCGGTGTCGGTCTGCGAAGCGAAAACGAAGCCGTCGCGCTTCAGTTCCTCGCGCAGCTCGGCAAAATTCTCGATGATGCCATTGTGAACGACAGCCACATCCTCGGCAAAATGCGGGTGCGCATTGGCCTCATTGGGAACGCCATGCGTGGCCCAGCGCGTGTGGCCGATGCCGATCATGCCGCCGAGCGGCTCTTCGCCCAGGCGCTTTTCCAGATTGACCAGCTTGCCCTCGGCGCGGCGGCGGTCGAGCTGACCGTGGTCGAGCGTCGCAACGCCCGCAGAGTCATAGCCGCGATATTCGAGCCGCTTCAGAGCGTCGACGATGAGCGGCGCAACCGGCGTCTGCCCGACAATGCCTACAATTCCACACATATGGCTTCTCAGCCTCCCACCAAACCTAAAACCCCGATTCACGCAGGCGTTTTAGAACGCCCGGGAACTGGATGAAAATCAACAAGTCTTTCAATTCGTATCAAGCCTAATCTGGGTCTGCGACGCCCGCATGTCAGGCTTATCCACGCCGCGCCTTGATCGCTGCCAGACGGTCGCGCAGGCGCTTTCCGAGCCCGGCGCGATTGGACTGGCGGGCACGCCCGAAGGCCAGTGCATCGGCAGGCACCGATTCCGTGATCACGCTGCCGGAGGCCACATAGGCGCCCGCGCCAATGGTGAGCGGCGCGACGAGCGCCGAGTTGGTGCCAATGAAAGCGCCCGGCTCGATATCGGTAAAATGCTTGGAGAAGCCATCATAATTGCAGGTGATGGTGCCGGCGCCCAGATTGGCCCTCGCGCCGACACGCGCATCGCCCACATAGGAGAGATGCGGAACCTTCGCACCCGGCTCGACGCGCGTCTTCTTGATCTCGACGAAATTGCCGATCTTCGCGCCTTCCATGATCTCCGCCCCCGGCCGCAGCCGTGCGAACGGACCGACGGATGCGCCTTCATCGACACGCGCTTCTTCCAGATGCGAGCTGGCCCTGATCGTTACATTCTCGCCGACCGTCACGCCCGGACCGAAGAACACGTTGGGCTCGATCACCGTGTCGCGGCCAATCACCGTGTCATGGGAGAAATAGACGGTCTGCGGGTCAATCATCGTTACGCCATCGAGCATCACGGCGCGCCGGCGGCGGTTCTGCCAGATGGTCTCGGCACCGGCGAGTTCGGCGCGGTTGTTGATGCCAAGCGCGCTCTCGTAATCGGCCTCGATGGCGCGCACGGTCAGGCCGCGACCGGCGGCAATCTCCACGATATCCGTCAGATAATATTCGCCCTTGGCGTTCTCATTGCCGATGGCGTCGAGCAGCTCAAGCGCGCTGTTGCCAGCAATCGCCATCGCGCCGCCATTGCAGAAAGTGATCCTGCGCTCTTCGTCGGAACAGTCCTTTTCCTCACGGATGGCGACAAGCGCATCGCCGTCCTCGATCAAGCGGCCATAGCCGGTGGGGCGCTCAGTACGGAAACCCATCACGACCACATCCGCGCCGGCGGCAAGCCCTGCGCGCAGCGCGGCAAGCGCGTCGAGTGAGATGAGCGGCGTATCGCCGAATGTGACCAGAACATCGTCATAACCGCGGGCAATGGCCGCGCGGGCCGCCAGAACCGCGTGGCCGGTGCCGAGCCGCTCTGCCTGAATGAAGGTTTCCGCGCCCGGCGCAAAGCCTTCAGCAGCACGCGACACGGCTTCCGCCCCATGGCCCACGACCAGCGCCTTGTCGCCGGCGCCAGCGGCGTCCAGCGCCCGGGTCACGTGACCGAGCATCTCCAGCCCGGCAATCTTGTGCAGCACCTTCGGTGTGGCGCTCTTCATCCGCGTTCCCTCGCCGGCTGCGAGAATGACGGAAAGGCAGGTGCGTTCGCTCATGGACTGGAAACCCGTTCTGCTTCTGACGATTCGCTTTCTCTTAGCATCCCGTCAGCGCGGCACCAATGGAGGGTTAGCCGAGTTTACCCAGCGCCGGGAAGGTTTCGAGCAGCCAGAAGGCCATGGACTGCATACCGCCCGTCAGGAAGAGCACGCCGGCAAGAACGAGAAGCGCGCCCATGACCTTCTCGACGCGGCCGAGATGCATGCGGAAACGCGACAGGAAGCGCATGAAACTGCCCGAAAACAGTGCGGCGAGAAGAAAGGGGACGCCAAGGCCAAGCGAATAGACGGCAAGAAGCAGTGCGCCATCGCCAACCGTCTCGCGTCCACCGGCCAGCGTGAGGATCGGCCCCAGAACCGGCCCGATGCAGGGCGTCCACCCAAAGGCGAAGGCCAGCCCCATGATATATGCGCCAAGCCTCGTGGCGGGCTTTCCGCCGGACTGAAAACGCGCCTCGCGCGACAGAAAGGGAATGCGCACCAGACCCAGAAAGTTGAGCCCCATGATGATGATGACAATGCCGGCGGCTATGGCGAGTTCCTGCTGCCAGGCGCGCAGGACCGCACCGATGGTCGAAGCGCCCGCGCCGAGCATCACGAACACGGTGGTGAAGCCGAGCACGAAGGAAAGCGAAGCGGTGAAGAGCGCAAAGCGCGTTGCGCCAGCGGAGCTTCCTGCCGGCTTGCCTTCGGCCTCGCCCTGAAACTGCTCAACGGAAACGCCGGCCATGTAGCAGAGATAAGGCGGCACAAGCGGCAGAACGCAGGGAGATAAAAACGACAGCGCTCCCGCACCGACCGCACTCAAATATCCGACATCAATCGCCATGCTTCAATCTCAATACAACAATGACAGCACGCTCATGCGCGCGCAAAAACAATGGAGCCCATATAGGCAGGCGCGATGGATGAGGCCAATCACCTTTCCGTGGCATAGGGTCGCCCCATGCGGAAAGACAATGCGGCAGCGATGCACCGAAGACGCGTGTTGATGTTGTGAAGCATGGTCATGAGCGTTCAGCGTTCAACACCTGGATCTGCTGATGAAAAGGGCGGTTGTGGGAAACCGTCAAACCTTGTCGATTGCAATGCTGCCTGTGGCCATCCTCTCGCAAGGGACCACTCAATATGACGCTCCTTCGATAAACCACCTGTTCAGGCGAAATTCGCCTTCGACCGGACGACCCCACCAATAGTCGTCGATGTCGTTGTAACCGTGCACCGGAAAAACCTGCTGCCATTGCGTGATCATGGCAATTGCAGCTTCGCGGGTATGGGCGGTCTGCTTCAACGTCTCATTGTGCACAATCTCGCCATCGCGGTTCAATATCTGCTTGCGAATATGCATGCCCTCACTCCCGAGCAGTCAATCCGATTGCCCGATCGTGGCAGGAAGCCGCAGACAATCAAGCGCGTCGACGCCCAAACGAACATGCGGCAAGGGCAGAAACTTGCCCGAAGAAGAATTTTGATCTGTTGGAGAATGGTGGTGAGCGCGCAGGGGCTCGAACCCTGGACCTACTGATTAAAAGTCAGTTGCTCTACCAACTGAGCTACGCGCTCCCGTGCGGGTTCTGGCGAACCCCGGAAAGTGGGCGGAACATAGATAGACGCTTATCCATGGTCAACCGGAAAAAAGCGTCTATCTCCCGACTTTTTTCACCGGGCCTGAAACCGCCCTGTCTGCAAGGGTTTCAGGTGGTGCTCAGCGTGCGCCGCACCGCATCGCGCCAGCCTTTCAGCTTCTCCGCGCGTTCGGATTCGGCCATTTTGGGCTGAAACTGCCGGTCGAGCTCCCATCCTTTGGCGAAGGCCTCAGAATCAGGCCAGACCCCGGCCCGCGATCCGGCAAGCCAGGCGGCCCCGAGCGCCGTCGTCTCAAGCTGGGTTGGCCGGTCCACCGGCGCATCCAGCATGTCGGCGATGCATTGCAGCGTCCAGTCGCTGGCAACCATGCCCCCGTCCACGCGCAGAACCGTGTGTTCGGCGCTGTCGTCCTGCCAGTCCTTGCGCATGGCGTCGAGAAGATCGCGCGTCTGATAGGCCACCGATTCGAGCGTTGCCCTGGCGAATTCCGCCGGACCGGAGTTGCGCGTGAGGCCATAGATCGCGCCGCGCGCTTCGGCATCCCAATAGGGAGCCCCCAGCCCCACAAAGGCAGGCACGAGGTAGAGGTTCTGGGTTGGATCGGCCTCGGCGGCAAGCGCACCCGAATCGGCTGCCTGATCGATCACCTTCAAACCATCGCGCAGCCACTGAACCGCCGCACCGGCCACGAAGATCGAGCCTTCCAGCGCATAGGTGGTCTTGCCGTTCAGCCGATAGGCAATGGTCGTCAGAAGACGGTTCTTCGAGGTCACCATCGTCTCGCCGGTGTTGAGGACCGCGAAGCAGCCGGTGCCATAGGTGGCCTTGAGCATGCCGGGCTCGAAACAGGCCTGACCGATCACGGCTGCCTGCTGATCGCCGGCAACGCCGAGTATCGGGATTTCGGCACCGAAAAGCGATTGCTCCGTCACGCCGAAATCATCGGCGCTGTCCTTCACCTCCGGCAGAAGCGCTTTCGGCACATCGAGGATTTCGAGCAGTTCGTCGTCCCAGCGATTGGTCTCGATGTTGAACAGAAGCGTGCGTGATGCGTTGGTGGCGTCGGTTACATGCGCCCTGCCCCCGGTCAGCCGCCAGATCAGGAATGTGTCGATGGTCCCTGCGAGCAATTCACCGTTCCGCGCCCGCTCCCGTGCGCCTTCCACATGATCGAGGATCCAGGAAAGCTTGGTCCCGGAGAAATAAGGATCGAGCAGAAGCCCCGTCTTGGCCGTGAAGGTCTCTTCCAGTCCCTTCTTTTTCAGGGTTTCGCACAGCGGCGCGGTGCGGCGGTCCTGCCAGACAATGGCCCGGTGGATCGGTTTGCCCGTGTCGCGCTCCCAGACCACGATGGTTTCGCGCTGATTGGTGATGCCGATTGCCGCGATGTCGCCGGCAGTCAGCGCCGCTTCTTCCAGCGCATCATGCACGGTGGAGACGACACTGTCCCAGATGTCTTCGGGATCATGCTCCACCCAGCCTGATTTCGGGAAGTGCTGAGGGAATTCCTTCTGCCCGGTCGCCACGGCTTTCATGGCCCTGTCGAAAACGATCGACCTGCTGGATGTGGTTCCCTGGTCGATTGCCAGTATGTAGCCGCTCATGGTTCCTCCGGGTGTAACTGTCGTGCGCCTTGCAACTGGCGACTTGAAACCGGCGCATCAAAACTGGCGCAGGCCATCCTCATCCAGACACGACCGCGCCTTGATCCGTCAAGGTCTGGCTCCTGTCCAGCTGGCGCAATTCATCGGCGCGCTGGCAATTCGGTTCAGCCGGCCTTCTGCGCTTCGCAAAGCGTCTGCATGAAGCCGTCGACGGCCGCTGCTTCTTCTGCAGAAATGTGCAGGCCGCGCTTGGTGCGCCGCCAGAGCACATCCTCACCGCTGACCGCCCATTCATGCTCGACCAGATAGCGCAGTTCGGCCTCATAGAGATCGTGACCGAAATGCCGGCCCAGATCTTCCGTCGATTCTGCCTTGCCAAGCATGTTCCAGGCGCGCAGTCCGTAAAGCCTGACGAGGCGGGCGGCATGGCCGCGCTCAAGGAACGGATAGTCCGCCACGAGCCTGTCCACCTGCGCGTCATATCCGTCGGCAGGGAACTCGCCACCCGGCAGCGCTTCGGCATGCGTCCACGGACGTCCCTTGGCGCCAATCGTGTCAGAGATCTTCTCCAGCGCGGATTCGGCGAGCTTGCGATAGGTCGTGATCTTGCCGCCGAACACGTGAAGCATCGGAGCGCCGGCCTTGCCGGCTTCGTCCTTCAGCACATAGTCGCGGGTTGCTTCCTGCGCCTTTGACGCGCCGTCATCATAGAGCGGTCGCACGCCGGAATAAGACCAGACGATATCGTCACGGGTGACGGGTTCGGCGAAATACTCGCTGGCGCAGGCGCACAGATAATCGGTTTCCTGATCGCTGATGGCGACATCCTTCGGATCGCCATCATAGTCCTGATCGGTGGTGCCGATGAGGGTGAAGTCTTCCTCATAGGGAATGGCGAAGATGATCCGCCCATCAGCGTTCTGGAAGAAGTAGGCGCGCGGATCGTCGAACTTCTTCTTCGTGACGATGTGGCTGCCCTTGACCAGACGCACATTGTGAACATCGTTCTGGCGAAGAACGCCGGAGATGATGTGATCCACCCAGGGGCCGGCGGCGTTCACCAGATAGCGCGCACGCACGGTCTCCTGCTCACCGGTCCGCAGATCCTCGATCTGAACCTTCCAGACGCCGTTCTCGTCTTCGGCGCGCACGACTTTGGTACGCACCCGCACCTCGGCGCCGCGATCAGCCGCGTCGCGCGCGTTGAGCACGACGAAGCGGGCATCATTCACCCAACAGTCCGAATATTCGAATGCGCGGCGGTAATCGGCCTTGAGCGGCTTTCCCGCCGGATCGGTGCGCATGTCCAGTGTCGCGGTCTTGGGCAGAAGCTTGCGGCCGCCAATATGGTCGTAGAGCCAGAGCCCGAGCCGCACGAGCCAAGCCGGACGCAACCCCTTGTGCACGGGCAGGACGAAGCGCATCGGCCAGATGATGTGCGGCGCGTTGCGCCAAAGCACTTCGCGCTCCATGAGCGCCTCGCGCACGAGGCGGAACTCATAATGCTCGAGATAGCGCAGACCGCCATGAATGAGCTTGGTGGAACCGGAAGACGTGCCGCTGGCCAGATCGTTCATCTCCGCCAGAAAGACGGAATAGCCCCGCCCGACGGCGTCGCGCGCGATCCCGCAACCATTGATCCCGCCGCCAACAACGAAAACGTCGTAGATCGCGGACGGATCGGTTTGGGAAGTGGACACGTTCTTCTCCTTCAAAACTCTGGGTACTCAGCAATTGCCAATTCAAAAAGGAATTATTTTGAAAGCATAACGAATGTCAAACGAAAATGAAACTCCGGTTACACACCGGTCTCGATCAATTGCACACCTGCTTCCTTGCAGAGCGCGCGCATGGAAGGTGCGGCGCAGCGGTCGGTGATAAAGGTGTGCACCTGAGACAAATGCCCGATGCGCACCGGCGCGCTACGCTCGAACTTGGTGGAATCCGAAACCAGGATCACATGGCGGGCATTGGCGATGATCGCCTGCGCCACTTTCACTTCGCGAAAATCGAAGTCGCACAACGCGCCATCCTGATCGATGGAAGAAACACCGATCACCGCATAATCGACCTTGAACTGACGGATGAAGTCCACCGCGGCTTCACCGACAACACCGCCATCTGATCCGCGTACAACACCGCCAGCGATGATAACCTCCAGTGTAGGATAAACCCGCATCCTGTTGGCAACATTGATATTGTTCGTGATGACCAGAAGCCCTTCATGATCCAGAAGTGCATCACTGACGGCCTCGGTCGTCGTGCCGATATTCACGAAGAGCGACGCCTTGTCGGGGATCAGACGGGCGGCGGCCTGGCCGATGGCGCGCTTCTCATCGGCGGCAATCTTGCGCCGTGCCTCATATTCCATGTTCTCGATGCCGGACGGTATCAGTGCGCCGCCATGGATGCGGGTCAGGAAACGTTTTTCGCAGAGTTCATTCAAATCCCGGCGAATGGTCTGCGGCGTGACATCGAAATGGGCAGCCAGATCGTCGACAAGAACGCGGCCCTGCTCCTTCGCCAGATCGAGTATCTCGGAAAGTCGCGGTGTCAGAAAAGTGTTGTTCATGCCCACTCCAATGTTCGTTTTCGGTATTTAAAACTAAAAACGAACATTGAGCAAGCGCACCCCTAAGCTGGCAAGAACGAAACCATCCCCTATTTTCTTACGTAGCTGAAAGACAGGCGGCGCGGCTGCCTTTGAAAAGAGCCGTGATTGTGTACCGCCGTTCAAGTGGCCGCCATTCAAGTGGAGGAGCGATCATGCAACGACTGTTACTGACCATCCTTATCTGCCTGACACCCGTTTTCGCTTTTGCAGGTGAGGCAGAAATCCGCGCGGCGCAATCATCCATCAAGGGGCAGATCGAGGCGTTCATCGCCGGCGACGACGCCCGCGCCTATTCCTATGCCGCCCCCAACATCAAGCGCATGTTCCCGACACTGGAGCGCTTCATGGCGATGGTCAGGCAGGGCTATCAGCCTGTCTACCGCCCGCGCAGTCTTGCATTCGACAAGGCTGTGGAGCTTTCCGGCGAAACCATCATGCAGCGTGTTCTGACAACCGCACCGAATGGCAGGAACTACGAAGCCGTCTACACGCTGAAGCGACAGGCAGACGGCACGTTCCGCATCACCGGCGTGAGCCTCAGGGAAGCGGCGTCGCTCGCGATCTGATCCGGCTCATGGTCAGGTTCGTTCAGCGCGTGAAGTCGGGAAGGCTCTTGAACGCAGACTTCAGGGCTTGCGACCAACCCTCTGAAATCGTACGCATATAAGGATCTTCCGCCTCAATGCGTTTTTCATATCCGATGCGGAAACTGTCCTGTTCGTAATAGAGAAGGTCTATGGGCGGCGCGACCGACAGGTTGGAGCGAAGCGTGGAATCGAAGGAGACGAGAAGCAGCTTCACCGTCTCCTCAAAACTCATTGCGGGATCGAATGCGCGCACCAGAATGGGCTTGCCGTATTTGGTCTCGCCGATCTGGAAGAACGGCGTATCCGCGCTCGCCTCGATGAAATTGCCTTCCGGGTAGATCATGAACAGACGCGGCTCCATCCCGCGGATCTGTCCACCCAGAATGAACGAGGCTCCGAAAGCGTCAGCGCTCTGACCCGCTGGCGCGGACTGGCGAATGACCTCCTTCACCGTGTCGCCGACCAGGCGTGCGGCCTGATACATGGACGGCGTTTCGAGCATGGATGGCGTGCGCTCGTCGGGGGCCTTGGTCCGCTCTTCCAGCAGGCTGACAACGGCCTGCGTGGTCGCCAGATTGCCCGCCGATAAAAGAACCAGAACCCGCTCGTCCTCTTTCTGCCAGCAATGCATCTTGCGGAAAACGGAGATGTTGTCGACGCCGGCATTCGTCCGCGTATCGGACATGAACACCAGCCCCTCATGGGTTTTCAGCCCGACGCAATAGGTCATGCGGACTGTGCCTCTTCAGTTTCGTCTGGATAGATTACTGCTCGACGGTGATCTGAACCGCAAGCTCTTCCTGCGCCTGGCCGATCCTGATCCCCATAATCGGCATGGCGTCGCGGTAATCGCGGCCGGTCGCCACGCGCACATAGCGGTCGTCCGCCGAAATCCCGTTGGAGCAGTCGAATGCGACCCAGCCCAGTCCGTCGAGATGCGCCTCCGCCCAGGCATGGCTCGCCGCCTGTTCGTCCGTATCGTCCATGCGCAGATAGCCGCTCACATAGCGCGCGGGAAAGCCCATCAGGCGCGCCGCCGTGAGAAAGATATGCGTGTGATCCTGACACACGCCCTCGCCGTTTGTGAGCGCCTCTTCGGCAGGCGTTCCCGCATCCGTTGTTCCGATCCGGTAGGCTACCTGATCGCGCACCAGCGCCATCAGGCTGTGCAGGCGCTCGACGTCCGTTTCGCCTTCTGCTCGCTTTGCCAGCGCGGATATGCCGTCACCCGCGCTGCAAAGCGTGGTTTCCTGCTGAAACAGCCAGAGCGGCGCGAGCCCCTGATGCCGGCCGGTCACGCCGGCGGTGTCACGGGTCTCCACGATGCCCGAAGCCTCGATCACGATCGTATGGGGTTCGCCATCAATGCTGATAAGGCGCGTGTCGTTTCCAAACCCGTCGATGAACTGCACTTCCTGCGCTGCGCCATCGGTTCGAAGCGACCATTCGATCACCTCCTGCGTCGGGCCACTGCGGGGAACAAGGCGGAGACGCTGCAGCGCGTAGGCGAGCGGGGCGTCGTAGCGATATTCTGAATGATGCGTGATCCTGAGGCGCATGCGACCCTCCTCAATAAAAGCGGAAGTCTGCCGCGATCTGGTTGCCCAGCGCCGCATTGTCACGGATGAAGTCGCTCAGAAACTCGTGCAGCCCGTCATCGAAGACATCCGCAATGTCGGCTGATTTCAGCCGGGTCAGGCGGGCATGCGCGAGTTCGTGGCAGGGCTGGCGCTCTCCATACTCGTCGGCCAGATAATCGAGGGAATCGCAAATGCCGCGATAGGAAAAGGCCAGCGAGCGCGGCATGCGTCGATTGAGGATCAGAAAATCGGCGATCTTCGATGGATTGAAATCGCCGTCATAGGTCCAGCGATAGGACCGCAGCGCCGAAACCGAGCGCAGAATGGTCTGCCACTGGCTGTTGTCGAGCGATGAACCGACCCAGGCGGCCGAAGGCAGGAGAACGTAGTATTTCACGTCGAGAATGCGCGCCGTGTTGTCGGCCCGCTCGATCAGCGTGCCGATCTGCGCGAAGTCGAAAACCTCGTTGCGCAGCATGGTGCCCTGAAACGCCCCGCGAATTAGCGCCGTTTCCCGTTTCACCGCATCGAGAACGGCCGGCAGATCGGGTTCGTCCACGCGGTGCCTGAGCATGCGATGAAGCGCCATCCACGCTTCGTTGACGCTTTCCCAGGTCTCGCGCGTCAGCGCCGTGCGCACCATCCGCGCGTTCATGCGCGCTGTGTCGATGGAGGAGAGGACGCTGGAGGGATTGTCCGTATCGCGGAGCAGGAAGTTCGTCACCGTCGCCGTATCGAAATTGTCGTTCGTCTCTTCGAACAGATCGCGCACGCCGGCACTGGTGAGAACCGAGGCCCATTCATCGGAGGCGGCATTGCTCTGGGTCAGCGCCAGCCGGAGCCCCGTATCGGCCAGACGCGCCATGTTCTCCGCCCGCTCGATATAGCGCGCCATCCAGTAGAGACCGTTCGCAGAGCGCCCCAAAAGCATGTCAGCCCTTGCTCCTTCCACTCATCGCGCAGCCCTTAATCATCGAGCTCCCCCTCAGTCATCGAGGACCCATGTGTCCTTGGTGCCGCCGCCCTGTGAGGAATTCACCACCAGAGATCCCTTCTTGAGCGCCACCCGCGTCAGCCCGCCCGGCACGATGCGGATGCGGTCGGAAACCAGAACGAAGGGGCGCAGATCGACATGCCGAGGCGCCAGCCCCTTGCCGGTCATGATCGGGCAGGTGGAAAGCGAAAGCGTCGGTTGTGCGATATAGTTCTTCGGCCGCGCCCTGAGCTTTGCGGCGAAGGCCGAAAGCTCCTTCTTCGAGGCTGCGGGACCCACAAGCATGCCGTAACCGCCCGAGCCGTGCACCTCCTTCACCACCAGTTCGTCCAGATGGTCGAGCACATAGGCAAGACTGTCGGGCTCTGAGCAGCGCCAGGTGGGCACATTGGGCAGGATGGCCTTGCTGCCCGTGTAGAACTCGACGATTTCCGGCATGTAGGAATAGATCGCCTTGTCATCGGAAATGCCGGTTCCGGGCGCGTTGGCGATGGTGATGTTGCCGGCGCGGTAGACATCCATGATGCCCGGTACGCCCAGCACGGAATCGGACCGGAAGGTCAGCGGGTCGAGATAATCGTCATCGATGCGCCGATAGAGGACGTCGATGCGCTTGTAGCCCTGTGTGGTGCGCATGGCGACGTGCCCGTCCACCACCCGCAGATCCGGCCCTTCGACCAGCTCCACGCCCATCTGGTCGGCCAGAAAAGCGTGTTCGAAATAGGCGGAGTTGAAACTGCCCGGCGTGAGAACGGCAACCGTCGGCGCGCCTTCGCAGTTCTGCGGCTTCACCGCGTTGAGCGACTGGCGCAGGAGCCGCGGATAATGCTCCACCGGCAGCACCTTCACCTGCTGAAACAGCTCCGGAAAGAGCTGCATCATCGTTTCGCGGTTCTCCAGCATGTAGGAGACGCCCGACGGTGTGCGGGCATTGTCCTCCAGAACGAAGAAATCATCCTCGCCGGTGCGCACGATATCGACACCGGTGATGTGCGTGTAGACACCGCCCGGCGGCCGCACGCCGATCATCTCGGGCAGGAAGGCCTCATTGTTGGATATGATCTCCCTGGGAATGCGCCCTGCCCGCAGGATTTCCTGCCGGTGATAGATGTCGTCCAGAAAGGCGTTGAGCGCCTGAACCCGCTGCTCGATGCCCTGAACGAGCCTGCGCCACTCCTTGCCGGAAATGATGCGCGGAACGATGTCGAAGGGAATGAGACGCTCAGCCGCTTCCTGCTCGCCATAGACCGCGAAGGTGATGCCCGTTCTGCGAAACACGCGCTCCGCGTCGTCGGCCTTCTTCTTGAGGCGTTTGGGATCCTGCCGGTCGAACCAGCGCTGATAATCTTCGTAGGGATCTCGTGCCTGGCCCCCCAGGCGCATCTCGTCGAATGGCGTCAAGAAATGCTCCTCTCACGAGCATTTCAACGGGGATGCAGCCAAAAAGCAAGTCGTTTCTATAACTTACCGAAAACGCGCCCAGATTGGGCGCGTTCTGCGCATGATCCGGGCACTGCGCCGATCTCTTGAGCAATGATCGCAGCGTAGCCGATCAGAGCGGCGGCAGGTCGCCTTTTTCCCAGGCAGCGGTGATTTCGGCAGCGCGCTCGGCAAAGCGGCCGGCCTCGATGGCGTCGCGAATATCCTGCATCAGAGA
>MRWG01001157.1_pt1 | contig 18609 bp, 20 predicted proteins | sample 1013341 | NCBI WGS metagenome assembly MRWG01 (sample SAMN06117577, study PRJNA244670) | biofilm metagenome | biome: Water; feature: Cathode Biofilm; material: Biofilm; isolation source: microbial consortium enriched at the cathode of a solar microbial fuel cell | place: USA: District of Columbia ... | reverse complement strand
CCTTCATCGCTCTCCGCTCCTCCCAGCCAGGGGACGATACCGCAGAAAACTCCACTTACGAACGATCCAGTTTTCAGGGATCAGAGCACCAGGAGACGGACGAATGAAGCGATCACGTTTCACGGAAGAACAGATCATCGGGATATTGCGCGAGCAGGAAGCTGGGATGAAGACGGCGGATGTCTGTCGCAAGCACGGCATCTCGGAAGCGACTTTCTACAAATACAAGGCCAAGTTCGGCGGCATGGACGTTTCAGACGCCCGGAAGTTAAAGGCGCTGGAAGACGAGAACACGAAGCTGAAGAAGCTGCTGGCGGAAGCCATGCTCGACAATGCCATGCTGAAGGATGTTGCATCAAAAAAATGGTGAGGCCCGGCGCGAAGCGGGAGGAGTGGTTCACCTGTGCACGGCGCACGGCGCGAGCCAACGCCGGGCGTGCGAGGTTCTGAAGATTGACCGGTCGAGTGTCCGCTACCGGAGCATCCGGCCGGATGACACGGATCTGCGTGAAGCGATGAAGAAGATTGCCGGTGAGCGCCGGCGCTTCGGCTATCGGCGTATTCACCTGATGTTGGGACGACAAGACATGGTGATGAACCAGAAGAAACTGAGACGCCTTTACCGCGAGGAGAAGCTGCAGGTTCGCAAACGCGGCGGCAGGAAGCGAGCCCTTGGCGCCAGAAGGCCCATGTTGCTGCCGAGCCGAACAAACGAACGGTGGAGCCTCGACTTCGTATCGGACGCCTTCACCGATGGCCGGCGGTTCCGGGTTCTGGCTGTGGTCGACGACTTCAGCCGCGAATGCCTGGCGCTGGTAGCAGACACATCGCTGTCAGGTCTTCGTGTCACGCGTGAACTCGATGCCCTGATCCAGCTACGTGGCAGGCCTGTCACTGTCGTTTCCGACAATGGCACCGAACTGACCAGCATGGCGGTTCTCAAATGGTGCCAGGAGACCGGTGTCGATTGGCATTACATCCAGCCTGGCAAGCCAATGCAGAATGGCTTTGTCGAAAGCTTCAACGGCGGCTTCAGGGACGAGTGTCTCAACGAGACCCTGTTCACATCACTCGACGAAGCCCGTTCCCAAATCACCGCATGGAAGGAGGACTACAATCGAAACAGACCGCATTCATCGCTCGGCAATCTCACGCCCAGCGAGTTCGCCACGAAAATGGCATTGCAAAAGCAGGCCGCATGACGCCAGAAACGAACAATCGGACCCCACGCAAAGCGGATGAGGCATGGGTCTCAGGTCACTACGGGTGAGCCCGGCTCCGCTGCATCGTTGGCCTGATGTCGGCCAGAATGGCGTTGATCGCTGGTTCCATATTTTCCGAAAGCGATCGGTCCGCGGTTTCGATGGTTTTCCAGTTCCATTTTTCTGCGGCCGTCCGGAACCAGTGAACACAATCATGTTGCATCTGAAGAAACGTATCGGTTTTTCCCCTGTCTAGAATCGCATAGGATTCAAACATACTGTCCGCAATATTAGCTGCCCTGCGCCATTTTCGGGCCAGATCCGGGGCTGTGTTCAGGAAATATCCGAAATCAGGCGGGGCAATACGGGCCAGCAATTCGGCGGAAAACGAAATGATTTCGTCACTCGCCTCGGAGTTATTCAAGCCTTCGCTTTTACAACGCTTCTCCAGAAGCGCGTTTTTCAGGACATGTTTGTGTCCGTAGCTCTCATCTATCACGATTTTCCCGGCGTTTACCCTGTCGGCAATATACTCGTCGTGGAAAATGAGACTCCCTGACAATTCAAGCAGCGCCGCGGATGCGAACCTGGATGAGCGCGCTCGCTGGGCGCCGCCCCGGAGTCCGGCGCCGGACGGGCGCTGTGGCGCAAGGCGGTCCGTTGCATCTGTCTCCGCTGAAGGCGACCTTTCGGCCAGGCGAGAACCAAGCGCATGATGTGTTGCGTCGATGATTGCCGACATCTCACAAAGAACGCGCCCGACCGGAGTGTCCGTTTTGCGGGCTTGCTTCCATGAGACAACCTCGGCGGAAAATCCCATGGACTCCAATCTTTGCGCCAGCAGCAGCGCAAGCGTGGTTTTGCCCGCACCGTCAATCCCCATGAGGGCGATGTGGACGCCGCGTGTCATGCTAGGTGAACTCCAGCACTACTTTCAGCGCTTCGTCCTGGTTTGATGCGAGCCGAAATCCGAGTTGCGCGTCGTGGAAGGGAAGCCTGTGCGACAGAATGCGATCGGCGGGGATTATCTGTTCTTCAATCATCCTTAGCGCCCTCCCGAACGGGATCGGCCCCGCGCCATAGCAACTCACCAGTTTAATCTCCTTGCGCCAGAACAACTCGTTGAACGAAAAGTCCGTTCTCACCTCGGGCGATGGCGTTGCGAACAAGATTACCGTGCCGTGTCGCCCGACCGCGTCGATCGCGCTGCGGATCGCGGACACCGAACCAGTCGAGACAATCGCAAAATCCACGGCCTTGGCGTTGTTTGCGTCTTTGATCCGTTGGCCCACGTCTTCACTCGGAGCAAAAACACTATCCGCGCCGAGCTCTTTGGCCGTCTGCGCGCGCCAGCCGACCGGCTCGATGGCGGCGCAAAACGAAGCGCCCGTGACACGTTTGGCAATCAGCAGGTGCAGCAGGCCAAATGCGCCGCAGCCGAAGACCGCAAAGCTGCGCCCCTTTTCGGCGCCGGCCCTGTGGTGCGCATTCAGAACGCAGGAAATCGGCTCGGCCAATGTGGCGTCCGAAAACGACACGTTTTTCGGAATTGGGAAAATGCCACCTTGAATCAATTCGGGAGGCGCCGCGATGTATTCCGCCATGCCTCCGGAAGATATCTCGGCCTGGTTCTCACAGACTGCGTGGTTGCCCGACAGACACATATCGCAGACGCCGCATGGCGTCTGGTTCCTTACGACGACCCGTTCGCCAACCGATACGCTTGAGTTTCTGGATTCGCACACTATTCCGCTGATTTCGTGACCAAGTATCCGTGGAGATTTGGGAACCCGAAACCATTCCATGACATCGCTGCCGCAAATTCCGCAGGCCATGACTTTGACGAGAATTCCGTTCCGATCGGGATCAGGTCTTTTAACCCTCTTGATCCTGACGTCGCTATTGCTGTGATATTCGGCAACACGCATGTATTCTTCGCTTATCTGAACTGCGCCGCTCCTGGGATCTGAAATCAATATTTCACCATCTCCAAAAGATGAATGTCTATTTTCAGTCATCCAAGGCTACGTGACAATTTGGATAAAATACACTGCGCACATCCTTTGACGATCCGTCAGAACCGACCATCAACACGCTGCCGTTCAGTCCCGCCCCGCAGACGGCGAGACAGTTCATCACCGGCTTGTCGAAAATCTCCGGCCGGCTATAACCTTCGAACGCGAAACCCGGCGGGCGCCGCCGGGCGAGGCCGGGCGTCGCGACCTGATCTTGTGGAAACATCTGCACGACCGAAACCGGCGAGCCTTCCAACTCGTCGGATAAAGCGGCGAGCAACGCCGCCTGCCCCGCTTTGGCCGCGGAGTAAATGGCGCGTCCGGGAGAGGATTCGATGGCGGCGCGCGAACTAATTCCGAGGATGAAAGACGACGGCGCGCGACGCAACACAGGCAAGGCGACCTTTATCAGCTCGAAACTGCTCGCCAAATTGGTCGATATGATTTGATCCCATTCCTCTACCGTCGAGCTCGCCAGATCATGCCTGGGGCCCTTTCCGTAAGTGGCCGCGCACAATATCAGGCCGACAAGCGGATCGGACAAGCGCTGAAGCGCCCCCTCCAGAGCCGACGCAGCCGCTTTGGGCGCGGACAGATCGGACCTGACAAATGCGGGCGTCATCTTGTTGGAATGGTCAACAGTTTCCGCAGCAGCCCCGCGCGTCAGAACCACGGACCTGAATCCTGTGGCAATCACGCAGCGTGCGATCGCTCGCCCAATTCCGCTTGTGCCTCCGGTGATCACGACCGCGCCGCGGCTAGTTTCCATGTCGAGCTCTCAATCCCCGCAAAAAAGGCGCTATTGTTTCCATGCACTTTGAGAGCGTCCTTTCGACCGGCCCGCTTGCCTCAATTTCAATGAGGCCCTGGCGGGTTGCCAGATGGCGAAACCTCTCTTGAAGAATTTGATAATGCTCGGGGTCGATCCCACTATCGTTTGGATCATTGCGCGCCTCCAACCGACGAACCAACACGTCTGCCTGAGCGCTTAGGAGCAACCATATGTGCGGCGTCGCAAGATAACGACACAGATCCGAAAACCATGCTGCATCGCACACGGCTTGCAGAGCGGCGGAGGCCAGCTCCGGCCTTTTAAGAAGAAGTGATCCGATAGACGAAAAGAGGTATCTGTCCGATATGACGACTGCTCCTTTGCGTAACGCTGGATCGATCACCGATCGGCAGTGCTGTATCCGGTCGGCCATGTAGCTAACCTCGAACGCCAAAGAGTCCGGCGGATCGGCAGCCGGGTCATGGATATCCCGAAAGAGTTGCGTGGCCCGGAACGCGGTCGACGGGATCCTCGTCTTCACGACTGAAAATCCGCATCTCTCTATCGCCAGCGCCAGGGCGTCGACAATTGTCGTTTTCCCGCCGCCATCCAGACCTTCGACCGCAATCAGACAACCGGACGCGCTGACGCCCCTCAACGAGAAGGGAGGGCCGAAATCACTCATGGCCGAAAAAGTCACCGATACACCTGGCGACATGGGCGATCTCGACCTGAGTTAAATCGGGCCTGATAGGCAGACAGAGCAAGGTTTGCGCAAGCGCTTCGGCAACCGGGAAATCACCAACGCCGTATCCCAAATCGGAAAACGCCGGCTGGAGGTGTATCGGCGCCGGATACCGGACGACCGCGTCCACGCCTTGCGCGCGCAGGCACGCCAGCAGGCCATCCCGCGTCGCCTCGTCAGCCAGTCGTATCTGAAACAGATGGTAAACATGCCCCAGGTCGGAACCCGCGTCCTGAAACCGAACCGGATACCCAGTCAATGCGGCCCTGTAACGGCGCGCCGCCTCGACCCGCTTCCTATTCCAGTCGTCCAGATATGGCAGTTTATGAGCAAGCAAGATCGACTGAATCGCGTCAAGCTTGGAATTGTATCCCAATTCGCTGTGAACTTTCCTCTGCCTCTGGCCAAAATACCTCAAGCTGCGGCATCTTTCGGCCAGGTCCGGTTGGTCGGTGGTGATGATCCCGGCGTCGCCCGCCGCCGCCAGGTTCTTGCTCGGATGAAAACTGAAGCAGGCGATGTCGCCGCCTGACCCCGCAATTGCGTCTGCAGTGCGTGCGCCTGTCGCCTGCGCACAATCCTCAACGAGGCGCAATTTGTGCGCACGACAGATCTCTCGAAGTTTTCCCAGATCGGCCAGGAGACCGTACAGATGAACCACGACCACCGCCCTCGTCGCCGAAGTGATGGCGTTTTCGACGGCGTCGACGTCGATCAGGAAGCTTCCTTCTCTGGCGTCAACCAGACTCACCCGCGCCCCAACAGCAGCAGCCGCAAGCGCCGTCGCATGAAACGTGTTCGCCACGGTGATAACCTCGTCGCCGGGCCCAATACCCAGGCTGCGCAGCGCAATCATTATTGCGTCCGTGCCGCTGTTCACGCCAATTCCATGGCGGCAGCCCACAAACGAAGCAAACCGCCGCTCAAACTCGCTTACATACTTGGAAAGAATATAGTCGCCATTCAACAACACTTTTCGAATATCGCCAAGCGCGTCATCGAGACACTCGGAATATTCAAACTCAAAATTGCTTCTGGCGATCGATCGGGCATCGCTCATTTTGAGATTTCCGCGAGATGAACCCGTTCGCTTCTTAATAGTCGAAACGGAATTCCGTTTTGGATCGCGCGCGCGATCGATTCAGTGCGGCTCACAATTCTCTGAAGATGAAGAAGGGGTCTTGTGAGGGAACCCTGAAAAATCTCGACCTCTGCCCTAGGATGCGAGTCGCCTAGAAGTCCTAAAAATTCCGACCTGAGATAGGCGCTCTCCCTCGTCAAGTTCGAACCGCACAGCAGGATGTCGAAGTCATCACCCAAATCGGCTCTCCGCGCCACGGCGTCAACGCCCAACCGCATTTCGGTCGCAGACAAATCAAGTATTGAACGAGCAATGCCATCGCCATCATCGGCGGCAAAGGCGACATACTTTGCAAAAGAAGCTATGAGAAACTTCTGCTCGCTAGAGGAATATATGAATTCAAATAGCTCCGTTGGCGTGACATTGCTCCAGGCGGTCAAATACTCGGTCAACGCAGTTTGCGGACCGCGACCGTCGTTTTGGCGCACCGTCGCCCTTAACCCTCGCAAGCCGATGTCATAACTTCCGCCTTCATCCGCCAAAAGGTATTCCTTGGCAGATGCTCTCGCAATTTCTCCCGTATATTCATTAAACGCGCAGTATCCGGTGCCGGTTCCATTCATGACAATAACCCGATTTCTAATATCACCATCATGAAATAGCAAAGGCGTTACATCATTTGTTATTATGACGTATTCGCACTGCTCCACAAAACCAACCGCGCCATTTTTTAGTACGGAAATCAGTGCGTCGATTTCCTCTTGCGAAGCAATCGAAGACAGGCAGAGACAAACGGAGAAATTGCAAGCGCCATGGCGCACGAGATGTTTCTGTATTCTCTCAATCAACGCGCATAGATTTTGGTTCGCCCTCTCCCGGCCGACGCTGTGCGGATTACAGGTCGGACCGACTTCTTCAAAACTCTCGCGACCCCGACGGCAGACAGCGGCGCGCGTCTCCGAGCCGCCGCCTTCAATAAGGACAGACACGTCGTCATTGAACCGCGCAAATGTACCCTTTGACACCACAACAAGCCTCAAGCACAAACTTCAAGATCATGCCGCACAACCGAACAGACGCTCGCGCATTGCTCAAACAGTTGATTTTTTTCAACCGTAGCTGTGATCCTGCACGGCTCCACGTGTAATGTAAATCAACACGCTCGTCCTAAATTATAGACATCGCACATACGGAGTTGCTCAAAGCGCATCAATTGAATTGGGAGCGAACATAGATTCGCGTCCTTGTCGGTAAACGAGCGAGCATATCTTTGCCGGAATGGATATTTTGATCTATTTTGCGCATTTGCAGTGATAGCTAGGTGCGCATCGAGTGTTTATGTCTTTCAGGGAGGAGGCGCTGAGATGTCAGACGCGTTGGCGTTTTTGGATAGTCAACGGCTCGATTGGTCTTATCCGGAGAAGGCGCGCGAAACTGCTCTTTTGGTTGCAAGACGCATGGCCGCGGATCGAGACGCATTGAGAAGACTGGTCAAGAACGCGGCGAAGGATGAGCGCCTTCGCGGGCTGGCCGAAAAACATCATGAACTTAACTATATCGTTCTGTACGATGCACTTGACCGAGGCCTGCGGCTTCGACTTCACCGCTTCATGGAGGGGATGGAAGACATACCGCATAATCATCGGTTTAGCTTCTCGTCCGCGATACTCAAAGGATCATACGTTCACACGATCTACGAAGCCCTGGACGCCGGCGGCGACACGGAGAACGGCGTTGCGTGGACGCTCGATCAGCCCGAAGGATCGCATCCCGGCATTGATCTCCAGGACAAGAAAAACCTGGTTTTGCGGACACTCATTTCCGGAACGCAAATTGCCGGAAGCTCATACTCAATGTGCCACAACACGATTCACAAGGTTGCAATGCCCGACGAAAACGCGTTCTCCCTGTTTGTTCGCGGACCTGCAATGCAGGAGTGTTCACTGCAATTCATGACTGAGAACAATACATTCCGGTGGAAATTCGGGCGGAGTCAGGAGAGCCAGGCAGTGGTTTCATCTCGCGTCATGAGCGACGCGGAGTACGACGAATTTGTCGACGTCCTATTTGACGAAAATGTCATCTAACCGCAAATCGATTGGATTGGATGGCAAATCGGTGGTCGTTTTTGACCTATTTGGCGTCATCATCGACTTTAACGACTCAATCGTCTCTCGGCGGATAGCGCATCATTGCCGCAATCGGGACATCGCGTTGGACGCATTGCAGGACATCGTGTCAAATAGGAACCTGATTTCGGGTTCGATGACGTTGTTCGACCTCTACAAGGACATCCAAGACAATTTGGGACTGCGCCAATCGTACCAGGAATTTCATGCTCAATGGATGGAACCCTACACGCAAACAAAGCCCGGAATAGAATGTCTCCTCAATAAGATCAGCGGCGCCGCCGATATCGTGCTTTTATCCAATGTGGATCCTTATTACTGGCCAACAATAATACGTCTCCATCCGATTGTGCAGAAATTCAAAGCAAGAATTCTCTCGTTTGAATGCGGATTGACGAAACCGGACCCGGAAATTTTTCACTATGCGGAACGGGTTGCCGGCTTCCGCGCCGAAGACTGCTTTTTCCTGGATGACAAGGCCGAAAACATCGAGGCGGCGAGAATGCAGGGTTGGTCGGGGTTCGAATTCTCTTCTGTCCAGGCGTTCTTGAGATCGGCAAATAACAATTCGAACTGAAAGAATATGGATAAATCCAAGTCTCCATCGCGTTCCAAAGTGAAATTCGGAGTCCTTGGCGTCAGCCGATTCGCGATGAAGAAGTCATTGCCCAGAATGGCGAAGTGCCCCGAATTCCAACTTCACGCTATAGCTTCCAGAAGCGAAGACAAGGCCGCAAAGGCCGCGGAAAAACTCAGCGTTCCCGTTTCTTATGAAACCTATGAAAAGCTTCTTTCCGACCCGTCAATTGACGCCGTGTATATACCCCTGCCGATCGCCATGCACGCCGAATGGTCGATTAGGGCGCTAAACAGCGGCAAGCATGTGCTTTGCGAAAAACCTATCGCCCTCAGTGAGGCTGAGGCCCGCGAAATAGCGGAAGTGCAGCGCTATACCGGCCTGATCGTCGCCGAAGCGACCATGATCCGGCGCCACCCGCAATGGCGTTATGTCAAGGAGCAGATTGCCTCCAATCGGATTGGAAAACTAAGGTCCATCGAATTTACCGTGACCTATGGCAACTTCGACCCCGGAAACATCCGCAACATCAAACATCTCGGCGGCGGCGCGCTGCTTGACGTGGGATGCTATGGCGTGAATGTCGCGCGCTGGCTTTTCGGTGAAGAGCCGCTTGCGGTCGTTGCGATGGCTGAGATCGATCCCGATTTTGGGACAGATCGCCTGATCTCCGCCATATTGCGGTTTCGCCAGGGGCAGGCCGTTATTACCACAGGAACGCAGCAGGCCGAATACGAGGGCGCGCGGATCATCGGAACTGCCGGAAGCATCGAACTGAGTGTGCCGCTCAAGTCGCCGCCGGACTATCAATGCCGCGTGGAAGTAGATGATCGAAGAGACCCCTTCGGGTCCGGCTGCGGCGTCGAAGTGTTCGAAATCGCGGATCAGTTCACGCTTCAAGCCGAGAATTTCTGCCACGCCGTTCTCCTTGGTGAGCCCGTCGAGAATCCATTGCATGACGCAATACTGAATATGCGCGTCCTGGACGGGATTCGGCGATCGGTCCGAAGTGGAAGGGTTGAACGGATCGGTGACGTCTCGTCTTTCAGCCGCGATGGTCTAGCCGACGGCGCAGCGCTCAAAAGCGGGTAAGCACAAAAAAGGAACCGACGAATATGGTCAGGCTGCTTCACACCATGCTGCGCGTCAAGAATATTGGCGAAACCTTGGAGTTTTACGGCAAATACTTCGATGTTAAAGAGCAGTCGAAACTGGAAAAACCTTCCGGGAAAATCATCATATTCGCTGGCCACGGCCCGCAAGGGAACACGACCATTCTGGAGTTTTCGCAAAAACCGGGACCTTTTCCGTCATCCGAGACGTTCGATTTCGTGCACATCGCATTTGAAGTTACGGATATCCACGAGCTGTTCGATCGCTTTCGCCAGGACGGCGTTGAGATCATCAAAGAACCGAGAATCGATTTGGACGAGGAATGGATAGGAAGCGTGCGAGACCCGAACGGATACAAGGTCGAGGCAATTCAATATCTTTAGCCGCAGCCAAGTCTGGAGAAATTTCACGAAAGGAGTTTTGTCGCCAATGCGGGCGCTGATCACCGGAAGTTCGGGGCATCTTGGCGAGGCATTGGTGCGCTGCGCCGGGTCTCACGGATTCGATGTTGTCGGTCTCGATGCGCGCCCTTCCGAGTTCACGGCTTTCGTTGGCTCCGTCTGCGACGCTGAACTTGTCAGAGCGGCGATGCAGGATGTTGACGTCGTTATTCATTCCGCAACTCTGCACAAGCCGCATATCGCAACTCACAGCACCTTCGATTTTATCGACACCAACGTAATAGGCGCGGCCACAATTCTTGAAGAGAGCGTTCGCGCTGGCTTACGCGGTGTCGTATTTACCAGCACCACCAGCGCATTCGGCAGCGCTTTGCGCCCGACCCGCGAAGACGGCGCCGCGTGGATAGACGAAGACCTCGCGGCAATTCCCAAAAACATATACGGCGCGACCAAGGTCCATGCAGAAGACCTGTGCGAGCTGTTTCATAGGCGGCACCGCTTGCCTGTGATCATCCTCCGGGTCGCCAGGTTCTTTCCGGAGCGTGACGAGAAAAATGAAGCGCGCCTCGGCTTGAGCGACGAGAATATCAAGGCCAACGATTTCCTGTACAGAAGGGTTGATCTAAGCGACGCGGTGTCGGCCCATTACATGTCCGCCCGGAAATTGGCCGAAGTCGGCTTCGCAAAATACGTCGTTTGCGCCACAACGCCATTCGATCGGGTTCATCGAAAAAAGCTTATGGAGGACGCGCCGCGAATAGTTGCGTCGTTTTACCCCGATTATCCGGAAATTTACGCGCGATATGGCTGGAAGATGCAACGGCAGATCGACAGAATTTACGTGAACCGGAGTATTCGGGAGGACATCGGCTGGACTCCTGAATTCTGTTTCGGAGAAATCCTTCGACGACTGGATGCCGGACTGCCCGCAGTCAGCGAGCTTTCCTTGGAAGTTGGACATAGGGGCTACTGACCATGGGATATTCAAATGGCGGGTCAATGTGCTGGTCCGGCACTGTTGACAACGGCATCGTGGTCAAGGTGAACAGATCATCCTCGTATCCAATCCTTTTTCGGGAGGACAAGTTCGGTTCGGTGCAGGACCTTTTTATCGGTGAGACTGAGCCCAAAAAGGTCTTCATCGTTAGCGAAAGAAATGTGTCGGACACATTCATGCCTGACCTGACCCGGCAAGTGAAAAAGCTGGGATGCGCCGTGGTCGAGATCGTTCTCGATCCGGGCGAGAAAAGCAAATCCTGGGGGGCGTCCGAATATCTGATCCGTGCGCTGCGCGAAAACGGTGCGGAACGCCGCTCGGTGATCATCGGGTTGGGCGGGGGCGTGATTTGCGATTTGGTGGGGTTCGTCGCGGCGTCGTTTATGCGCAGTATTCCATACGTGCTTATCCCGACCTCCCTGATCGGCCAGCTGGATGCGGCAATCGGCGGCAAAACCGGGATCGATTTCGACGGCGTGAAAAACCTCGTCGGATCCTTTTATCACCCCAGTTCCGTCTTGATCGACAACACGCTTCTGGCGACATTGTCCGATCGCGAGATGAGAAGCGGCTTGGCCGAAGCGATCAAGGTTGGCGTCCTGTATCCGGAATTGTTCGAACTTTTGGAGGCTGAGGCGGCCGTCGGCGACATTCGTGGCGCATATATCAAGGACGTCGTCAGGTTGTCGGTCTACGCGAAACTGGATCTGTTGGCGTCAGATCCTTTTGAGACATCCCTGTTTAGGCTGTTGAACCTTGGCCATCTTTTTGGCCACGCTTTGGAGTCCGCGACAGGTTTCGAGGTGTACCGGCACGGCGAGGCCGTCGCGATAGGCATGGGCGTAGCGACCAGGATCAGCGCTCATCGCGGCTTGTGCGATGCGAAGACCCTGTCCAGAATTCTGAGATGCATCGAAGGCCTGGGCCTCGAAACCGAACTTCCTCACCGCTACGCCGAAACGACTTGGAATGGCGTCGACGACATACGACGCATCAGGAACGGGCGCCTGCTCGAAGTTCTTCCGGTCTCGATCGGGCGATGCGAGATCGTGGACGAAATATCACGCAAAGAATTCTACGCCGCCATCGGCCTGTAAAAGCATTATGCATGCATGCAGAAAGCCCGACGCGCCGCGTTGCGGCGAATTGCCGTGAGCCTGCGCGAGAGGATTACAAAGTCCCGCTTCGACAGGCCTGTCAGTCGAGGCTCTTCAGCGCCTTGTCCAGATCGGCCAGGGTCTTTTTCACATCCTCGGCGTTTGCCAACCAGCTACGAGCGATGTTCGCCATTTCCAGCATTCGGTCTTTATCGCCCGACTTGATGGCCTCGCGCATCGGATCGCCGTAAGGCACCATATCCGCAGCACCTGCTCTTTCGATATTTTCATATTTGCCAAGCTTGTCTTCGAGCCTGCGAAGGTCGTCGCGCACCAGTTCGGCGCGGCCGAGAAATTCATACGCCTCCTTTGCGACACGCTGCATGTCTTCGAAGTCGCCCGACGCCAATGCCGTCCGGATTGCAACGCCATAGGGTGGAATGGGTCCTGAATTGGTCATGATCGTGCTCCAGTGAAGAAAAGTTGGGAGTTGGCTTCCAAAACGCGCAACGCAGCGGCAAGCCGGTTGGCGCAACGCTCCGCTTCGGCCTGCCTGGATAACAAGGACTTTCTGCTTTCCAGCAAATTCTGCTGGCAGTGAGGGCAGGTTTCCTCGTTCTCGAAGACATATTCCCGGCAGTTGCCGCACAGATCCAAAAAGCCGGCCTGACTTGCCGGAGCGTGCGCCTCGTCGGGACCGGGGGCGGCCGGATAGGCTTGCGGCCTGCGGCGGGCCACCGGTTCCTGGATCAGGCGGTATCTCGCGGTGGAAAAAGGGGCGGGGCCGGCGTCCGAGATTTTCTCGACCCGCTCCCGAACGCCCCGGTCGTGAAGTTTCAGCGCACGGTAATGGCAATAGGGATTGTCGCCGGCGGCGTCCAAAAGGGAATGGGCCATCCAGGTGCACCCAGCCTTGCAGACATTGGCGTAATAGCAGGTTTGACAGAATCCCTTTAGCCGGTTGCGCCCGGTCTTGTGATAGGGATTTCGGTTGTCTTGCGCCTCCCAGATGTCGCTTGGCGTAAGATCGCGCACATTGCCCAACCGGTAGGCGCCCGTTTCCAGCGAGGGGCAACCCTTGACCGTTCCATCCGACTCCAAAGCAATGACCGTTTCCCCGGCGCTGCATCCGGTCCAATGCACACGTTCGTCACCGAGGCCTCGCCACAGATGCTCGTAAGGCCCGAAATAGCCGATATTGTTGCCTATGACGATCTGGACGCCACGCCCGCGCGCCTTGCGATAGATCTCCGCCAATCGCGGCATGACCGTGAGAAGATCATGAGGTTGCAGAATAATTTCATCGTTATCCGAGGCATTGCCCATCGGAACCGTCAATTGCAGCTGCCAATATCCGACCTGATGGCTGATCAATAATTCCAACAGCGCATCAAGCTCGGCAACGGAATTGCGATTGAGCTGGGTGTTCACGCTGGTTTCAACGGAAAGGGCCGCCGCATGTCTCAACGCGGATTGGGCGGATTCGAATGATCCGATCACACCGCGCAACTGGTCGTGGGTGAGGCCGAGCCCGTCGATCGAAATGCCCAACCCGTCAATGCCGGCATCCTTGGCCCGTGAAATTCGATCCTTGGTTAGATTGCGCCCGCCGGACTGAATCAGGCAGCGCATTCCGTGAGCCTTGACTGAGGCGATGATGTCGAGCCAATCCTTGCGTAGGTAAACCTCGCCGCCGATAAGATTGACTTCTCGCGTACCCAGTCTCGCCAGGTGGGCGACCACATCTTCGCACTCGGCAAGCGTAAGTTCGTTCTTTCGCTTGGCCCCGGCGCGCGAACCGCAATGTTTGCAACGCAAATCGCAGCCGAGAGTGATTTCCCAAACGCAATGAACCGGAACCGAACGCGCATAGTCGTCACGTGTTCGAAAGCGCGCATTGGAACCAAAGGGGGTGGAATCTACCATGGCTGTCAATGGTTTATCGGGTTATGTGCGTAGTGCGTGACGTCGGTCAGGAGATCTTCCGACTTGAGCAGATTCTGAAATTCCTCCGTGAACTCGACCGGATCGGCGTTGATGATCTGCCGAATCCAGGCGTGCATGGCCTCAGTGTCGGTCTGGTCGTCAAACATCAGAGCGAGCAGGGTGAGTTCAGGGGAAAGCTCAAGCTTTTTCTTCTGACTGCCGAGTTTGACCAGGCACGTCTTCCCATCCACGACATGAACCTGCGTGTCCAGCGACAGCAGGCTTTTCGGCGGAGGCGCTCCAGTTTTTCGGTGCGCCGGCGGGCGGCTCACGGTTTGCGACGCAAGGAACATATGACCCGCGGCGACAAACTTCCTGGACATTGCAATCACGCGATGGGCGTATTCCAGAACCTGCTTGGACTCTGAAATGCGATCGGCGAAATACAAGTCGGCGAATGCCTGCTCGGCGGACTTGCCGGAATGGAAAGCCGGCAATATCTCGAACCAGGCGGCGTCAAGTTCGCGCAGACGCCGAATTCGCCACTTTGGAGAGTTGGAAGTGTCGCCGTGGAGGGCAAGAACGCCGTCGAATATCGACGCGACCAAAGACTGCGCCATGAAACGCGCCGAAACCCAATCCCGGCGCGAAATGAGCCCGAGAATGTCGACGTGATATCTCATGACCCAATTGATACTGTGGGACAATTTATAGATCTGGAGATTTCGCGCCAAAAGCTTGAGTTCTTTGGCATCGACGGGATTTTGCAGAAAAACCGCGGTTTTAAGGCGATGTAGGACGTACCACTCCCGGTGCACGAACCTCAAAGCCTCGGATATCCGAGCTTCGGAATCTGCCCAAATCCGAAGACGGTCAAGCAAGGATGACATCGTTTCGCGAGGCACGAACTCGACATCGCAATATGTGTCGGCGATTTCGAACGAAAGCGACGGGATTTGCCAGAACTGTCCGTCGGCAGGCGCGTCGCTGACGACGAACAGGTCCACGTCCGATGTGGCGTTGGCGTACCCTTCGGCAACGGACCCGGCGAGAAAGATCGTGTCGGTCGATTTCGCCGGGTAGTGCTCCGATAGGGCGCTCAACAACCGCTCTTTTATAAGTGTTCGGTTACCCAGCAGCGGCGCCGCCCGGTCGATCGAACAATTCACGAAGAGCTTCTCGTCTGCGATCGGAACCGTCGCCTTTCTCCTTTTGCGGTTGACTGCCAAGCGGGCCGTCAGGCCGCCCCCGCCACGTCGGCGATTGACGCGGCCTCGGCCTTTGCGCGCGCCAGCATGGATTTCGCGCGCGGCAGAACCTTATTGAAGAACGCGCCATAGGTTTGCTCATGGGCGAGTTCTTCCCAGAGGATTCCATATCCGACCAGGGAAGCCATATCCGTCGTGATCTCCTCCCCGACGGCTTTCGGGCGCTTGATCTCGGCTTCGGCGGCCGTGAAGAGCGCTTCCACGGGCGCGATCAATTCCGGATTGCGCCTCAGCATCCAGTCGCAGAAGCTCCATGCGAGTTTGGCATGATTGGATTCGTCCTGCGCGACCTTACCAAGGATGTTCTTGATCACGTCATTCTCGCAGCGCCGTATTGCTTCAACGGCGATCGCGGTCGAGATGGTCTCGCCTACGCACCCTTCGATGATCGTGTCGTACAGAATGCTCCAGGGATCGGTCGTCGCCGGCTGGCTGGAAGACATATCGATGGCGCCGACCATGACTTGCCGGCCATAAGCTGCGCTGGCGACGCCAAAGCACATCTTCGCGTGTTCGGCTTCGTCTTGCATGGAGCGGATTCCGAATTCCACCAGCTCCGCCGGAGCGCCCAGCGCCATGAGTTGCGAGACAAATTTGGAGAAAGACGCCACCGATGCGTGCTCTTCACGACCCATCTCCATCCAGCGGTCGCCCAAAATGCCCTTTTGTTCGTCGGTGAGGCCATCTAGATCGGGCTTCAGGTCATACTGCCAGGCGCCCGACGCCGGAGTGCCTTCTTCGAGCACGCTTTCGGCCCGCAAACGTTTCCCCTCGACGATAAACGGGCGGCCGGGAACCGCGATCTGCAGTATTTCGATGAGAGGTGTAATGCTAATGGAACTCGCAACTTCCGGGGAGATCGCCGCCATTCGGGCCACAGACCGCACGTCTGCAAACCGCGGATTTCCGGCGGTTATCTCGGACAGTTTGGCCAATTGCTTATTGCCGCCGGACTTTCTGCCACGGTCCGTCAAAGCCAGGTTTGCAAGCCGGCCCGCAGCGTAAGCATTCTTCTCGTCCTTCTTCAACGCCGTCATATAGGCTTCTTCCGCAGCCTCGGGGTTTCCGTTCAACGCATAGGCATCGCCCAGCAGCGCAAAGGAAGACACGACTTCATTCGGCAGCAATGTGTCAGTTGTATATTCGGGACTTGTGGTCGCCAGTTCGACCGCTTGTTCGAGGGCGGCTTCACGCTTTCCCGCCTTCATCAAACCCGTGACCAAGCGCGCTCGCGCCTCTGCGGAGTGAGGGTTCTGGGCGCTGGCGGAGGAATAAAATTCCACTGCGATCTGGGGCAGGGACGCGAGCTCGAATACGCGCCCCTTGGCAAGCGCCGCTTCCACTTTGTCGCCCTTGATATCCTTGTATAATTTTTCGACCGCTGTTTGGATGTTGGAGAGAATATCATGCGAAAGGCTGTCTAAATCTTGGTAGGACACAACGCTTCTCCCAATTAAGAGCAAATTTTACAAATTTGAAATATAACATGACTTTGAGGACTTGACCAGCGCGGCGACAGTCGGTCTATCCAGTGTCGTCATGGCCGAGCGCAGAGACCAGCGCGTCGGCTGACGCATGAATTTGAAGATACGGAATGCCGATACTTTCGCGGTGGATTTCCGCCTGGAATCAGAACCTATACATTTGGCTTGAGATGTGACTCATGGTCTCCGATCGAGACCATGACGGGTGGTTTGTTTCTGCCGAGTGAGGTGGACCCGCCTGGTGAGACAGTTTGGCGGCTTGGCCAAGGTGGATCGGGTTGGTTTTTATGCCGCCAGTCTCTCGGTCATTTCCGCCGTAGCATAGACCTCGTGGGGTGTCCTGCCGCCGAAGGTCGAGTGCGGGCGTCTCCGGTTGTAATAGTCGATCCAGGAACCGATCCCGTTGCGGGCTTCGCTTCCCGTCTCGAAGGCGCTGAGGAAGACGCACTCGTATTTGAGGCTGCGCCACAACCGTTCGATAAAAACGTTGTCCATCCAGCGGCCGCGCCCGTCCATGGAGATGCGGATGCCGGCATCCTTCAGCGTGGTGGTGAAGGCGAAGCTGGTGAACTGGCTCCCCTGATCCGTGTTGAAGATGGCGGGCCTTCCGTGCCGGGCGATCGCCTCTTCGAGAGCGGCGACGCAGAAGTCGGCATCCATCGTGTTCGACAGCCGCCAGGCCAGCACCTTGCGGCTGAACCAGTCCATGATGGCGACGAGGTAGAGGAAGCCGCGTCGCATCGGGATATAGGTCACGTCCGCGCGCCAGACCTGATCGGGCCGCTCGATCGCCAGATGCCGCAGCAGGTAGGGATAGATGCGATGCTGTGGATGCGGCTCGCTGGTCTTCGGCGCCTGGTAGATCGGCGACAGCCCAATCTTGCGCATCAGCCGCCGGATCCGCTTGCGGCCCACGCACCAGCCCTGGCGGCGCAGATGCCGCGCCGTCTGGCGTGACCCATACCAGGGCATCTCCATAAAGGCCTCGTCGATGATGCGCATCAGTTCGAGGTTCTCGGCGCTCTCGCTGGCGGGCTGCCGGTAGAACGACGCCCGCGAGATCGAGACCAGTTCGCACTGGCGACGGATCGAGAGCCGTGGGTGATCGGGATCAATCATCATTCTCCTCCGATCCAGGCTCAGCGATCGAAGGTCTTGGCCAAAAAAAAATCCCGCTCGACGACGAGCTGGCCGATCTTGGCGTGCAGCTTCGTCACCTCGGCTTCCCGGCCGACCTGCGCATCCGCACCCTTGTCGTCGAACGCCTTGGCCAGGTTCTCAATGGCCTGCCGTTTCCACTGCGTGATCTGGTTGGGGTGAAGCTGGTGCTTCGTGGCCAGCTCCGAAATCGTCCGCTCGCCGCGGATCGCCTCAAGCGCGACCTTGGCCTTGAACTCGGCCGAGAACCGTCTGCGTGTCTTCATGATGGGTCGTCCTTCTCATCGGTCGATCCACCTCAGGCCGCTGTCTCGGAAACCGGGACCACCTCTTTTTGATGCTTCCATGACCGCTTGCTTTGATCGCCGTAATGGGCACCCGACCTCGTGTAGATCGGCGATATGCAAATCGACGAGATCAGCGATTGCCCTGAGGTCCCGTATTCGATGGCTGCTGGGCTCGCCGCCGAGATCGATGAGCCGCTCGGTTTCAACCGCCCACTGGTTCGCGTTGAGAATCAGGCTGGAAAACCAGGCCGCATAAGGCCAGAAACGATGTGCTCTGATCCCTGAAAACTGGATCGTTCGTAAGTGGAGTTTTCTGCGGTATCGTCCCCTGGCTGGGAGGAGCGGAGAGCGATGAAG